>SCPP01000116.1_pt1 | contig 104979 bp, 118 predicted proteins | sample 6106811 | NCBI WGS metagenome assembly SCPP01 (sample SAMN10720449, study PRJNA508395) | human gut metagenome | isolation source: Participant 2 stool, 15 month | host: Homo sapiens | collected 2018 | reverse complement strand
GTGCAGGTTTTAATTCAGGAGCAATTAACTTTAATGATGAGAGTTCCTTTGGGAAATGAATTGTGCCAAAGAATTATAGAAGATGGAAATATTGATGTATCTGAGGATAGTGAAAAGATAAAGAAGATTTGCAATACATTTCGAACGATATTTAGAAAATAATACAAAACAGATTTGATTAATTTTTAAAGAAACAATTTACATGTAAAAGTTGGAGTGATGCTCAAAAAATAATATCGAGCATTAATTGAAAAGAATATATACTACAAATTATGATGATACTATAGGTATGCTTCAAAATTGAGTGAAGTACAAAGGGATAGTATTGATCCAAAGAAAAATTATGCAGATGTATTGCGAAAAAGGTGCAATTATTCATATCAATGGATACATAGGTAATGTAACAGAAGATGATCTTGATGATACATTTAAATTATTGGATCGATCTTATCAAAGGAGAACAATACCAGATAGTGATATTGCACTTACATTATCTAATGATATAAAATGCACAATGTTTTATTTTTATAGGATATTCGCTGGATTATGATCTTGAATTACAAAATATTTGTAGAAGGTGGAATGACAAAAATAAATCTGTATTTATAATGCGTCAAATCGAACAAAAACATAAGATAGAAAAATTTGGAACACTTGCGGATATTGGAATAGATGAGTTTGCTAATAGAATTAAGGATGGTAATAAACTTATATAAGCCTAAGATAGGAGATTATAGATTAAAATTGTTAAAATGAAATGAAATCAAGAAGATTATATGCCATTCTACTTCTATATCAGATAACAGTATGACAGAACTTTTCTTAAAGGGAATATAAAAATGGAGAATATATTCTCTGCTTATAGTGATAAATATACGGTTAAAAGAACAATATGTGAAGAAATTGAAAAGATATTTTAGGTAAAAGGCAGGCAATTATTATTCATTCTATGATGGGAATGGAAAGACAGTGTTGTTAAAGCAGCTTGCAGTAGATTTATGTAGTAAGGGACGTGTTTTTTCCTCGATGATATTAATTCTTATATTCAGGACGATTTAGATTATTTGTCGGAACAAAAAGAGTTGAAATTCATTTTGTTGATAATTATACAAGAATAATAGATTCTGAATATGCGCGTGTTTTATCAAATTGTGCAGTCCGGAATGAAATTTATATTCTCTGTTAGAAGTTATATGTACGATAATTCTTATCATCGATTTACGGATGTATTTAATATAGAAGCCAACAAAATTGATATATATAATATAAATATGATGAATTCTAATGAACAGAATAGAATGCTTGAGTTGTTGGATACATATTCGCTTTGGGGCAAAAAGGCGGCATTAACAAGACAGGAGAAAAGAAATACATATCTAGAAAGTGTCATGGTGAAATTAAGAATATAATGTTGGATTTGTTAAACTCACAGAAGGCTCAAAAGATATTAAAAGAATTATTAGAAGTTTTATTTAACTCTCAAGATGTTAAAGAAATAATCCTTTTAAGTTTCATATGTGAAATTATCGATTGTAATGTTACATTAGATGAAATTGTGTTACTTTTGGGAAAGCAGGCTAGGACTGCTAGTATATTAAAAATGTACAAATTAATGAATTTCTTGATTTTGATAATAACAGACTTAAGTTAAAATCATCTGTTGTTGCTGAATATATATTACATAATATGGATTATAACGATGATGTAGAATTAATTGTAAGCAAGATAATTTTAGTTCTTAATGCACACAATCATATTAGCAGATATGAGCATATGTTAAGGATGATAGTTTCATATTCTAATCTTCGAATGTTGTTCAACAGGAAAGAAAAATCATACAGAGAGAATTACGAAAATATATGAAATTGCGAAATCGTTGGAGTATTTTAAGGAAAATCCATTCTTTTGGCTACAGTATGCTATTGCTAAAAATGGAAGTACACGATTATCAAGCGGCACAGATATATTTAGATAATGCTGAATCATTCAGAAAGAAGCATGTGACTGATTCTTGGCAAATTGACACTATAAAGGAAGATTTTTGTTAGAAGACAATGTATGATAATAATGCGAAATATGCATATGAAAATTTTGACATGGCATATCATTATTTGCATGATAATAATACAACTGATATTCAATATCCCTTAAGACAGGTATCTCTTTGACAAATATTATAGACAATTTTATGATGGTTTTTCTAACAGTGAAAGGAATGTGTTTCTTATGCATTGCATAGATATGCAAAGTTAATAAAAGAAAATATATCTTCAGTTGGGAAAATGAATACTAGAGAATTAATTAGAATCGATAAAATGTTGACAAAAATTCAGAATGAAATGGCAAAAGAGTGTATAAAACGCCATATTAGTCTGATTTAGTTATGATGTACATACTATAGTAATTGGTTATACAGAGAGGAGGATTGACAGTGAATCCAGTTAGGACATTTGATCAAATTACACAAGAAATATTAAATAAAACGATTTTGAAACTATAACCGTTGGGATATTAATAGCAGATGGTAATCAAGCATCTGCAAGAGATTATATTATTAATTATATGGATATGTTTGATAGAAAATCTGGGAAATTCATAGATTTTTGTCAAGGATATTGTGAAAATATATTTGGTAATGATGTGAATATAGAAAGAAGGTATCATCCTAATGCTTATGGTAATGGTGTTGTTATAGCGATATACCGATATTTTACATCAGAAGGAATCAAACAGCATATTATTTTGATAAATTTCTATTTGACGACTTTATTATTGAAATGGAAGAAAGGATGGGGATTAAATATACATATAATCCAATGCTTATTCTTGTTGAAATAAATAAAGGGATAGATGGAGAAAAAATAGAATTTCAAGATAAAGTTGTCATTGAATTAGATGATGATTCTGCACGAGGAGTTACTAGAGTTGGATCTTTGTTTGACAAAATATTTGAAGTTGCAAAGAAAGAGGTAGGCTTGGATAGATTTCGAGATAATGTTCGTATGTATTATATTAAGGCCATGCAGTAAAAACATTATTAATGCAGTTCAAGGAGAATGGATTGAATCAATAGAAGATGTTATAAATAATGTTAAAAGATTTAAAATAAAAGATAAAATATGTTTTATACTAATTAACGATATTGAACACACGAACCATTATTAGATCAATTCATAAAATATTGAAAACAACAGAATAATGGTTGTATACATAACCATTATGTATTTAGTATACTGCTTATTCATTCAATGATATTTCTTGTTTGTCAAATTTTAGCCGTTTCAACCTATGTATAAATTACTTTGGGAATTACTATAACAATAATAATCCATTTGCACAAGTTGTACGATTTTAACGAATTGTACAATTACCACACATTTTGAAGGTTATAATTATCGAATAACCACTAATACAACCACACTAGCGTACCGTCTATCCACAACAAGATATCTTCTGTTCGCTAAATGACATTGTTTACTTTATATGTTAGTAGGATTAGATATAAATAAACATTTGTAATAATCTAAAGTATTAATATGATGAGCGGATTATTAGCTGGTGTTTGGCTTTGATTTAGAGTATTATTTAATAAATAATATGAAAGATAATGGTGGATACAAATGGATGAATACTCAAGAATTATAATTGAAGAATACTGCATGAAATATCCTAAAACCAAGAAAGCAGCACTTTTGTTAAAGCTGGTTAGGATGTCTTATGATGTTTGTTGTATACCAACGGATATGCAGATGATGCAGTTGTCACAATTGATTTCCAGAGAGAAAAAATGCTGATTTGCAGGAAGCATTGGAAGATTTATATGAATTTATGATTGGATATTAAGAGATAACCTAATACGACGAAAAAACAACAGATGACGACGCAAAGACTACAGAATACGACAAGTATATTTACACTTCTCTATATATATGATACTGTACATATATAAATGTGCATGTTTATTAATTAAGAGGAGGAAGTAACACTGGTGTTGTAAATGTATTATGGAGTTTAGTGAGAAGAAGGATTATTATGATGCAGCCATGCGTCAGATTAAAGGAGATTCATGGAGCCTGAGTGCATATGGATATCTTAAGAGTAATGAAGAATGGATTGGAAGATATGAGGATTTTCTAAAGGGAAGGAAGTCACTTCCGTTATTATATGATCCATTCTTTAAGAAGATATTTAATCCGGTTGAGAGAAGAGACAGGCTTTCAGAGCTGGTGAGTTGTCTGCTGGGGCAGAAGGTTACTGTTCTTGAAGTATTTCCTAATGAGGATTCACAGTTCCTTGGTGTGATGATTATTATGGATATGGTTGTTATGATGTCTGATGGAAGTATCGCTAATATTGAGATTCAGAAGATTTCTTATGATTTTCAGGCAGAGAGAATATCGTGTTACTCAGCAGACCTTGTGCTGCGCCAGTATAAGATGATTACTGGAAACCGTGAGATAGGAGGTGCTGGGAGCCTTAGGAGTTCGATGAATGGCTCGTCAAAACCTTCGTATAAGGATATGCGACCAGTTCATACTATTATTCTGTTTGAGAACAGTAGCAGCAGCCTTATCAGCGAGATTGATGAGGCATTATATTTTCATGTCGGCAAAACAAAGTTTAATACTGGAATTAAGATAAATCTTTTGCAGGATTTTGTACTGGTAAGCCTTGACACATTTAAGAAATACCGATATTCTGATATTAGAAAAGGGCGTACCGAGGTGACGGAATACGATTATGACAGAACGCAGTACAGTGAAAAGCAGGTAACCGAGAAGATGAAGCTTGACCGCTTAAAGTATCTGTCGCTATTTGTAGCCGAGACACCGGAGGAGATAGAGCAGTTGATAGAGATATTTCCTGACTTGGAATCAGTACGTCTGGATATTAATGAGTATTTGGAGAGACCAAAGGAGGTGCTCAGTATGTTTTCTGAAGCGTTGAGGATATTAGACAGGAATACGGCAGAGCTGATGGTTGACAGGATGAAGGATGAGATTGATGAACTGAAGGTGCAGGCAGAAGAAAATAGGGCACAGTTAGAAGAAAAAGACTCACAGTTAGAAGAAAATAGGGCACGTTTAGAAGAAAAGGATGCAGAAATAGACAGATTAAAGAAGCTGTTAGAGGAACAGAATAAGTAGTTATATATAATTATTATGGATGCAGTTATCATGATGTGTGGTGGCTGCATCTTTTGATCATTTAGTGGGCTTTTTGGCGGAGAAAACAAGTATGTGGGGTGAAAAAGACATACGAAACAGATGAAATTTGGAGATTTGGTAGGTTTTAAGAAGTCTGACATTGAGAAAGCTTGAAAATGAAATGAAAAATATTCTGTTTGAGAACAGTAGCAGTCTTATAAGTAAAATTGATAAGTAATTATGACATCGCATAAAAAAGCAGTTACCACATTAATTGTGATAACTGCTTTTTCTCGTTAAGAATATGAATTAAAGATCAAATCCAAAGTATCTTACAGCATTGTTGTATGAGATACCTTCAACAATCTTCTTCAATGCCTTCTCATCTGCTGGGTATTCACCATTCTCTACCCATCCACCGATAAGCTCGCACATGATTCTTCTGAAGTACTCATGTCTTGTGTATGAGAGGAAGCTTCTTGAATCTGTAAGCATTCCGATGAAGTTACCAAGAAGACTTAAGTTAGCAAGGCTTGTCATCTGGTTAGTCATACCAACCTTATGATCGTTGAACCACCAAGCTGAACCCTGCTGAATCTTGCCAACAGCCTTAGAATCCTGGAAGCATCCGATAACTGTTCCGATAGCAGCGTTAACTGAAGGGTTAAGTGAGTAAATGATTGTCTTAGGAAGCTCATCTGTAGCATTAAGTGCGTTAAGGAACTGAGCCATCTCAGCAGAGCAGTCATATGTGTTGATGCAGTCAAATCCAGTATCTGGACCTAACTGGTCATAACGGAATCTGTTATTATCACGGATTGTACCATAATGTAACTGCATTACCCAGTTACGCTTGTTGTATTCTTTACCTACAGATACCATGAATGCTGTCTTGAACTTGTTCATCTCTTCTGTAGTGATAGCAGAACCAGAAAATCTCTTAGCAAAGATTGCTTCGATTTCTTCTTCTGTGTATGGCTTGTACATTACATACTCAAGAGCGTGATCTGATACTGAGCATCCCATAGAAGCAAAGAAATCCATACGGTTTCTAAGAGCATCTATTAATGAAGCGAATGAATTAACTTTAATTCCGCTTACATTAGATAATGTCTCAAGGTAATCAAGATATTCTGGCTTTTCAATGTTCATAGCCTTGTCAGGTCTCCATGCAGGAAGTACCTGTACGTCAAATGTCTTATCATCCTTAAGAACCTGATGCCACTCAAGTGAGTCAACAGGATCATCTGTTGTACAGATTAATGTAACATTTGACTGCTTGATAAGGTTACGAACTGACATAGAATCTTCCTGAAGCTTTGCATTACAGAGATTCCATACTTCCTCAGCTGTGTCGCCGTTGAGAATACCGTTGTATCCGAAGTATCTCTGAAGTTCAAGGTGGCTCCAGTGATAAAGTGGGTTACCAATAGCCATCTCAAGAGTCTCAGCCCATTTCTGGAACTTCTCGCGGTCAGAAGCATCACCTGTGATGTACTTCTCATCAACACCGTTAGTTCTCATCTGACGCCACTTGTAATGATCGCCACCAAGCCATACCTGTGTGATGTTCTCAAACTTTCTGTCTTCAGCGATTTCTCTAGGGTTGATATGGCAGTGATAGTCAAGTATTGGCATCTTAGCTGCATAATCGTGGAATAAATGCTGAGCTGTTGGAGTTGAAAGTAAAAAGTCTTTGTCCATGAACTGTTTCATGATTCATAATCCTCCTGTGAATTAAAATATTGTTGTGTTGCGTTTTATTATATCAGCGGCGATGATACTGTGATTATCAGCATCTTCACCGGATAAAACCTTCATAAGCACGCTTACCGCGCATGAGGATAGTTCCTCAACCTTGCTGTCAATAGAGGTAAGCTCAGGTTCTGTACATAATGAAAGAACAGAGTTATTATATCCAATAACCTCTAAATCCTCAGGAATTCTGGTTCCGTGGGTATGTGCAAACTTGACAGCACCGGCAGCGATAGAGTCATCAGATGTCATAACGGCATCAAACTTCATACCTTTATCATACAGATATGTAAGATAATCTCTGGCATGAGATATGTTCTTGCCACACAGATGATGGAATTCATCCGGGAGAGTAATACCGGCTTCATTAATTGCTTTAAGATAGCCGCGGTACTTATTCATGCCACTGTATGAAGTACTAGTATATAAGTAAACTATATTACGATGTGAATTATTTATCAAGAGTTTTGTTGCATTGTATACAGCTTCTTCATCATTGCACATTACTGAATAAATGTTGTCAGCGTCCAGATAGCCGTTGACCAGAACTATAGGAACATCTTTAGCTGCATTAATAATGTAGTCGTTGTTATGTTCACTGGTATTTTCTACAAACTGTGAACCGGCAAGAATAATTCCGTCAACTCTTTTACTTAAAAGAAGCTCGAGATAATTCTTCTTATTATTGTAATCTTTACCAGTGCAGCAAAGAATAGAGTCGTAGTTGTATTTGCGAAGCTCCTGTTCAAGATAGTAAACAGCGTTGGCAAGGTATATATCAGATGAATCTATGCACATAATGCCAATTGTCTTCATAGTATTAAGACCTAATCCTCTTGCAAATACATTAGGAGTGTAGTCTAATTCTTTCATTGCATTAATAACTTTGTCTCTTGTCTTTTCAGAAACCCTGGTGTTGCCGTTAAGAACCCTTGAAACTGTTGCTATGGATACACCAGCTTTTTTAGAAACATCATATATATTAATATTCATGTGCGACCTCATCTCTTGACGAATGTAAATGTATCGCCTAACAAAAATTGATAAAAAATGAATAAATGTAAGCGCTTACATATTGATAAATGAATTATACAATGGTATTATTATAAAAACAAGTGTAATGTAAGAATTTTTTAAAAAGCAGAAAAATGTATTGACTTAGAGCATTTTTAAGTATATTTTATTTATGAAAGCGCTTACATGCACTTATTTACATACCATTTACTGGTTAATAATTAGGGACCGTTATCGTAAAACGGATTATTCCCAATGAAAAAAGGAGATTTAAGATGCAGAGATTAAACAAGAGTATTACACATGCAGTTGACAGACCTGTTAAGGTTATGCAGTTCGGTGAGGGTAACTTCCTTAGAGCATTCGTTGATTATATCTTCGATGTAACTAATGAGAAGACAGATTTCAACGGTGGTGTTGTTATCGTTAAGCCTATCGAGTTCGGTACACTTGAGAGATTCCATGATCAGGAATGCCAGTACACACTTCAGTTAAGAGGTTTTGTTGATGGAAAGCCTAAGGAAATCACACGTCAGATTACATCAGTAGTAGATGCAGTTGCAGCTATTGAGGATTATGACAAGTACATTGAGTATGGTACAAGCGAGACTCTTAGATTCATCGTTTCTAATACAACAGAGGCTGGTATCGTATTTGACGAGACAGATAACGATCCTAATGCACGTCCTCCTAAGACATACCCAGGAAAGCTTACACAGCTCCTTTACAAGAGATATCAGAAGTTCAACGGAGCAGCAGATAAGGGACTTATCTTACTTCCATGTGAGCTTATCGCTGATAATGGTATTGAATTAAAGAAGTGCATCATGAAGTTTATCGAGCTTTGGGGACTTGAAGATGGATTCAAGGATTGGGTTAACAATTACTGCTCATTCTGCCCAACACTCGTAGATAGAATTGTTCCAGGATATCCAAGAGAAGACGCAGCTAAGCTTTGCGAGGAATGGGGATATGAGGATCAGCTTATCGACAGAGCTGAAGTATTCGGTCTCTGGGTTGTAGAGAGTGATTCTAATCTTCCACTTGAGCAGCTTGAGAAGGAACTTCCATTCAAGGAAGCTGGACTTAATGTAGTATTTACTAAGGATCATCATCCATACAAGGAAAGAAAGGTAAGAATCCTTAACGGATCTCATACATCATTTGTATTAGCTTCATTCCTTGCTGGTAATGACAATGTAGAGAATTCTATGAAGGATCCTGTAATCAGAAAGTACATGGAAGAGACACTTTACAATGAAGTTATTCCTACACTTTCACTTTCTAAGGAAGATTGTGAAGAGTTTGCTAAGGCTGTTATTGACAGATTCCTTAACCCATTCGTAGATCATAGATTATTAAGCATTTCACTTAACTCAGTATCTAAGTGGGAAGCTAGATGTTTACCTTCATTCTTAGGATATGTTAACAAGTTTAACAAGCTTCCTAAGTACCTTACATTCTCTATCGCTGCACTTATGAGCTTCTATACATCACAGACAGAAGCTGAGTTTAACGGCGGTATTGTATTAAAGGGTAACAGAAACGGTGAAGAGTACAACATCACAGATGACAAGGCTGTTCTTGATTTCTTCAGAGATAATTCAGGAAAGTCTGCTAAGGAATTCACACATGCTTACTTAAGCAATACTAAGTTCTTTGGTGGCGAGGATCTTTCTAAGGTTCTTAACCTTGAAGAAGTTATTACTGAGTACATCACAGATATCAGAGAAAGAGGTATGAGAGCAGTTGTTAATGATTTAGCTGACTAATTAACAGCCCTTTGAGTGATTACAGAGCGGATGTTTTATATTCATCCGCTCTTATTTAATATAATAATTAAATTGAATTGGAGAATATATGCAGGATTTTATTAAGATTAATAAAGATGATAATGTTGCTGTAGCATTAAAACCTATTGCTAAAGGCACAACTCTTAATGTTGCAGGAATTGATGTGACAACTGTAGAAGATATTCCACAGGGACACAAGTTTGTAATTAAGGCTATCAAGAATGGTGATCCGGTTATCAAATATGGTTTCAGAATTGGATTTGCACAGGCTGATATTCCGGTTGGAGCATGGGTTCATACTCATAACTTAAAGACTGGTCTTGGAGAATTACTTGAATATACTTATGAACCAGAGGGACATAAGGATGTTGAGCCTACTGAGCCAGCTTATTTCGATGGATATATGAGAGAGAACGGCAAGGTTGGTGTCCGTAACGAAGTATGGATTGTTCCTACAGTTGGATGCGTTAACTCAATTGCAAGAGCAATTGAAGCAACAGCAAGAGCTAACAAGCCAGAAGGAGTAGATGAAGTAGTTGCATTTACTCATCCATATGGATGTTCACAGACAACAGAAGATCAGGAGAATACAAGAAAGATTCTTGCTGATTTAATTAATCATCCTAATGCAGGTGCAGTTCTTGTACTTGGTCTTGGATGTGAGAACAGCCGTATTGAAGTTCTTAAGGATTATATCGGAGAGGTTAATCCAGACAGAGTTAAGTTCCTTCAGGTTCAGGATGTTGAGAACGAGCAGGAAGAAGCAGAGAAGCTTATGAACGAGCTTATGGCTTATGCTGCTACATTTAAGCGTGAAAAGGTTAATGCAAAGGAACTTATCATTGGTATGAAGTGTGGTGGTTCTGATGGATTATCAGGTATCACAGCTAATCCAACAGTTGGTCTTTTCTCAGATATGCTTGTATCTAAGGGTGGTACAACTATCCTTACAGAAGTTCCAGAGATGTTTGGCGCTGAAACAATTCTTATGAACAGATGTGCTAACAAGGAACTCTTCGAGAAGACAGTTCACCTTATTAATGACTTTAAGGAATACTTCATTAAGAATGGTCAGGAGATTTACGAGAATCCATCTCCAGGAAACAAGGATGGTGGTATCACAACTCTTGAGGACAAGTCTTTAGGATGTACACAGAAGTCAGGAAGCTCATTAGTAAAGGGTGTTCTTGCATATGCAGAGCCAGTTAATACTAAGGGGCTTAATCTTCTCAGCGCACCTGGTAACGACCTTGTTGCTGCAACAGCTTGTGCAGCTTCAGGTGCACAGATGGTTCTTTTTACAACTGGACGTGGAACACCATTTGCATCACCGGTTCCTACAGTTAAGATTGCAACTAATTCAAGACTTGCAGGAAATAAGGGCAACTGGATTGACTTCAATGCAGGAAGAATTGTTACAGATGATCTTCCACTTGAAGATGCAGCTAAGGAACTTTTCCAGCTTGTATTAGATGTTGCTTCTGGTAAGAAGGTTAAGGCTGAGATAGCAGGATTCCATGATCTTGCAATCTTTAAGCAGGGTGTAACATTATAATTGATTATAATTAATACAATGATATAAAAGATGGGGACTGTATGTGCAGTCCCCATTTTATATACAAGCCTGAAAATAGAATGTACCGTCTTTAGTAAAAATGCATATATGCCGTTATATTTTTCTATTACTGAAATTATGCTGCGGACACCAATGCCATGGTCAGGTTCATCAGTAACAGGAATCTGGTTGTGGAATCACCTTAAAGTATGTATTGGCTATGTTGATGCATATTTTGTTATTTTTCAAACAACTTAATTGTTATAAGACGCTTATTGTCTTTTGAGACAGCGTTATCACACTGCTTTATACAGGAATTTATTGCATTTTCTAAAGCATTTGCAAGGAGACTGCACAAATCAGTAATTCTGTAACTTGAAAATTAGTGGCAGTTACTGATATCTGTGTGGAAATGTCTGCGTCATGGGCTTTATTTATATATGAAGATAATATTAGGTTAATTGCTTCGTTGCTGCAGTATCTTGTTATTCTTGTGTTATCCAGATTATTATTAATTTCATTTATATATTCAAGAGCTTGCTGCGTATTGTTACCAGCAAGGCAGCTTTGTATGAAATTCATATGGTGTCTTAAGTCATGTCTGTATATCGCAGCCTGTTTCTGATAATCTGTAAGCTGAGATATTTCTTTTCAGCCTGAGCTGCAGCTGCGGAAAGTATGATGTTTTCACGCTCTGCTGTATTTTTGTTGGACATATTGAGTGTCACTATTGACAAGAAAAATATAATACAACAATAAAACTGTCCATGAATTCAATTATTACGGCTTTGCCGGTATATAGAAGGTTAGTATATACGGTTAGAGCATATTCAAGTATGTAATATGTAAGAGCGAAGGAAAAACATGGAAATAATGTTTTTGATTCTTCTTTGAGCTTTATTATGTAAGGCGAAATGTATTTAATTACCACAATCAGAAGTGGAATAGTGATTACAATTGTTACAACATCTGAAATTATAGATTTCAGGAAATATATATTTTATAAAGGGTTCCAAACCATTTTCTGGTGTACACATCAGATAAGCGGACATAACGGCAATAAATGATATGTATATATTCTGGTGACATATATATCTGATAATAGAATTAAAGGAATATGTATCAGTACAGGATAACATTTAAAAGGACATTTCGCCTAAAAGTACGTAGAATAATGCCTGAAACAGAATAAATAATACGGTAGTAAGTATAAAAGGCTTATTGTCCTCCCATTGTATTCCGGCAAAATAGAAAGATACAATAATTCCGAATATTAAAACAAAACCATAATTAATAAGGTTTAGTACTGAGACTATGTCTGTCATTAAATTCTCCTCAAATGTATATTATAGATTATTCTTCCATCTGGAAATCAGATATTGTTTCTTTATGTCGAAACGCGTCTTTGTGCAACCGGGATAGTTTTGCTGTTTGTTAATTCAATCCTGACTGCATCTATTGTCTTGATGTAATTCATATTAACAATGAAAGAACGGTGTGGCAGTGCAAATTCTTTATGTGTCATAAGTGTATCACATAAAGATGAGAATACGTCTGTCGAAATTACCTGCTTGTTGTCTGAAGGTATAATATTACTTTCCGGTTAAGAGCTTCAGCGTACATAATATCTGATAAGTATATTTTATGTATACCTGAATTATTCTTTATAATATATGTATCATTGCGTTCTTTATGAAATGTATCAAGAATATCATCCAGCGTATCATATAATGCTTCTTTAATTATGGGTTTAAGAAGATAATTAAATGCTTTGACTGTGTAGCTTTCTACAGCAAATTCAGGTGATGATGTCAGAAAGATTACAGGTGAAAATCTGTCAAAGGCACGGATTTCCCTTGCCAGATTAATGCCGTCCATTACTGGCATAATTATATCGAGAAAATATATGTCATATTTCTCAAATTCAGCAGTTGATGCCAGTTCAACACTGCTTGTGAAACATTTTATAAAACTTCTGACCTTTATCATAGGCGTATATTTCTAACAGTTCTCTAATTCTGTTTAATTCAGCTTCATTATCGTCACATATAGCAATTTTCATAGTATTTTCCTCATTATAGCTTAGTATGTAAATTATCTCTTGATTAATTATATATTGCATGAGACTAAATTTCTATATATAAATCTAATCGTTCATGTCAAAAATTGTAATTCACGCATTTAGCATCACAAATGTCTTTTAATCAGGTATTATAACTACAATATATAGCAGACGAAACTAAATATCAGATATGTGGTTGTAACATAAAGGAGGCGTTTGGATGAAGAGGTTTTGAGTATACTTTTATGTTCTGCAATTCTTGCTGCAGCAATACCGGGCATGTATTATGCAGAAGGGAATCAGTCTTCATATGATGAGCTGTCCCAGTTAAAGGAGATTGATTATCAGCTTAATGGTGGTCATTATGTCAGTGGCTATAATGCACCAGACAAATATCCGGCAGAGCAATTACCGGATAAGAATGATATTGTCAATCAGGGGTATGAGTTTGGAGGATGGTATGATAATAAAGAGACTGACAGGTAGTCCTGTAACGGAGATTTCAGAAGAATTATACAGGAGTTGTAGTTCTTTATGCAAAATGGATTGAACGTTATTATTACATTGACATACCTGAAAGCGTAGATGCTGATAAGACGAATCTTACAGTATCGGGACATGCAGGCGGACTGTATGAGAAAAGATAAAGTAAGTGTATCTGTTTATTCTAAGAATGAATGGAATCTTCTGAATGGAGATGTAAAGCTGGGATATGAATTATATAATGAAGAGAATAAACTGTCTCTTACTAATAATTCAGTAATAACAGAGCTTACAGCAACAGGCAGTGATAAGACAAGAAATATATGACAAGATTACAGGAAATTCCTAAATATGCAGGAATATATACAGATAATCTTACTTTTGATATTTCATTTTGAAACAACAAAATATAACATTAAGTATGAAACTAATGGCGGAACACTTTATACTGATGATGATGAACAGGGGCGTGCAGCAGAGCTTGATAATTCGGTATATGAGGCAGGAACAAAGCTTTCAGATCTTCCGGTTAAGGCAAGGCAGGCTCGACATTTTGGGATGGTGTTATGATGCGGACTGCACAGATTATGTTGCCAGTACAGACAGACTTTTAAGTGATGTTGTATTATATGCATCATGGGTTGATGGTCAGGAGCTTAAGACAGTCAGCATAGATACATACGCAAGAAGCTATGATGTTGATGCAAATGATTTTTACAATTATGGTAACTGATAAGAGCGGAAGACTAAGAAGAAAAAGAATAAAGTATCAGTTAAGAATGTAAGCGATTCTTCTGAGAATACTTCAATAGATGTTACAGCCGGAAGTGTATTAGATGATGGAGCGTATACATTTATAATAAAATGCAATGGCACATGGCAGGAAGGTTGTGGCTACCGTCTTGAACTTTCAGATGACAGGCTGTATTTCACAGGCTATGACCAGACAATAAGAGAATATGATTTTACAGTTTATAAGCCGGATGTAACTAATGTGAATCTTAGGGATGACATTAAGTATATAAAGTCAGGAAGCTTAAGTAATCTCTATGTTAATGGAAGGCTGACAGAATATCTGTGACGGTAATGACTGTAGGACAGGATGGTACAATAAGTCAGGAAGCTGTTAAAACTACAGGAAGCTTTACATATTCGGACAGTACACTTAATGCAGGAGATAAGATTGCAGTATATGACGGAGATGTTGTGCCACAGTTAGATGGCAGTGTTATATCTGATGATGATGTTTCGTTCTTTGAGATTACATCAGCTAGGAAAATGAATATTCCTACAGGGTATGGCAGCAGAGGAGATACTCTTCGTTCCGGATGTTCTTCCTGTTAATGTAGCTGATGATAAGGATAATGATCCTGATAATGACGGTATAACAATTACAAAAGAATAAAATGTCATATAGCAGTGACAGTCTTGGAGCAGGACTTGGACTTGATGAAGATACAACAGTTGATACAGGCGATTATCTTGCTCTGTATGCAACTGGAAATGATGATATACAGTATGCTGTTATAACAAATGTTTCAACTAATAATGCTGATTATGTAATCACATATAAGAATGTGACATGGGATGAAGTTCAGGCAGCCATGGATGTATATCAGACTGATAATGTGAGTGGTGAAAGTATATTACAGAATCAGGATATCAGTGGCATTGAACAGAGCGTTGAGCAGCAGGCTGTTGACAGTGGATTTGCACAGAGTGTTGTAGATGAGGTTGCACAGGCTGTTGTAGAACGAATTCTTATCAGGAACTTCAGGAATATCTGTCTGATACTATGGATGCCAATATCAGCATTGTGCCGCAGGATATAACTTATCTTCCAGATAAGGCTCAGGGCAATGTTGCATTATATAGCAGCAAGAAACCAGAAGTAAAGCTTGACCATGTAAGAGCTAATCTTTCAACTGATTTAAAACATTTTGAGAATGTAAGTGGATTAAGACTTGCTCTTGATATTGGTGTAGAGATTTCATTCTCTAATATGAAGGTAATTGTATCAGCAACATTTGAGCAGGAAGTTAAGATTAATATTAATGTAAGTGGTAAGGCTATATGGAAAGTATGGGGCATATTCCCATATATTGATGACTACCGCGTTGCGGTTTCATTAGATCTGTATGATTACACTGGAATTGATTTCAATGTTAATGTAAGAACTGCTGAAGAAGATGATGATGACGAAAGTTCTTCTAAACTTGATGAAGTGATTAATGGAATAGCAGAAGAGCTTAAGAATATGATGGAAATCGGAACTACTTATATATCTGACAAGTCGGATTTATCTACAAGGCTTGAAGATATGAAGGATTCTAATGATGACAGCGAGATATCTGTTGCGAAGAGTCTTGCTGAAAGATATTCTGATATGCTTGATGATGAGGCTGACTGGGTTGAATTATACAGTAAGTCGTTAACAGAGTCACATGTAAGGGTTATTGGAATTATTGATATTGAGTTTAAGGTTGAATTCGTTGTTTCTGCTAATGTTAATATATCAATGGGTATGACCTATTGGTATAAGAATGCCAAGAGATATGTTTACAGCATTATGGTATTTGACAGAAAGGTTACAAGTGATTCCATTGATTTAAGCGAAGAACAGTATGAGTTCTCGGTATATGCAATAGGAACAATAGGAATACGGGCAGGAATAAGACTGAGTGTGGCTGTAGGTCTTATATCAACAAAACTTGCAAGTGTTGATTTACAGCAGAGGTTGGTGGATATGCCAGGTATGGGGATATATGTACTATCAGTTGAAATATGCAGCTTCGCAGGGCAGAACAGCAAGCTCAATGGGAGCTATATACATGGAAATAGGCATGTATATGGAGGTTAATTTATAGCACAGGCACTTTCTGAACGTTTAGTTATAATCCTACACTTTTGAGAAGCAATGGCCGTTGTATAGTGTTGGTGTAGTTGAAAATGTGTGCGATTATGCATATGGGCAGGATTCTGTTAAAGATATCAAGATGAAGAGATGTTAAGACTGTAAGGCTTCCTGATACATATTTTGAAATGCAGTATCTTGATATGAAAGAAGGTCTTGACGATAATAATGAGTATTTTACTAAGGTTTATGATGACAGTGACAGATATTTTTCTATAACAATGACTAATCCGGCGTTCTCATATGATCCTGAAACTAATATAGTTGAGGTTAATCCAGTAGTGAACCTCAGCAGGATGGTGAGATGATAATAACATGGAAGAGTCAGAAGGGTTCTTTTAATACTAAGCCGATAACAAGAAAGATATCTCTGCACTGGGATAATTTAAGAGATGGATATTATATAGCATTCCAGACTAACGGCGGTTCAGTTGTAGATGCTATAATATCTAAGTACAATAAAGAAATTACAAAGCCTGAAGATCCTGTTAAACAGGGCTATACATTTGCAGGCTGGTATACAGATGAAGCACTTACAAAGAAATATACTATTCCGTCAGTAATGCCTAATGAGGACAGAATTGTATATGCGAAGTGGGAAGCAGCTGATATGACTTATAATGTTGATTATGTGGAAGGAACAGATGGTGTGTATACAGCAGCTTCTTCAAAGCAGGAGACAGCTAAGACTGATACAGAGATATCACCAAAGCCTGACATAAGAAACGTTTATGACTCCGGCAGCTTTATCACAGAGAGTAAGTGCTGATGGAAGCACAACAATTAATTATTATTATGCAAGAAATAAATATAATATTAAGTTTGTTTCAGAAGGCAGTGTTGTTTCAGAAGGAAGATACACATATGGAACTCTTATGCCGACACCGGTTGCATATAGGGCAGGATATGTATTTGAAGGCTGGGAACCAGCTGTCACACAGACAGTTCCTGCAAATGATACAACTTATACAGCGGTATGGAAAGAAGCAGATGACGTTGTATACACAACAAAATATTATCTTGAAAATGAATCAGGAGAATATGAATTTGATAAAACCAGAATTAATAAAGCAACAACAGGAGAGAGAGTAACTGCAGATAAGGAACAGTATGACAACAGGCTTTATCATCTTACAGATGATCTGCCATCTGGTACTGTTGCGGCAGATGGAAGTCTTATATTCCGGGTGCATTATGATAGAAATACATACAGCATATCATTTAATTCTATGGGAGGAACTGTAAGTACTGAAGAAAACAGCCAGATGGGAAGCAATGTTATTGCACCAGTTCCTGTAAGAGCAGGATATGCATTTGCAGGCTGGTATGTTGACAGAGCGTGTACAGAAGCATTTGACGGTACAATGCCGGCATATGATATTACTTTATATGCAAAGTGGGATGCAGATAAGGTTAATTATACTGTTGAACATCTTGTTGAAAAGCTTGATGGTTCATATGAATTGTATGACAGACAGGCATTTACATCTGATACTGACAGTCAGGTAACGCCAGAAGTTAAGCATATGGAAGGATTCAGTTCACCAGAGACAGAAACTGCCATTGTAAAAGGAGATGGTTCGACTGTTATAAGATATTTCTACAAGAGAAATGTACACAGATTTGTTCTCAAGCTGAATAATGGACAGCCGGATGTTGAATACGATTATAAATATGGCACTAAGATTAATATTATTAATCCGGAAAGAACTGGTTATACATTTACAGGATGGAATGAAGATGTTGCAGGTACAATGCCAGACAGAGATGTCACTTATACTGCAAGCTGGAAGATAAACCAGTACACAATCAGTTTTAATACAGATGGTGGTAGTGAAATTGCTTCTATAACACAGAATTATAATACTGAGGTTAGTTTTAATGAGATTCCGGTAAAGAAGGGATATACATTCACAGGCTGGGATAAAGCTGTTCCAGATGTAATGCCTGCTGGCAATATTGTTATAACAGCACAGTGGAAGAAAGATGTATATACTATAAGTTATAATCTTGATGGAGGAAAGGCTGACAATCCTGAAACATATGAGGTTGATACTAGCGTTATAACTCTTAGAGACCACAGCGTACAGGTTATACATTTATAGGCTGGAGCGGAACTGGTATAGATGGAACGGCTATGGATCCAGTAATTACAACAGGTTCTACAGGTAACAGAAGCTACACGGCAAACTGGAAGGAAAACAGTTATGTTATCCGGTTTATTCCATATGGTGATGGAACAACTGGTTCTATGCAGGATATGCAGCTTATGTATACAGATAAAGCAGCATTAAGTGCTAATCAGTTTAAGAGAACAGGTTATACATTTGCAGGCTGGACAAAAGGCAGGAGCAGACAAGTTATATGATGATAATGAAATTATCAGTGGACTTGGAACAGCAGATAATGAAATAATTACCTTGTATCCAGCTTGGACTGCTAATGAGTATACAGTACATTTTGATACAAAGGATGGAGATGCAATAAACGACCTTGTATTTACATATGACAAGAAATACGAACTTCCAAAGACTTCAAGATATGGATATACATTCCTTGGCTGGTGTGTAGAAGATGGCGGCACGGTTACATATAAACCGGGAGCTTCTGCTGATAATCTTGCGGGTGAAGGAACGGTTACATTATATGCAAGCTGGAGTCTTAATAAGACATTTACTTACAGCCACCCATATTCATATCGTGTAACTGATGATTCAAAGGAAGAACCAGTCAAGCTGCATTTCTTCATAGATGGAGCATCAGGAACTTCAACAAGTGGTTATACAAGAACTAATTCCATCTATATGGAAGGTATATCTCTGAATGAGATAAAGAAGCATTGCAATACGATGACTGTAACAATCAGTTATTATATTAAAATGGTAGATGACGGATATGCAGAGGTAGACACTACATATAGAAAAGATTCTAACAAGTCATGGAATGGATGGCATGGAGAGAAGCTTGATCTTAAGAAGAAAAATAAACAGACGATCACGCACACATACAGCATAGGATGCAAAGATATAGATGCTATATGCTACAGATTTGATGCAAGTGGTTCATTTTCTGATAAATATGATTTGAGCAATATTAAGGTCAGTGTAAGGTTTGATTAATTAGTAATTCATACAGACTGGTTTTATGACCAGTCTGTACGGAATATCAGGAGGATTGGAATGAAGATTTCAAAACAAAATTATGATAATAGCAATAATAGTACTGTGCGTAGCAGTTGCTGTTCTGGCTGCAGTGCTTGTTATCAGAAAAGATAAGAATAAAGATAATGATGATAAATTTACACCAACGATTGATTCTGATTCTGGTGAAATTGGTACAGGAAGTAATTACAGTGGCGGACAGCAGGGAATAAGGATAAGGATATCCATCTATAACTGTAGATGCAGGAAAAGATAATGTTACAATGAATCTGTTTAACCCTGAAGGAAATCCATGCTACTTTACATTTGAAATTGTTTTATCTGATACGGGCGAGACTATATACAAGTCAGATATGGTTGAACCTGGAAAAGCTATAACTAATGTAAACTGCAGCATCCGCTTGCAGCAGGAGAACATAATGCTGTTATTAAGATTAGCACAGCATCGCTTACAGATGGAAAGACAATGAATGGTGCTAATGTTGAGACAGTTTTAGTTGCAAAATAAATAAACAGTCATTAATGGATGAAAGAATGGAGGCTATTATGAGGAAATTGACAGCTATGGCATTGAGTATGATGTTTATATTGGGAAGTGTTATTCCTGTAGGAGCTGAAGAGACACAGATAAGACAGACAAAATATCTGTATCAATTGATCCGGTCTATACAGTGACTATTCCGGCAAATACAACAATTGAAAGAGGAGAACAGTCTGTTAAGCTTGGAAGTGTTTCTCTTGATAATGCAAGATTAGAGCCAGACAAGACTGTAAATGTATCTGTAAGTGCAAGTGGAAAACTTAAGAACAGTAAAATGAGAGTAAAACAATTGCGTATAAGATTATGGATGGTAACAAAGAATTCAGTATAGCTACATATGCAGAGAGTGGAAACAGTACAAATCTGACACTTTCAATAGATAAGTCTGAATGGGATAAAGCATATGCGGGGTCATATTCAGATACACTTGTGTTTACAATCTCTTACAGATAGTGAAGCGGAAGATTTATATATTATTAAATGAAAAGAGTTGTCCGGTTTCAGGCAACTTTTATTTGGTCTGAATCAAATATGAATTAAATTAATTATCTCTGAACTCTTGCGCCAGCACCACCAACGATACCTTCAACTTCCTTAAGAGAAGCCATTGTTGTATCACCAGGAGTTGTCATAGCTAATGCACCGTGAGCTGCACCATAGTTAACAGCCTTCTCAGCATCTTCAAATGTCATAAGACCATATACAAGACCTGAAGCGAATGAATCACCGCCACCAACTCTATCCATGATCTCAAGACCATCATACTGAGCAGCCTTGTAGATTTCTCCATCAGCCCAGCAGATTGCTGACCAGTCATTAACTGTAGCTGTCTTAACCTGACGAAGTGTTGTAGCAACAGCCTTGAAGTTAGGGTATGTAGCAGCAGCTTCGTTGATCATCTTCTTGTAACCATCAAGGTTAAGAGTCTTAAGGTTCTCATCGTTACCTTCGATTTCGAAACCAAGGCAAGCTGTGAAGTCTTCTTCGTTACCAATCATAACGTCAACATACTTAGCAACTTCCTTATTAACTTCCTGAGCCTTAGCTAAACCACCGATAGCTTCCCACATAGATGGTCTGTAGTTAAGATCGTAAGATACGATTGTACCGTACTTCTTAGCTGCCTTACAAGCTGCAATAACAGTCTCGCAAGCCTGCTCAGAAAGAGCAGCATAGATACCGCCTGTATGTAACCAACGAACACCTAAACCACCATCGCTCTTGTTCTTGAAGATGTAATCGAAATCGAAATCTTCTGGAGTAGCCTGTGAAATAGCTGTGTTAGCTCTATCAGAGCATCCCTTAGCACCACGGATACCAAATCCTCTCTCTGTGAAGTTGAGACCATTTCTGCAAAGACGACCGATACCATCTGTCTTCTTCCAGCAGATAAGTGATGTATCAACGCCACCCTGTTCGATGAAATCCTTCATAAGAAGACCTACTTCGTTATCAGCAAATGATGTGATAACAGCAGTTCTCATACCGAAGCACTTGTGAAGTCCACGGATAACATTGTATTCTCCGCCGCCTTCCCATGCTCTAAAGCTTTGCTGTAATGGTTCTGCCTTCCATCAAGACGAAGCATAACTTCACCTAATGATACAGCGTCAAATGTACACTCTTCAGCTGGTCTTAAATTTAATTTCATTTTTTAGATACCTCCAAAATATTTTATTGCTACAATATTTTACCATAATAATCCGATTAATTCCATCATTTTTGCCTAAACTTTTATATGTTTTGAAAGGAATATGATAAATTGCAACAGCAGCTGACAACAATAGCAAAAATATTGTATGCAGGCATATTGAAAGTATGTACAAGATGTAATATTAATAAATAAAGGTTTCGATATAATATAATAGATATTATTTGATTTTAATATAAGCACAGATATACTTATGCAAAGCGAGGGTTATATATATGAAGAATGTTAAAAAATCAGACAGCTGACAATGCGTCTTAAAATGCAATGGAAGATTCTTATAGGTGTTCTTGTTTCTGGTGTGGCATGCGGTGGAGTACTTATATTTGCTAACGCTGACTCAAGTGTTTCTCTTCTCTGACACCGGCACAGTCAAGTGTAATACAGGGATCTACATCTACAGTTATTCATGCTAATCTTTCAGGAACAGATGATGAATATTATGACGCGAGCAACTTCGAACAATGGTATTGCAAGTCCTGTCAGGCTTGAGTGGTCAATATCTGATGAGGATTATGATGTCGTAAAGTTTTTGAATCCAAGCTCAGGTGGAGATACATATTTACAGAATATATCTGGTACAACTAATCCTACTGTATACGGTAACAGAGCTGGTGCGGCAACAATAACTGCTGCATATCATTCTAAAAAATTTTCAGAGTCAGGTGCGGTTGTATATGATAATGTTCTTGCAACATCGACAGCAGCAGTATATGTTCCTATCAATGTTAATGTTGTAAGGGAAAGAGGTAATACTGTTCTTGAAGAGGCAGATCTTCTGAAAGAGGGAGATCTTATTACAATCACAGCAAATACATGTGAGAGTAATAAGCTTTTTATCGAAACATCTAATGATTCAAGTGGTGAGGTTAGTTCAGATGGAATCGTAGAGATGTATTATAGGGATTCTTCTAAAGTAGTACTTAAGGTTATTGGCGGTGGTTCAACTGTTATTACAGCAAGAACATCAGATGGAAGTGGAATTAATGCGCTTACATATACATTTACAGTAAGATCTGAAGTTAAGTTTAAAGAAAATATTACTAATGCACAAGGACATTTTATAACACATCTTCCTAGCGATGCATCTAACAGATATATGGTTCTTTCAGATAAGGATTATGAAGCATTTACATATGAGGACATTCCTTCTAATGTAGTTAATCCTGTTAAGTCTAACGTAATATATAAGACAGATAATTCAAATGTAGCATCAGTTGCAGTTGGAACAGTATGTGAGTACATGCAGGAGTTACAAAGGTGAGTGCAGGACTTACTACTATTGATGTTGGAGGCAATGAATCGTGGTTTACAAGAGATGCTGTGAATATTGTAGTTCCATTTAAGAAAATGGGAAATGAAGTAAGCAATATGAATGTTGGTGATGAACTTCAGTTGTCAACATCAGCAATTGAATCAAGTAACATGGTCAACTTCTGATAACAAGGTACTTCAGGTGGATTCATCAACAGGTCTTGTTAAGGCTGTTGGGGCAGGAACAGCAACTATATATGCAACAAGAGTGCAGGATGAATTATACACAGTGTATAATATGCCATATCAGCTGGCATATAAGATTACAGTTATAGATGGTTTTGGCCTTAGTACAGTAAGCACAACAGTTAATATTGAAGTTCAATAGACATTAAGGCTCTTGTTACTAATCAGCCAAGTAAATCACAGATTACATATACTGTAACTAATCAGGCTAATGGAGCAGGAGTTATACCTACATATGATCTTATAGAGGTAAGACAGTCAGATGATGGTACCGTATTTACAGTAACAGGTGTTGCGTCGGGTGTGACACATCTTACTGTTTCACAGAATATTAATGGAGTTATTAAGTCTGAGACTTGTGTAATATATGTTACCACTCCTGTAGGAGATGTAAGTATTAATCCTTCTTCAATATCAATTGACAGAGGAAGCACTGGAACGGTACAGGTATTATTCAATCCGGCATAATCTACTAACAGCAATGTTTTATGGTCATCATCAGATACAACGGTAGCTACGGTAACAGGAGACAGTTACACAGCTACTATTAAGGGATTATCTGGTGGTAATGCAACGATTACAGTAATAACAGAAGATGGTCTTAAAGTTGCTACATGTGACGTATATGTAAGGGAGCCGGTTACAGGAGTTACACTTAACGCGACAACAGTTGAGTCTACTATGGCAATTGGAAAGTATCAGCTTGTAGCAACTGTAAAGCCATCAGGAGACGGTGTGAACAGAAATGTTACATGGTCATCCTCAGATGAATCAGTTGCAACAGTTGATGAGAATGGCCTTGTAACATATATATTAAGCGATACTGTACAGTTGTCTGCAAGACAGAGGATGGTGCTTTTCTTGCTACATGTAATTTTATTATAAGTATTCCAGTTGAGACAATCAAACTTGATTATACAGATGAGATAATGTCAAAGGGAGACAGATTAAGAATAACAGCAGAAGTTCTCCCTATAACGGCTACGAACAGGACTGTGTTGGGAATCGTCTAATACAAATGTTTGTATTGTAGATTCTAATGGACTTGTGGAAGCTGTTGGAACAGGTAGTGCAACAATTCTTTGCAAGTCTTTAGATGGTGGTGTAACTGCCATGTGTAATATATATGTTAAACAGCCTGTTACATCTATCGTCCTTAATACAACAGATATTACAGTAAGAAAAGGACAGGTATTCTGGCTTAATGCAACATGTCTGCCAGAGAATGCTGATAATAAGATAGTTTCATGGGAAAGCCGATGAAAACGTATGTGAAGTAGAAAGCGATGGTAAAGTTACAGCTACAGGAGCAGGTACGACATCTATAATATGTACGAATGTAGATACAGGACTTACAGCATATTGTGTTGTTACAGTTACACAGCCGGTTACAGGCATTAAACTTAATTCTGATTATCAGGAGTTATGGGTTGGAGCAAAATATGCTATTATTCCATCTATAGAACCAATAGATGCTGAGAATAAGAATGTTACATATTTTTCAAGTGATACATCAGTTGCAACGGTAGATGAATATGGTGTTGTAACAGCATTAAAGGGAGGCAGTTGTGTTATTGAGGTTACAACAGAGGAATGTCACCTAACAGCAGCATGTACGATTGTAGTAAAAGAATATGTTTCAAGCATTACGCTTAGTGAAACAGATAAATTTATGAATGTTGGTGCAACAGGAAAACTTATTGCAACGGTTGGTACAGAAACAGCAACTAACAGGAATGTTATATGGTCATCTTCAGACAACAGTATATGTTCAGTAGACCATAAGGTAATCTGAGTGCAGAATCAGTGGGCAATGCTGTTATATCAGCAACTGCAGCAGATGGTAGCGGTGTTACAGATTCATGTATCATAAGAGTTGTTAATCCGGTTACGGGAATAGAAGTTGTGCCGGATTCATTGAGATTGTTTGTTGGAGATTCACAGAAACTTGGTATTAACGTATATCCGGATAATGCAACAATTAAAGATGTTGTATGGAAATCAGCTAATGAATCAATCGCAGTGGTTGATGAGGATGGCGAGGTGTTTGCTATCAGTTCCGGTAAAGTTAAGATAACAGCAACATCACAGGATGGTAATAATATAAAAGGCATATGCTGGGTTTATGTTACGCCGGTAGTTAATATATCTTCTTTAAGAATTAATTCAAAAGATATATATATGCTTACAGGCAGATCAAGAAAATTATCAGTAATAGTAAGACCTGCTGTTAATACTGATTCTTATCAATGGTATTCATCTGATACAGGTATAGTTACTGTAGATGACAATGGTGTTATTACAACTGTAGGTCCTGTGAAGCAGATGTTTTTGTTATAAGTGATGGTGCAGGTGTAGAATCAACATGTACAGTTCATTCGCTTGCAATTAGCAGATCAAATATTACTCTTGAGCAGTATGACAGATATACATTAGATGTAATAGGAACAGATAGTAAAATAACATGGCGAAGCAGTAATCCGAGAGTGTGTACAGTTTCTTCTTCAGGAGAAGTTATTCGACGAAAAGCAGGAATAGCAACAATAACAGCTGTTGTTAATAATAAGACATTAAGCTGCACAGTAAGAGTTACAAGCATAAGATAATTCAGGTAATGAAAATTATGACCATCAGTGTTGTACTGATGGTCATAATTTTGACAAAAAAGGAGATGCGGTCAAACATCTCCTTTTTAAAATATGAGGGGGAGATAGAAAGAATTCTCTTTGCTATCTGATATATAATATATACATTAAATGTGAGCAAAGTGTGTATATTTGGTTAAACAAAAATAAAAATCATAAAAATCTATTTTATTGATTAAAATGTCTTAATATGTTAATATCAAAATGTTATTTAATTGTATGGAGGTCTACAATGTCAGACGATTTTAATAAAGACACAAGTTTAGAAGATGAAATTGCAAAGTCATTACAAAAAATGGCTGAAGAAGAAACTACAGTTGCCAAAGCATTTGTAGGAAAGGCTGATGATTATAAAGCAGAGCAGCCATCAGATATTAATGATGGGAGGACGAGAGTTGTTCCTAAGATAACAGATGAAATTCTTAAGGAACAGCAGGTAATTAATAAATCATCTCAACCAACACAAGAAGAATTAACTGATAGAGATATTTTACTTGATGATGATGACGATGAAGAACCAGAAGATGAAGATAAAGAGATTTTGAAAGACACCACTAAGAAACCACTGGATAAGAAGACAAAGCTTATTATAGCAGGGGTTGCTGCGGAGTTGCATTAGTTTTAATTATAATAATTATAGTTGCTGTATCACTTAACAAGAAGAGTAAGAATAATTATAATTATTATTATCAGACAGGAATGAAACTGTACGAAGAGGGTAATTATGGTGATGCATCATCATATCTTAGCAAGGCTTCTAAAGAAAATGAGGAAAGAAGAATCTGAACCTTAAGTATACATTGTATAGATGCTATGAAAGCTCAGGAAATGAGGATGAAGCTGTTAATGTGCTGAAGGATATACTTTCATATGATGAGAATTATGAAGATGCGGTTAAAGCTCTTGCAGATATTTATTATAAGAAAGAGGATGGCGATAATTTAACTAAACTTATAAGAAAGTATCAGGATGGAAAATGCAGCAATGCAGTTAAGAATTATATTGTAAAAGAACCATCAGCTTCTAAAGAGCCGGGTTCATATGATGATAATATTGAACTTAAATTTACATGTGATTCTGGTTGTGTTGTTTATTATACAACTGATGGAAAAGAACCTGATATTAAGAGTACACTATATGATGGAACAGCAATTAAGTTAGAAACAGGCACAACTAAGATAAAAGCAGTTTCTGTTAATTCTATTGGGGTATATAGTAAAGTAGTTGAATTTGAATATGTTGTTGAATATGGTGCTCCTGTAGCACCAGATGTAACTCCTGCGTCAGGAAAATATTCAGATGGAGAGAAGATTAAGATTAATAATATACCAGATAAATGCAAGGCGTATTATACAATAGATGGTTCAACACCTACAGCAGCATCAACAGAGTATACAGGTGAATTCGATATGCCAACCGGTAATACTGTAATCGCATTTGTAATAATTAACGATCATGAGCAGAGCAGTACAGTAGTTAAGAGAAATTATAATGTTGAGGTTAAGAATAAATATACATACAGCCATACTGAAAGCCAGCTGAAAATGTCCTTATATCAAAGAAGGTGCTTAAGTCAGACAGCGTAGCTTCAGATGGTTCAGGTGTTAATTTTGTCTATATTTCAAAGACAAAGGTTGGCAACAATGAAATGTATATTATCAGGTATGATGTAATAAAGGGTGGTTCTACAACAACTGCAGGCTTATATGGCGTTGATACATCAAGCGGCAAGGTGTATACTGTTACAGGTACAGAAGGCAGTTATTCTGCCAAAGAATACTAAAGGTTGATAGTGCGTAATGCACTTCATAATATTACTTTTTGAAAGGAGAATTGTAATGTATAAAATTCTTAAGGCTGAGAAGTTAGCAGAGAAGATCTTCCTTATGGATGTTGAAGCTCCTAGAGTTGCTAAACATTGTGAACCTGGCCAGTTCGTTATTGTAAAGATGGATGATTTGGGCGAAAGAATTCCACTTACTATTTGTGATTATGACAGAGAAGCGGGAACTATAACAATAGTTGTTCAGATAGTTGGAGCGTCTACTGAGAAGATGTCACATCTTAAAGCAGGAGATGCATTTGAAGATTTTGTTGGACCTCTTGGATGTCCATCAGAGCTTATCAGCAAGGATATTGAAGAACTCAAAAAGATGAATATTGTATTCATTGCCGGAGGTCTTGGAACAGCACCTGTATATCCACAGGTTAAATGGATGCATGAGCATGGTGTAGATGTTGATGTTATCGTTGGTGCTAAGAATAAGGAACTTATAATCTTAGAGGAAGAGATGAAGGCTGTTGCTGGTAATCTTTACATAACAACTGATGATGGAAGCTATGTAAGAAAAGGTATGGGTACAGATGTGCTTAAGGATCTTGTTGCAGAAGGAAAACATTATGATTTATGTGTAGCAATCGGACCTATGATTATGATGAAATTCGTCTGTCTTCTTACTAAGGAACTTGGAATTCCTACAATTGTCAGCATGAATCCGATTATGGTTGATGGAACTGGTATGTGTGGTGCATGTCGTCTTAAGGTTGGCGATGAGATTAAGTTTGCATGTGTTGACGGACCTGAATTTGACGGTCATCTTGTTGACTTTGACCAGGCTATGAAGAGAAGTGCTATGTACAGAACTGAAGAGGGAAGAGCAATGCTCAAGCTTCAGGAAGGCGATACACATCACGGCGGTTGTGGACAGTGTAATTAGAAAGGATGGGTTTCAAAATGGACGTAATGAAGAAAGTGCCAGTCAGAGAGCAGGCTCCTGACGTAAGAAATAAGAATTTTGATGAAGTATGTCTTGGATATAACAAGGAAGAAGCTATGGAAGAGGCAACAAGATGCCTTAACTGTAAGAATGCAAGATGTGTTCAGGGCTGTCCTGTATCTATCAATATCCCAGCATTTATTCATCAGGTAAAAGAAGGAAATATTGAGGAAGCATATAAGATTATTGGTAAGTCAAGTGCACTTCCTGCTGTATGTGGCCGTGTATGTCCACAGGAGACACAGTGTGAAGGTCAGTGTATCAGAGGAATCAAGGGTGAATCAGTATCAATTGGTAAGCTTGAAAGATTTGTTGCTGACTGGGCAAGAGAGAATAATGTTGAGCCAGAGAAGCCAACAGAGAAGAAAGGCAAGAAAGTTGCTGTTATCGGTTCAGGTCCTTCAGGACTTACATGTGCCGGAGACCTTGCAAAAATGGGATATGACGTAACTATATTCGAGGCTTTACATGAGGCTGGTGGTGTATTAGTATATGGTATTCCTGAATTCCGTCTTCCTAAGTCAACAGTAGTTGCCCACGAAGTTGAGAATGTTAAGAAGTTAGGCGTTAAGATTGAGACTAACGTTGTTATTGGTAAGTCAATGACAATTGACCAGTTGCTTGAAGATGAAGGCTTTGATGCAGTATTCATAGGTTCTGGTGCAGGTCTTCCAAGATTCATGGGTATTCCGGGCGAGAATGCTAACGAAGTATTCTCAGCTAATGAGTACCTTACAAGAAGTAATCTTATGAAAGCTTTCAAGGATGAGTATGATACTCCAATAGCAAGATTTAAGAAGGTTGCTATCGTTGGTGGTGGTAATGTTGCTATGGATGCTGCAAGAACAGCATTAAGACTTGGAGCAGAAACTCATATCGTATACAGAAGAAGTGAGGAGGAGCTTCCAGCAAGAGCTGAGGAAGTACATCACGCTAAGGAAGAAGGAATTATATTTGACCTTCTTACTAATCCGACAGAGATTCTTACAGATGACAAGGGTAATGTTACAGGTATGAAGTGTATTAAGATGGAACTTGGTGAACCTGATGCTTCAGGAAGAAGAAAGCCTGTAGAGATTCCTTTCAGAGTTTGTTATGGAATTAGATGCAGTTATCATGTCACTTGGTACTTCACCTAACCCACTTATATCTTCAACAACTAAGGGACTTGACATCAACAAGAGAAAATGTATCGTAGCAGAAGAAGAAACTGGTAAAACATCTAAGGAAGGTGTATATGCCGGTGGAGATGCTGTTACAGGTGCAGCTACAGTTATTCTTGCCATGGGAGCAGGAAAGGCTGGAGCTAAGGGAATTGATGAATTCCTTTCTAACAACTAATCAGAATATAGTAAACCCGCTGTGTCTGTTAATTACACAGCGGGTTTTATTGATTATAAGAATTAATTAAACATTTTTTCAACGAACTGTTCTGAAAAATTCTCGGCTTCTTCATCTGAGAGTTCAGTAAATTGTACGGTTAACTGTTCTTTAACATAAGCTGTACGGTTAAAATATTTCATTTCTTCCTGAATGTCTCCGGCGTAAGAATTTTCAATATCTTCTTTGGTTATGTTGTCTTCCAGCCAGTTAAGTACATCAGCGGCTTTCTTATCCTCAGTTTCAGCCTTGGCTTTAATTTTGTTAGAGTATTTCAAAGACCAGACACCGATTGCAATGAATCCGATAAATAACAGACCAAGAACAATATTAATAAAAAGGAATGAAGGTGCATCTTTAGTTACTATCTTAATGATACCGATATCATTAAGAATCATAAGAATGATTCCGATTCCTCCACATACAAAGAATGTGATGGCAGAAGATAAGTTATCCTTGTACTTGTCAGTGCTGCTTTCATACAGGCTTCCACCTGTAAGAAGAGAGTCATTCCCGTTATTATCCTGAATGTTGTCATTAGTTATGTCAGTTGCGTTTTCAGACATAATATTCCTCCTTGTTATAGAACTTAACCATAAGTCCTTTATTGTTCAGATATTATAAAATAAAATTGTGAAAAAATAAAGAACATCTGGATTAATGTGGTAAAATACGAAAGAATGATATTACAGATTAGTAAGATTAAGGAGATTGATATGAAAACACTTATAGTGACAGGGGGAAGTCTTGATATAAGCTGGGCAAAGGATTTTGTCAGGACAATAAATGCGGAATACATAATTGCAGCTGACAGTGGCCTTAAATATATTGATAAACTCGGACTTGTGCCAGATATGATACTGGGGGATTATGATTCAGTAGAAGATGGACTGCTTGATAAGTATAAAAGTATAGATATTAAGACTTATCCTAAAGAAAAGGATTATACAGATACGCATATTGCTATTATAAATGCGTTGAAAGCCGGAGCGTCAGTCATATATATACTTGGGGCGACAGGTACAAGGATGGATCACACATTTACTAATATATGCAATATGAAGGCTGCACTTGACAGTGATGTGCCATGTTTTATATGTGACAGCCACAATAAAATATATCTTATAAATGATAAGATGGGAGAAGTGAAAGTGTCAAAAACAGGACAGTATGGTGATTATGTATCACTTGTTCCACTATCTGAAGAAACAATTATAAGCCTTGCAGGATTTAAATATGTGCTTGATGATTATATACTTCATCAGGGCTTAAGCATATGCCAGAGTAATGAAATTAAAGAAAATGAGGCGGTTATAAATAAGGATTTGTGATTGTATTTGAAACAAAGGACTAAAATGCTTGTAATTATTGGCAGATTGTAATAAAATTAACAAAGAGTTGCGCAATAGCAACGTAAAAAACAAGGGAGGTCTCGTAATGAGTAATACAACACAGGCATTATCAAGGATTGAAGCAATACTTGATGATAGCAGCTTTGTTGAAATCGGTGCTGGTGTGACTGCCAGATCTACAGATTTTTAACATTCAGGAAAAGGCTCCATCCGATGGTGTTATTACAGGATACGGGTTATTAATGGTAATCTTGTGTATGTATACAGCCATTGGGATGCAACTGTTCTTAATGGTTCTATCGGTGAGATGCATGCTAAGAAGATTTCAGCACTTTATGATTATGCTATGAAGATGGGGCTCCTGTGATAGGTCTTATTGACTGCGCAGGTTTAAGACTTCAGGAAGCAACAGATGCTCTTGAAGGTTTCGGTACAATTTATAAGAAGATGTCTATTGCATCAGGTGTTATTCCACAGATTACAGCAGTTTATGGTAACTGTGGCGGTGGACTTGCAATTCTTTCTTCATTATCTGATTTTACATTTATGGAAGATAGCAAGGCCAAGCTTTTTGTTAACAGCCCTAATGCATTAGATGGTAATAATGAATCAAAGCTTGACTCAGCGTCAGCTAAGTTCCAGGCAGAAGCAGGAGTTGTTGATTTTACAGGAGATGAGGAGACTATTGCTAATGGTGTAAGACAGTTAGTTTCTATGCTTCCTGCTAACAACGAAGAGGATGCTGCAGTTTCTGCAACAACAGATGATCTTAACAGAGCATGCCCGGATATGGCAGCAGAGATTGCTGATCCTGCATTAGCTCTTTCAGATATTGCTGATGATAATGTATTTGTTGAAGTTAAGGCTTCATATGCTAAAGAAATGGTTACAGGATTTATTCAGGTAGATGGAATTACTATTGGTGCTGTAGCTAACAGAACAGCTCTTTATGATGAAGAGGGCGAAGTGGCTGAGAAGTTTGAACCGGTTCTTACAGTTAAGGGTGCTTACAAGGCAGAGAATTTTGTTAATTTCTGTAATGCATTTGAAATTCCTGTACTTACACTTACTAATGTTAAGGGATTCGAAGCTACAGTGGCAGCTGAGAAGGGAATTGCAATTGCAAGTGCCAAGCTTACATATGCATTTGCTAACGCAGATGTACCTAAGGTTAATGTTATTACAGGTGAGGCTTATGGAAGCGCATATGTTTCTATGAATTCTAAGTCTTTAGGTGCAGACCTTGTCTACGCATGGCCAACAGCTTCTATCGGAATGATGGATTCACAGCTTGCAGCAAAGATTATGTATGCTGATGAGATAGCAGCCGCTTCTGATGTGGCAGCAACTGTTTCAGAGAAAGCAGCTGAATATGCTAAGTTACAGTCAAGTGTTGAGTCAGCAGCAGCAAGAGGATATGTTGATGCTGTTATTGACCCGGAGAATACAAGACAGTATGTAGCCGCTGCATTTGAAATGTTATTTTCAAAGAGAGAGGTTCGTCCTGATAAGAAGCATGGAACAGTTTAATTAAGAGGTGACAATATGAAGAAGACTAATTTGAAAAGATTCTTATTGTTATTCTGCATGTTAGCCTGCGTATTCAGTATGACAGCCTGTGGTAATGCACAGATTGATACTAATACAGCTAAAGAATCCATTAAAGATAACGAGGTTGCTTATGTTGAGAATTACCTCAAGGACTGGGCAAAGGATATGATTCTTTACCTTGACAGCAATCAGGGTGAAGCAGGAACAGATGCTCTTATTGCAGATGCAGAAGCAGGAAGAACCCTTAATGATGTTAACAGTAAGATGTATATTGTTAACCAGCAGGGAATGAATGTTAAAACAATAGGATTATACAATAGCTGGAACAGCACTAAAGATGAACTTGGTGAACTCAAAGAGTCTGTTGATGTTAACAACATTAATGTAAAGGTCAGTGATGAAACAAGTGAATTATGTACTATTTCAGTTAAACTTAAATTCGAAAAGAGAGTATGTACATTCGAATTCGTAATCAATACAGATTACACACTTGAAAGTGGAGCTATTAATCCATCATACACAACAGGTGAGAAGATGGGTAAGGCCGGAATGAATACACTTATTGGTATGGGAACTGTATTTGTAGTTCTTATATTCATTTCATTCATTATTTCTCTGTTCAAGTATATAAGCGTATATGAGAACAGAAAGAAAGAACAGAAAGAAGACACAGCTTCTGTTGGTGTTGATAATGCTATAGCACAGATTGTTTCTAATGAAGAAGAAAATGTTGAGGACGATCTTGAACTTATTGCAGTTATTACTGCAGCAATTGCAGCATCAGAAGGAACATCTACGGATGGTCTTGTTGTCCGCTCAATTAGAAAGGTTAATAATAGGAGGAAATAATCATGAAGAACTATACAATTACAGTTAATGGTAACGTATATGATGTTACTGTAGAAGAAGGAACAGGCAGTGCAGCTCCAGCAGCTAAGGCAGCCGCTCCTAAAGCAGCTCCAAAGGCTGCACCTAAGGCAGCAGCACCAGCAGGTGCTCAGGGAGCAGTTAAAGTTAACGCTCCAATGCCAGGAAAGATTCTTAAGGTTAATGCAACAGCAGGTGCTGCTGTAAAGAAGGGCGATGTATTGGTTGTCCTTGAAGCTATGAAGATGGAGAATGAAATCTGTGCTCCTCAGGATGGCACAATTGCAACTGTTGAGTGTGCAGCTGGTGATTCTGTAGAGTCAGGTAAGGTATTAGTTTCATTAAATTAATTATGATACTGATATAAAGTGACTTACGGAGGTATAAGATGAGTTATATTATAACAACTTTAGGAAACCTCGTTCACCAGAGTGCATTCTTCGGACTTACATGGGGTAATTACTTTATGGTTCTGGTTGCGTTTGTTTTCCTTTATCTTGCAATTAAAAAGGATATGAACCTCTGCTCTTAGTACCTATTTCTTTTGGTATGCTTCTTGTAAACCTTTATCCTGACATTATGTTAGCAATAGAGGATTCAAGTAACGGTGTAGGTGGTTTGTTACATTATTTCTATTTACTTGATGAATGGAGTATTTTACCATCACTTATTTTCTTAGGTGTTGGTGCCATGACTGATTTTGGTCCATTGATTGCTAACCCGGCAAGTTTCCTGCTTGGTGCAGCAGCACAGTTTGGTATCTTTGCAGCATATCTTATGGCTATTCTTATGGGATTCCCAGATAAGGCAGCAGCAGCTATATCAATTATTGGTGGTGCAGATGGTCCTACTTCAATATTCCTTGCAGGTAAGCTTGGTCAGACTAAATATATGGGACCTATTGCAGTAGCAGCATATTCATATATGTCACTGGTTCCTATTATCCAGCCACCAATTATGAAGCTTTTAACAACTAAGAAGGAAAGAGAAGTTAAGATGGAACAGTTAAGACCTGTTTCTAAGCTTGAGAAGATTCTTTTCCCTATAGTAGTTACTGTAGTAGTAGTACTTATTCTTCCTACAACAGCACCACTTGTTGGTATGCTCATGTTAGGTAACCTTTTCAAGGAAAGTGGAGTTGTTAAGCAGCTTGCAGAGACAGCTTCTAATGCACTTATGTACATAGTTGTTATTATCCTTGGAACATCAGTTGGTGCTACAACAAGTGCAGAAGCATTTCTTAACCTTGATACATTAAAGATTGTTGCATTAGGACTTATTGCATTCGCATTTGGTACCGCAGCAGGTGTGTTATTTGGTAAGATTATGTGTCTTGTTACACATGGTAAGGTTAATCCGCTTATTGGTTCAGCAGGTGTATCTGCGGTTCCTATGGCAGCCAGAGTTTCGCAGAAGGTTGGTTCTGAGGCAGATCCTTCTAACTTCCTTCTGATGCATGCTATGGGACCTAATGTTGCCGGTGTTATTGGTACAGCGGTTGCAGCCGGTACATTTATGGCCATGTTTGGCGTTATGTAAAAGGAGGATATTATGGCAGAACAGGTTAAAAAACCTTTAAAGATTACTGAGACAGTATTGCGTGATGCACATCAGTCTCTTATAGCTACAAGAATGACAACAGAGCAGATGCTTCCTATCGTAGATAAGATGGATAAGGTTGGTTATCATTCAGTAGAGTGCTGGGGAGGAGCTACATTTGATGCTTCACTCAGATTCCTTAAGGAAGATCCATGGGAAAGACTTCGTAAGCTTAGAGATGGATTCAAGAATACTAAGCTTCAGATGCTTTTCAGAGGACAGAATATATTAGGTTACAATCATTACGCAGATGATGTAGTTGAGTACTTTGTTCAGAAGTCAATTGCTAACGGTATTGATATTATCCGTATTTTCGACTGCTTTAATGATTTAAGAAACTTAGAGACAGCTGTTAAGGCTGCCAAGAAGGAAAAAGGACATGCTCAGATTGCTCTTTCTTATACATTAGGTGATGCTTATACACTTGATTACTGGAAAGAGACAGCTAAGAGAATTGAAGACATGGGTGCAGATTCTATCTGTATCAAGGATATGGCTGGACTTTTGCTTCCATACAAGGCTACAGAGCTTGTACAGGCATTAAAGGATGGTTCATCTCTTCCTATTCAGATGCATACACATTATACATCTGGTGTAGCTTCAATGACATACTTAAAAGCAGTAGAAGCAGGTGCTGATATTATTGATACAGCTATGTCACCATTCTCAATGGGAACATCACAGCCAGCTACAGAGGTTATGGTAGAGACATTTAAGGGTACACAGTATGATACAGGACTTGACCAGAATCTTCTTGCTGAGATAGCTGATTACTTCCAGCCAATGCGTGAGGAAGCATTAAAGAGCGGACTTATGAATACTAAGGTTCTTGGAGTTAATATTAAGACATTACTTTATCAGGTTCCAGGTGGAATGCTTTCTAACCTTGTATCACAGCTTAAGGAAGCTGGTGCAGAGGACAAGTACAGAGATGTATTAGAGGAAATCCCAAGAGTTCGTAAAGATTATGGTGAACCACCTCTTGTTACTCCTTCATCACAGATTGTTGGTACTCAGGCTGTTCTTAATGTATTACAGGGTGAGAGATACAAGATGATTACTAAGGAATCTAAGAAGGTTCTTGCTGGTGAATTTGGTCAGACAATCAAGCCATTCAATCCAGAAGTTCAGAAGAAGGCTATCGGTGATACAAAGCCTATTACATGCCGTCCAGCTGACTTGATTGAACCACAGCTTGAGAAATTCAAGAATGATCCAATTGTACAGCAGTACAAGCAGCAGGATGAGGATGTGCTTTCATATGCATTATTCCCACAGGTTGCGACAGAGTTCTTCAAGTATAGAGAAGCTCAGCAGACAAAGGTTGATCCTACAAAGGCAGATACAGCTAATAAGGCTTATCCAGTCTAATAATTAATATAATAGACCGTCATGTGCGCAAAAGCGTATGTGGCGGTCTTTTGCAGGCAGCAAGCCTGCAATCCAGAATGTGCTTGCACAAATTCTGGATTATATGGCGAATGCAGATAATGAACAACGAAGCACGAAGTGCGGAAGTTGTGAATTATCAAGGCTCGGGAGCAGTGAAGCTGCGTAGAGACTTGACCTGCAAAAAAGCAGGCAGCAAGCCTGCAATCCAGAATGTTTCTCTTGATATAAATTCATTTTGCATGTAAAATTAAACAGTATAATTAAGCAAAAGGAGCACGATTGTGATTAAGTTAGAACGATTTGAAGTCATGAATATGAATAATGCCATCAGAGGTGCAAGAAATCCATTGAACAGCTGGGCAAGAATGGACAGTTACTTTGATGAGGAAGGAAAATTTGTTTTTGGTCCTAATGATCTTGACCTTGCCAAGAGATTATGTAAGGCAGGTTCAGACCACAGAAAGTTCATAAGACAGATATTTGTTACAGTCGATATAACAGCACCACTTTATTGGTGGAAGGAATACGATACATATAAGGTTGGAACAGTTGCCAATTCAACAAGTACAATGCACAAGATTCACAGCAAGCCTTTTGAGATGTCTGATTTCAGTACAGACCATATGACTGATGCCACTCTTGATATGATGCAGAAGAATATTGATTTTCTGGAAGGAATCAGAATACAGTTTGTAGAGACTAAGGACAAAGCATTATGGTACAGTATGATACAGCTTCTCCCTGAAAGTTATAACCAGATGAGAACATGTACTCTCAATTACGAGAATCTTGTTGGAATATATTATTCTAGAAAGGGTCATAAGCTTGCAGAGTGGCATACCTTCTGTGACTGGGTAAAAGAACTGCCATATTTTGAAGAGCTTTTTATAGATAATGAATGATTTAGAACAACATACAGATGTATTAAGTCTCATAAGAGTGAGAATGTCAGGACTTAGCAAGGGACATAAAAGAATAGCAGAGTATATTCTGGCTAATTATGAAAAATGTGCATTCCTTACTGCGGCAAAGCTGGGAGAAGTTGTTGGAGTAAGTGAGTCTACGGCGGTGAGATTTCCGGCTGCATTGGGATTTTCCGGGTATCCGGAGTTCCAGAAAGCGTTAGAAGACATTTTGCAAGAAAAAATTCACTCGTTCGACAGAATTGATGTGCTTAATTCACATATGACAACCAATATGGTCGTGAATAATGTTATGTCAATGGATGCAAGAAAGATAGAGCATACATTAAAGTCATTTGATACAACATCTTTTGATATGGCTGTTGAGGATATAATGGCTGCAGAAAGTGTGTATATAATTGGAGCAAGGTCGTGCGAACCACTCGCAGAATTTTTTGGGTATTATCTTAGGATGGTCAAGAAAAATGTACAGGTGGTAAAGACTGGCAATACTAACGAATTGTTTGAACAGATGATGTACATAGGTGAAGGTGATGTTGCAATAGGTATCAGCTTTCCCAGATATTCAATGAGAACGCTTAAAGCAATGGAATTTGCTAATAACAGACAGGCAAGAGTTATATCAATAACAGATTCAGTACACTCACCAATGAATATGTATTCATCATGTAACCTGTTTGCAAGAAGTGATATGGCATCAATAGTTGATTCACTTGTTGCACCAATGAGCCTTATTAATGCTTTAATAGTATCAATATGTCTTAAGAATAGTGAACAGGTAGTAGAAAATATTGAGAAAATAAACGCATTTGTTGATAATTTTGAGTATTCAGGCAATGACGAGATTAATATGTTAGATGAGAATGTTGTTAATGAATTGAAAAAATGCATGGATAATGCAGCTATTGATGAAGAAAAGTAAGAGAGAGTGATAATGAGCAATGTTATAATAATTGGCGGTGGTGCAGCAGGAATGATGGCTGCGATAACTGCTGCCAGAAACAATAATAAGGTTACACTTATTGAAAAGAATGAAAAGCTTGGAAAGAAGCTTTTTATTACAGGAAAAGGCAGATGTAATTTTACCAATGCCGGGGATGAAGAAGATATATTTAACAGCATAGTTACCAATAAAAAGTTCATGTACAGCAGTTTAAGAGGGTTTTCTAACTATGACTGTATGGGATTTTTTGATGAGCTGGGACTTAAATTCAAGATTGAGCGAGGTAACAGGGTATTCCCGGAGTCAGACCATTCGTCTGATGTTATAGGTGCACTTTCAAGGCAGATGAAAAAACTTGGTGTAAATGTGCTTCTTAATACACAGGTTGTAGCTGTGAATGAGGAAAATGGCGAATTTGCAGGTGTTGTTGTAAAAGATGCATCAGGACAGAAGGAGATTAAAGGTGATGCGTGTGTTATTGCAACAGGCGGTAATTCATATTCATCCACAGGCTCTACAGGGGATGGCTACAGATTTGCAAAAAGTATTGGACACAGCGTTACACCAATACTTCCGGCACTTGTACCTCTTAATGTAAGAGAAGAGTGGGAAGAACTTCTTATGGGACTAAGCCTTAAGAATATAGAGGTTACATTTTACGATGGAGATAAGAAAGTATTTACTGATTTTGGAGAAATGCTTTTTACACATTTTGGTGTGAGCGGTCCTGTAATATTAAGCGCAAGCAGCGTTATTACGGGGATAGTTAAGGAAAGACCTGTAAGATTAAGCATAGACTTAAAGCCTGCAATTACTGATGAACAGCTTGATGAGAGAATATTAAGGGATTTCTCAAAGGAACAGAACAAGGCGTTTAAGAATTCATTAGATGAGCTGCTTCCTAAGAAGCTTATTCCTGTGATTGTAATGCAGTCCGGAATTAAGCCTGAAAAGAAGGTTAATGAGGTTACAAGGGAAGAAAGACAGAGACTTGTGAAGCTTCTTAAGAATTTTGACATGACAGTAACTTCTACGAGAGGTTTTAATGAAGCGATAATTACACAGGGTGGGGTTAATGTTAAAGAGATTAATCCTTCGACAATGGAATCAAAGCTTGTCAAGAATATATATTTTGCAGGAGAGGTTATAGATGTTGATGCAGTGACCGGAGGATTTAATTTACAGGTAGCATGGTCAACAGCATACGCTGCTGCAAGTCATATACAATAATTTATTTAAAGGAGCAGAGAAAATGAGTGCAATAGCAATCGACGGACCTGCAGGAGCAGGAAAAAGTACAATAGCAAAGCTTTTAGCAAAGCAGTTAGGATATGTGTATGTTGATACAGGTGCAATGTACAGGGCAATGGCTGTATATTTTTCACAGAACGACATTAATCCTGATGATGAGAATGCAATTAATGGTGCTGTAGATAATATTGATATTAGTATTGAGTACAAAGACGGCGTACAGCAGGTAATACTTAATGGTGAGAATGTGACATCACTTTTAAGAACAGAAGAAACAGGAAAGATGGCATCAAAGACATCTAAGTATGCAGCAGTAAGGACTAAGCTGGTTGCACTTCAGAGAGGACTTGCAAAGAAAACAGATGTTATCATGGATGGAAGAGATATAGGAACAATAGTACTCCCAGATGCATTTGCAAAGATATATCTTACTGCAAGTTCTGATGCGAGAGCTAAGAGAAGATATGATGAACTTAAGGAAAAAGGTGAAAACTGTAGTTTTGATGCTATCAAGGAAGATATTGAAAAAAGAGACTATGAAGATATGCACAGAGCAATATCTCCTTTAAAACAGGCAGATGATGCTGTGCTTGTTGATACATCAGATATGAATATAGAACAGGTTGTAGCTGCTTTAAGTAAGATAATAGATGAAAAGAAGGCGGGCAGATAATTGAAAGAAGTAATACTTGCAAAGTCAGCAGGCTTCTGTTTTGGTGTTCAGAGGGCAATGGATACTGTGTATGCTGAGGCAGACAAGAAAAATGTATATACTTATGGTCCGATAATTCATAATACTGAGGTTGTCAATGAACTTGAGAGCAAGGGTGTAAAGGCTGTTAATGATATATCTGAGATTCCAGAACCTGAAAAGTCAACTGTTATAATCAGATCTCATGGAGTATCAAAGGCAGTATATGAATCAATAAAGAACAGCGGGGCAAAGATTGTGGATGCAACATGTCCGTTTGTATTAAAGATTCACAAGATTGTAAAGGATGCAAGTGCTGAAGGTGACCAGATTGTAATTATTGGCAATGAGAAGCATCCTGAAGTTGAAGGCATTATGGGGTGGTCAGAGACACCTGTACATGTTGTTGATACAGTTGAAAAAGCTGAAAAGTTGAAACTTGACAAGAGTAAAAATGTGCGTGTGGTATCCCAGACGACATTTAATTACAAGAAATTTCAAGATTTAGTTGAAATTATAAAGAAAAAAGAGTACAATATTTGCATTAGTAATACGATATGTAATGCAACTGAGGAGCGTCAGAACGAGGCAAGACGGATTGCTCGAAGAGCTGATGCTATGATTGTTATAGGGGACAGCAGTAGTTCAAACACTCGTAAACTGTATGAAATTTGCAAGACGGAATGTCAGGAAACCTTTTACATTCAGACTCTTAGCGGCCTTGAGCTTGATAAGCTCGAATCATCAGACTGCATAGGTATTACAGCCGGGGCATCAACCCCAAACAATATCATTGAGGAGGTTTATACTAATGTCAGAAGAAAGCTTTGCACAGATGTTAGATAACGAAGAATGGAAGGAAATCCGTACAGGAGAGGTGGTAGACGGAAGAGTTATTGCAGTTAAGCCAGATAGAATTGTACTTTTAATATAGGTGGCAAATCTGATGGAATCATTACTCGTTCAGAGTATACATCAGCCCTGATGTGGATCTTACTACTGTAGTCTCAGTTGGAGATGAGATGAAGGCTAAGGTTCTTAAATCAAACGATGGTGAGGGACAGGTTGCTCTTACATATAGAAAGCTTGTTGCAGATAATGGCAATAAGAAACTTGAAGATGCATTTAATAATCAGGAGCCAATTACAGGTGTAGCTAAGAACATCAAGGGTGGTCTTGAGGTTATCGTTGATGAAGCAAGAGTATTTATTCCTGCAAGCCTTATTTCAGATACATTTGTTAAGGATTTATCTGTATATAACGGTAAGGAAGTTACATTTGTCATCACTGAATATGATCCTAAGAACAGAAAGATTATCGGTGATTGCAAGCAGCTTATTGTTGCAGCTAAGAAGGCAGCAGCAGAGGCAGTTCTTTCTAAGATTAAGGAAGGCGATACAATCGAAGGAACAGTTAAGAATGTTACAGATTTCGGTGCATTCATTGACTTAGGCGGTGTAGATGGTCTTCTTCACATCTCAGAGATGTCTTGGGGAAGAACAGAGAATCCTAAGAAGGTTTACAAGATTGGTGATTCAGTTAAGTGCTTTATCAAAGAGATTAACGGAGATAAGATTGCACTTTCAGTTAAGTATCCAGACCTTAATCCATGGAATAACGCAGCAGAGAAGTATGCTGTAGGTAATGTTGTTAAGGGAACAGTTGCAAGAATGACAGATTTCGGTGCATTTGTCCAGTTAGAAGATGGTATCGATGCATTACTTCATGTTTCACAGATTTCAAGAGATCGTATTGAAAAGCCATCTGACGCACTTTCAATCGGTCAGGAAATTGAAGCTAAGGTTGTTGACCTTAACGAAGCTGATAAGAAGATCAGCTTAAGCATTAAGGCATTACTTAACGACAACGAAGCTCAGGAAGAAGCTCCAGCAACAGAAGAGTAATAAAAAGATATTATAAGGGCTGTTCTCACAGCCCTTTTTTTAAACATATTTTTTAAATGAAAGATAAACACGGCCTTTTTTGGTTTCTCTACCGCACCCCTGATAGATGAATTTGCCTGTTCCGCGGATAACAAGTATATCATTAGCTTTTAACTGATAGCTGTTGTTTTCCATCTGACGGCTGTTAATGAATATTTTTCTTGCCCTGAATAATTCTACTGCCTGACTTCGGCTTAGCTTTGTGAGGCTGGCAACGGCAGCGTCAATCCGTTCACTTGCAGATAAAACTTCAATATCTTCAAGCTCAGGTGAACATTCGATATCGTTAATATCAGTCTTTGTACACTGGATATGTGTATGCTTTACTGTAGACAGGTTGTCAATTATGAAATCAGCAATATGTGAAACACAGTAAAGATAGGCGTCCTTGCCTTTTATATTTATGTCTCCAAGCATTTCTCTTTTAATTCCAAGATTCATAAGAGCACCAAGGTAATCTCTGTGTGACAGTGATTCAGCATATTTTTCTATAAGAGGAGATATCTTTATAAGAGTTATAGGAAATTCTTCTTCATAGCCAAGAGTTTCGTAAGAACCAAACTGTATCATCTGTCTTTCACATGCATCATTGCCACCGTATGTTTTAAAAGCTACGAAATTAAGTGCGTTTTTCATCTGTGCGAATACTGACTGCTCGTTGATATCCAGGAAATTGGTATAAGTATATATATTCTGGCGGAAGGAACGATTGGCTGCGTCCATTATTTTATTTTTTAAAAGCGATTCATTATCCATTAGTTTATAAATAATCCTTTCAGGTTTTTTGAAAATATGATAGAATTATAACAGAATTAAGAATAATTTACATTACATTTGTTTCGTGGAACGATGTAGAAAAGAGGGATTATGATTAAAGATTATGAGGATTTTAAGAAATTTATCCTGAGTCTTACAACTATTGACCTTAATGCATATAAGGAAAAACAGATGAAGAGGCGTATAGATACACTTATTGCAAGACATAAGTATGATGGTTACGATAGTTATTGTAAGGCAATAAAGGAAGATACAGGGTTAAGAGAAGAATTTGTTAATTATATTACGATTAATGTATCTGAATTTTATAGAAATCCGAATCTGTGGAAGACACTGGAGGATGTTATACTGCCGGATCTGATAAGTAAGTTCGGACCAAGACTTAAGGTATGGAGTGCGGCATGTTCTACTGGTGATGAACCATATTCACTTGCTATGGTGCTTGCAAAGAAAGTACCTATGAGGGATATTAAGATTATTGCGACAGATCTTGATGAACAGGTTCTTGAGAAGGCTAAAGATGGTGTATATGGTGAAAACAGCATAAAGGGACTTCCTAAGGAATTTCAGGATAAGTACTTTGAAAAGATGGGCGACAGGTTTTATAAAATATCTGATGACATAAAAAGATGTGTTGAGTTTAAGAAGAGTAATCTTCTAAAGGATCCATATCCAACAGGCTGTCATCTTATTGTGTGCAGGAATGTTCTTATATATTTTACAGAAGAAGCCAAGAAAGATGTATATGAGAAGTTTAATAAATCTTTAGTTACTGATGGGTGTCTGTTTGTAGGTAATACTGAACAGATAATCGGTTATAGGGATATGGGATACAGCTATGACCATCTTTTCTTCTACAGAAAGACTAATTAATAAAATGCGTAACCGGAATAATATCAGTCTGGTTACGCATTTTTAATTATGAAAATATATGATTTATAACGGAATGTATATATTTTTCTGTGTTATCAGTGCTTTTTAACAGTATATCATCTGCGTTGCAGTATTTTTCCGGGTCAGAATAATCTTTTTTAAATATGTTTAAATCACAATTATCATAGAGCGGAAGAAAGATGCCCGTCTTTTTGGTGTAACAGTTAGAAGCAGAGCATTTGACACGGTTATTACTGTCTACATATTGTGCAATGCTTTTGTGAATTGCTTCGTCTTCTGATGTCAGATAATAATAATTCTTATAGTCTTTAAAAAAATATTTCAAAGTATCTGATATAATCGGGATTACAAGAGTTAATGTAAGGTTCTTAATCAGAATATGTATATTGTCAATACATATATGTCTGTCCATGGGTACGCCTACGGGCAGAGAACATTCAGCAATCAGCCGAAGGCTCACATTTCCATCGGAATCAGTATCTTTATCAATGACAGTATTGTCAACAGTGTAAGAATTCATAATTATTGCATAATAGGAAACAAGTGGAAGCAGGCTTAGCATTCCTTCTATATCGTCATGGTTGTGAAGAAGGAGAAGTTTCCTGTATTCGTTATGTGCTGTATCAGAAGGTTTTGCTGCAAATTTCCTGTATATATCAATAAGTTCACCGCCTGAATACATATCTTCACGTTCTATTCCAAGAAAATGTTCAATAGTTTTCTGCTTATAGTCAGAAAGTGACAGAATAGATTTACATTTTCTTGCAGTTTTATATAAGTCAAGGCTTTCAAGATGTGAAAGGTCAAGTGCAACATTAAGATGTGCTGCACGCTCAGTAATAAAGGGAATATCGAAGGCATCCCCATTAAAATGTATTAATGTATGAAAATCTTTTAAAAAATCATTAAATGCAGATAAAATATAAGTTTCATCGGAATCGGATTCTGCAAGCCACTGTAAATAATGTGTTATTCCGTTACGGAAATATACAGCGCCTATGAGATATACTATGTTATAATTTCTTGAAAATCCTGTGGTTTCTATATCAAAAAAGCAGATGCTGTCAGTATCCGGACATATTGCTTTAAGCATTGCGGTGTCTGCGTTTGTGTGCAGGGTATCATTAATAGTTATCATAAAAAATCCTCGTTTTAGGTTTGATTAGACAAACCGATTGTTAAAAAAGTACTCATTTTCTCTTATTATATAGGAATATATACACAAAAAAAAGTAGATTTTTGCTATTTATTGAGATAAAATACTATTTAATAAAAACTTTATAAGGAGAAATATGTCATGGGAAAGTGTACATTTAAAGGTGGATGTCATCCTTATGACGGTAAAGAGTTTTCTAAGGATAAACCAATCAAAGAACTCTTTCCAGCCGTAGGAGAGATGGTGTTCCCGCTTTCACAGCACATCGGCGCACCTGCTAAGCCAGTTGTTGCCAAGGGCGACTATGTCCTTGCAGGCCAGCTGATAGCCGAGGCAGGTGGATTTGTTTCTGCGAACATTCATTCATCTGTATCAGGTACTGTTAAAGCTATTGAGCCAAGAACATTGGCTACAGGCGGTAAGTGCAATTCTATCATTATCGAGAATGATGGCGAATTCAAAGAAGTTGAATATACACCTATGAAGTTCGAGGATCTTACTAAGGACGTTATCTTAGAAAGAATCAAGGCTGCTGGTGTTGTAGGTATGGGAGGAGCTGGTTTCCCAACTAATGTTAAGCTCTCTCCAAAGAATCCTGAAGCCATAGATTACATTATCGTTAATGGAGCAGAGTGTGAGCCTTACCTTACATCTGATTACAGAAGATTATTAGAAGAATCAGACAAGGTTGTTATGGGTCTTAAGATTGCTCTTAAGATATTTGACCATGCTAAGGGAATTATCGGTATTGAAGATAATAAGCCTGAGGCAATAAGAATCATGCAGGAAGCTACAGCTTCTGAGCCTGATATTGAAGTTAAGCCATTAAAGACTAAGTATCCACAGGGAGGAGAGCGTAGTCTTATATATGCAACAACAGGAAGAGCTATTAATTCAAGTATGCTTCCAGCTGATGCAGGCTGTATCGTACATAATGTTGATACAATATTCTCAATCTATCTTTCAGTTATAGAAGGTAAGCCTCTTACTAAGAGAATATGTACTGTAACAGGCGACGGAGTTAAAGAGCCTGGCAACTTCTATGTATGGTTAGGAACTAATTACAGACAGCTTCTTGACGCTGCCGGTGGTCCTGTAGGAGAACCTGAGAAATATATTTCCGGTGGTCCTATGATGGGATTTGCCATGTACAGTCTTGACGTACCTGTTGTTAAGGGAAGTTCATCACTTCTTGTATTCCAGAAGGATATCGTATCTAAGACCACATCTTCTGCATGTATAAGATGTGGTAAATGTGGTGAGGCATGTCCGGAACACCTTCTTCCAGCAAAGCTTGCCGGTTTTGCATCACGTAATGATGAAGAAGGCTTTACTAAGTTCGATGGTATGGAATGTGTAATGTGCGGAAGCTGTTCATATGTCTGTCCAGCCAAGAGACCATTAACACAGCAGATTAAGGCTATGAGAAGTACAGTACTTGCTAACAGAAGAAAGAAGTAGAAAGGTGGGCAATCAAAGTGAGTGAGATTTTTAACGTATCGACTAATCCTCATGTGCGAAGCGGGAATACTACTCAGACAATAATGAGAGATGTTCTTATTGCTTTAACTCCTGCCAGCATATTTGGTATAGTTAATTTTGGCCTCGATGCACTGCTTCGTATAGTAATCGGTATTGTTACTTGTGTAGCATGTGAGGCATTATATCAGTATTTCATGCATAAGAAAGTTACTGTTACAGATTGTGCAGCAGTAACAGGTCTTCTTATTGCATTAAATATTCCATCAACATTAAATGTTGGTTTTGAAATCGTAGGATGTGTATTTGCAATTATCGTAGTTAAGCAGCTTTTGGAGGACTTGGACAGAACTTCATGAACCCTGCTCTTGCAGCAAGATGTTTCCTTCTTATTGCATATACAGGTCCGATGACTAATTTTGTTACATCTAACGGATTTTTAGACGCATATTCAGGAGCAACACCTCTTCAGCACTCCTTAAGCCTTGCAGAATCAACAGGCTGTTTCATTAGCTAAGATGTTTATTGGTACAACAGGTGGTGTTATCGGTGAGACTTCAGCAATCTGCCTTCTTTAGGTGGTATCTACCTACTTGCAAGAAAGGTTATTAACTGGAGAATACCTGTAACATATGTAGGTGTATTTGCAGCGCTTATATTCCTTTTGCACCAGGACATCATTTCGATGTAATCTACATGCTTGAGGAAGTATGTGGTGGTGGACTTTTACTTGGTGCCATCTTCATGGCGACAGATTATGTAACTTCACCAATTACACCTAATGGTAAAATTGTATTTGGCTGCTGCTTAGGTCTTCTTACATTCATTTTCAGAATGTATGGTGGTTCAGCAGAAGGCGTTTCATATGCAATTATCTTCTGTAACCTCTTAGTTCCTCTTATTGAGAGAGTAACAGTTCCTAAGTCATTTGGTAAGAAGAAGCCAGAGAAGAAAGCAAAGGAGGCTGCATAAGATGAAGAAAATAGTTAAAGATGCATTAGTTTTATTTGCTATAACACTTGTAGCCGGAATTCTTCTTGGTGTTGTATATCAGATAACACTTGATCCTATTGCAAAGGCTAATGAGAATGCTAAGGAAAAGGCTTACAAAGCAGTTCTTGCAGAAGCAGACAGCTTTGAGACAATAGATGCCCTTCCTTCTGATGATGATATTAATGCTTCATCAGACATTGACTTCTCTAAGGATAAGGTCAATGAAGTTGCTATAGGAAAGAAAGGCAGCGAGACAGCAGGTTATGTTGTAACAGTTACAGATAGTGACGGTTACGGCGGAGATATCAAGTTTACAGTTGGTATTTCAACAGATGGAAAGGTACTTGGAGTATCATTCCTTTCAATCAGCGAAACTGCTGGTCTTGGTATGAGAGCTAAACAGGATCCATCATTTACATCACAGTTTACAGCTAAGTCTGATGCAGTTGCATCATTTTCAGTAGTAACAGATGGTTCAGCATCAGAAAGCAATGCTAATGTTGATGCAATCGGTGGTTCTACAATTACTTCTAAATCAGTCACAAAGGGTGTAAATTATGCGCTTGCAGTTTACAAGCTTGTGGCAGGAAACTAGGGAGGTGCGGACTTTGAATAAATGTATAGAAAGACTTTATAATGGTATTATTAAAGAGAATCCTACCCTGGTACTTACACTTGGTATGTGTCCTACACTTGCGGTTACTACATCAGCAATCAATGGTATAGGTATGGGACTTTCTTCTACAGTAGTACTTGCATTATCAAACCTTATGATTTCATTACTTCGTAAGGCTATTCCAGATGGTGTAAGAATGCCAGCGTTCATCGTTGTCGTTGCATCATTTGTTACAATGGTACAGTTCCTTATGCAGGGCTTCCTGCCAAGTCTGTACGACTCACTTGGAATATATATTCCTCTTATAGTTGTTAACTGTATTATCCTTGGACGTGCGGAAGCCTATGCTTCTAAGAATCCTCCAATTCCTTCATTCTTTGATGGAATAGGTATGGGACTTGGATTCACAATTGCTATCACAATCCTTGGAGCAATAAGAGAGCTTATCGGTGGCGGTACAATTTTCTCAGATGGTACTAACGCATTATTTGATCTCTCAACAATCGGTTACACACCAGCAAGTATCTTTATCCTTGCACCAGGAGCGTTCTTTGTTCTTGCATTCATGATTGCTATTATGAACAGAATTAAGAGAAAGAAAGGCATGAAGCCTGCAGAAGTTCCTGACTACACAGAAGAGATAGAAGAAGCTAAGGCTGAGGCTAAGAATAACTAAGGGAGGTAAATATGGGATATTTTTCACAGTTATTATTGATAGCTGTAAGTACAGCAATTGTCAATAATGTAGTTTTAAGCCAGTTCCTCGGTTTGTGTCCTTTCCTTGGAGTTTCTAAGAAGATAAACACAGCAGCAGGAATGGGTGGCGCTGTTATCGGCGTTATCACTATTTCATCAGCTGTCTGCAGTCTTATATATGACTGTATACTTACACCGCTTAAGCTTACATATCTGAATACAATTGTATTCATCCTTGTAATTGCGGCACTTGTTCAGTTTGTTGAAATGTTTTTAAAGAAGACATCACCATCTCTTTATGAAGCACTTGGTGTATACCTTCCACTTATTACAACTAACTGTGCAGTACTTGGTATTGCACTTACTAACGTACAGAACTATAACACAGCAGCAGGACTTAATATTGGTCAGAAGCTTTTAGATTCTGTAGTCAGTGGATTAGGAACAGCTGTTGGTTTTACAATAGCAATCATAATCATGGCTGGTATACGTGAAAGAAACGAATTCAATGATGTTCCGGAAAGCTTTAAGGGAATGCCTATTGTATTACTTACTGCAGGCCTTATGGCTATCGCATTCTTTGGATTTTCAGGTATTATTTAAGAGGAGGACGACAAGATGTCAGGTATAATTATTGCTGCAGTTGTTGTAAGCTGCACTGGTCTTCTTCTCGGACTTTTCCTCGGAGTAATGGGTAAGAAGTTCTATGTTGAAGTAGATCAGAAAGAGATAGATGTAAGAGCAGAGCTTCCTGGAAACAACTGTGGTGGTTGTGGATATGCAGGATGTGATGCACTTGCTAAGGCAATTGCCGCAGGAGAAGCTCCAGCTAACGCATGTCCAGTTGGTGGCGCACCGGTTGCAGCAAAGATTGGTGCAATCATGGGTGAGGAAGTTGGAGAATCAGTAAGAATGACAGCATTTGTTAAATGTGCTGGTGACTGCGACAAAGCAAAAGAAAATTATGTGTACTCAGGTGCAATGGATTGTACAGCAATGAACGTCGTTCCTAACGGCGGTTCTAAGGCATGTACATACGGATGTATGGGATATGGTTCATGTGTTAAGGCATGTCCTTTTGATGCAATTCATATTGTTAATGGTATTGCTGTAGTAGATAAGGGCAAATGTAAAGCATGTGGTAAATGTGTTGCTGTATGTCCAAGACACCTTATTGAAATCATACCATACAAGAGTAACTATACAGTTAACTGTTCATCTAACGATAAGGGTAAAGATGTTATGTCAGCATGCTCTGTTGGATGTATTGGATGTATGTTATGTACAAAGCAGTGTGAGTTCGGTGCTATTACAGTAGAAAACAATATTGCACATATTGATTATTCAAAGTGTACAGGTTGTGGAAAGTGTGCTGAGAAGTGCCCTAAGAAGATAATACATCTTCATTGATAATTTAATCACAATAAGTTATAATAAGAAACTGCCGTAGGCTTATGCTTATGGCAGTTTCCTAGTTTAAGAAAAGAGAAGATACACCTATGGCAGAGATGAAATCGAAGTTACAAGATTTTTATAAAAGACTTGATTCCAGAAAATCAACATATTTTCTGGCTTATTCAGTTATTTTTGCAATCCTTGCTATAGGTGTGTTTTCTTTTTATTTTTTCACTAGAAAGACATTCATATGGGAGGTTGATGGCTGGGAACAGCATTATAAGTCACTCATATATTATTCACAGTATTTAAGGGATTTCTTTAAAAATATATTTATCAATCGTCAGTTTGTAATACCACAGTGGGATTTTGCAATAGGTGAGGGAAGTGATGTTATAGGAACATTTCACTATTATGTGATAGGCGACCCATTTACATTTTTGTGTTTCCTGTTTCCAGCAAAGTACATGTATATATTCTATGAAGCAATGATTCTTTTAAGAATATATCTGTCAGGTATAGCATTTTCAATGCTGTGTTTTTATACAGGACATAAGAAAAGATATGTCCTTCCAGGAGCAGTAGCTTATGCATTCTGCTACTGGGCAATATACAATGCGGTAAGACATCCGTTCTTTCTTAACCCGCTTCTGTATTATCCGCTGCTTATATTGGGGGTTGAGAAGATAATCAGAGAGAAGAAAATGTGGCTCTTTACAATAACAGTAGCTGTTGCTGCAATGAGTAATTTTTATTTCTTCTACATGCTTGTGTTCACAACAATTATATATGTTATTGTAAGATTCATATTCTGTTATGGAAAGAATGTAAAAATGTGGGGCAAAGGAATATTAAGACTTGCAGTTTCATCGGTTACAGGACTGTGTATGGCGGCAATAGTGTTTCTGCCTGTGCTTCACGTTTTCTTAAGTGACAGCAGATTTAATACACCTAATAAAATGGGACTGGTATATCCTTTTTCATACTATGCAAAGCTTCCGGGACTTTTTATCGTTGAGGGTGATAACTTCTGGACATGCATGGGATTTGCAGTGCCGGTGTTACTTGCAGTGCTTTTAATGTTTAAGAGCAGACGTAAGTACACAATGCTTAAGACTTATTTTATTATAAGTGCTGTGATGATATGTATACCGTTCTTCGGACAAGCAATGAACGGATTTTCATATATGTGTAACAGGTGGATATATTCATTTGCATTATTATGTGCATATATACTTGTGTGCATGATGCCGCGTCTTATAACACTGGAAAGAAAAGAAATCCGCTTTATTGGAATTGCACTTACAATATATTTTGTGGTATGTATGTGCGTAAAGTATTCAAGAAATGGCAAGCTTATAAGTGCAGTTGCAATCGGAGTAATATTGCTAATTGGACTTAGCATAAAGAATGTTAATGAATATAACAGATGCATGATGGTGACAGTAGCGGTTATGCTTGCGGCATTAGCTAATGGTATATGGAAAAATGCTTCATTTGGGGAAAATTATGCGGCACAGTGCATAAGCGTTAAAATGGCACAGGAAGATGTGTTTGGAAGCGAGAAGGAGCTTATAAGTAAAGATGCTGAAGATACAGATTTTATCAGATATTCAGGCTCTGGACTTTCGTACAATATGAACTGCATAACAGGAATATCATCCTCTAATCTGTACTGGACACTTACTAATCCATATGTATCGAAGTTCAGATATGATTGTGCAATCAGGCTTGATACGCTGCTTCCGCACAAATACACAGGTTATGATGACAGGTCGTCTCTTATAGCTTTATCATCTGCCTCAAAGTATCTGGTGAGTAAGACCGGCGGACTTGTTCCATATGGATTTACTTATGAATCAGAAAATGATGATTATGTAATGTATAATAACGACAATGCACTTCCATTAGGCTTTACCTATGACAAAGCTGTTAATAAGAGGGAATGGGAAGGCTTAAGTGCAGTAGATAAGCAGAAGGCTATGCTTCAGGCTGTTGTTATTGGCAGAAGTGGGAAAGATACCAGGGAGGCGCTTCCTGACAGGGTATCTGTTAAAGATTTAAGTTATGACAGCCAGATTAAAGATTATACAATGGATTATGATGCCAAAGAGGTACAGTGTACTGACAATACATTTGCAGTAACTAAGGCAGGTGCCAGAGTAACATTTAACTTTACAGGCAGTGGTGCAGGTGAGACATACTTTAATATTAATGGCCTTGATTATGAAGGCGCAGCACAGTTTCAGCTGTATTTTGGAAAGAGGAAGTTTGACCCGTTAGACTTATACTCTAAGGCAGACTGGAAAGAGCTTTCACATAATGAAAAGAAGAAGATATTTAAGAATTTCATATACTGGACACAGTCTACAAGCAGTGTTAAGCTTGGGATTACGACTGATACAGGAGTAACCAAGTCAATGAATTACTTTACATCTGATTACAGCTATTACAGTAACCAGCATGATTTCAGTGTGAATATGGGTTATTCGGAAGAAAATGTGACATCAGTTACAGTGACTTTCCAGAAGATTGGTGTGTATTCTTATGATGATATACAGATTGTATGCCAGCCGATGGACAGTTACACTGACGAGATTAATGCACTTAAAGAAAATGTATTAACAGATGTAGAGCTTGGAAATAATAAGGTTACAGGTCAGATAACACTTGACCGTAATAAATATCTGTGTCTTACAATCCCTTATTCAAAGGGCTGGAAGGTATATGTAGACGGGGAAAGACAAAAGCTATATAATGCTAATGGTCAGTATATGGCTGTATATCTTACGAGTGGAACGCATAATGTAACACTTAAGTATTCTACGCCGCTTCTTAAAGAAGGAGCGTTGGTGTCACTTGCAGGTGTGGCCATCTTTGCCATGCAGCTTGTAATTAATAAGAGAAAGAAGAGGGAATAATAATGTACAGAGAAGTTGCGAAACTTATTATATATGGTAATCATGAGGACACTATTCTTATGAAAATGTCCGATATTTTCAAAAAATTTGACAGGGATGAGGAGACTCCTGACAAGCTTATAAGTGATATATATGAGCAGATTAAGAGAATATTGGAGGTTGCCACAGATTATGGCTTTGATAAGAATTTATGGCATAATTACCTTACATTCTATCTTATAACTAATGAGAATCCATTCAGCCTTACATGTGAAAAGGTAGGTGCTAATGATGGAAGCGTTAATGAATTTGCTAAGAACGACTTCAAGGTGTTTATGAATCTGTTTAATTATGATTTCAGACCTATTGAGGCTGCACTTGGAATCAACTGTTTTTCACTTATATCTGATTACAAGGCAATTGTTAAGAAAGAGCTTATGTACAATAAGAATGTAAGTGAGAAGGTACAGGCTTTAAGCCTTAAGCTTGAGACAGCAAAGGACGAGAATGAGTTCTTTAATTATGTTACTGATTTCTATAAAGCATATGGTGTAGGAATGTTCGGGCTTAATAAGGCATTCAGGGTAATAGGCGGTGATAATGGTGTTACATTTACACCAATTAACAATATGGATAAGGTTATGTTAGATGACCTTATAGGTTATGAAATCCAGAAGAAGAAGCTTGTGGAGAATACGGAGGCCTTTGTTCAGGGAAGAAAAGCTAATAATGCGCTTCTTTTCGGTGACAGCGGAACAGGTAAGTCAACTTCTATCAAGGCTATTGTCAATGAATATTATGACCAGGGTCTTAGAATGATAGAGATATACAAACATCAGTTCAAGGATTTATCTAATGTTATAGCAAGCATTAAGAACAGAAATTACAAGTTCATAATATATATGGATGATTTATCTTTCGAGGAATTCGAGATTGAATACAAGTTCTTAAAGGCTGTAATTGAAGGCGGTGTTGAGACTAAGCCTGATAATATTCTTATCTATGCAACATCTAACAGAAGACATCTTATCAAGGAAACATGGAATGACAGAAATGATATGGAAAGCAATAACGGTCTTCACAGATCTGATACTATTGAGGAGAAGCTTTCATTAGTGAACAGATTTGGATGCCAGATAAGCTACTCTAAGCCATCACAGAAAGAATTCTTTGATATTGTTATTGGCCTTGCAAGGAAGAATAATGTTAAGATGACAGATGAAGAGCTTATGGCAGAGGCTAACAAGTGGGAACTTTCACATGGTGGAATATCAGGAAGAACAGCACAGCAGTTTATCAATTACTGTCTTGGGGGTAGAGAATGATTTCATACATTAAAGGTGAGCTTGCCGAAATCTTGCCAGATGTAATCGTTGTGGAAGCCAATGGAATCGGATATAATATATATGTTCCGGGTTCAGTTCTTGGTGAGCTTCCATCAGTTGGCAGTGAGGTTAAGATATATACATATATGAATGTCAAGGAAGATGAATGCAGTCTGTTCGGGTTCCTTACAAGAGATGATTTAAGCATGTTTAAAATGCTTATCTGTGTCAATGGTATTGGCCCTAAGGCAGCGCTTGGTGCATTATCTAATATCACAGCAGATGATTTAAGATTTGCAGTTCTTGCTGATGATGTGGCAGCAATCAAGGCACTTCCTGGTATCGGACCTAAGACAGCACAGAAGATTATAATTGAGCTTAAGGATAAGTTAAAGCTTGATGAAGTATTTGAATCAGCACTTTCTAAGAATAAAAAGGCAGACAATAACAGTAATGTAAGTAATGTCATGATGATAAGAAATGACGCTGTTGAGGCACTTGTATCACTTGGATATTCAAGCAAAGATGCACTTGTTGCTGTCAAGGAAGTGGAAGATATAGAGAATAAGGATTCTGAGACGGTTCTTAAGGAAGCGTTAAAGAAGCTGGCTAAATTCTAGAGCAGAATAGTATTTGAGAAATGAGGGGCTATATGGAAAAGAGGATTATATCAACACAGATAACTGAAGAAGATTATGGTATTGAGAATTCCTTAAGACCATTATCTCTTGATGACTATGTTGGACAGAATAAGGTTAAGAGTAATCTTAAAGTATATATTGAGGCAGCAAAGGAAAGAGGAGAGGCACTTGACCATGTGCTTTTTTATGGACCTCCGGGACTTGGAAAGACAACTCTGGCAGGAATTATTGCTAATGAAATGGGGGTTAATATCAAGGTTACATCCGGTCCTGCAATCGAGAAGCCGGGAGATATGGCAGCTATACTTAACAACTTGAGTGAGGGTGATATTCTCTTTGTTGATGAGATTCACAGACTTAACAGACAGGTTGAAGAAGTGCTGTATCCGGCAATGGAGGATTATAAGATTGATATTATGATCGGAAAGGGTGCAACAGCAAGGTCTATAAGACTTGATCTGCCACAGTTCACTCTGATAGGGGCAACAACAAGAGCGGGACTTTTATCAGCACCTTTAAGAGACAGATTCGGTGTTGTAAGCCATATGGAATTCTATACCGTTCCGGAGCTTGAGAAAATTATTATCCGTTCAGCCAATGTGCTTAATGTTGATATTGACTCAGACGGAGCACATGAGCTTGCAAGAAGATCCAGAGGAACACCGAGACTTGCCAACAGACTTTTAAAGAGAGTGCGAGATTTTGCACAGGTTAAATATAACGGACATATCAATAAGGATGTTGCTGATTATGCACTTAATCTGTTAGATGTTGACAGAGATGGATTGGACCGTAACGATCGTGTTATACTTACTACAATAGTTGATAAGTTTGATGGCGGACCTGTCGGTATTGAGACACTGGCAGCTTCAATAGGCGAGGATTCAGGAACTCTTGAAGATGTTTATGAGCCATATCTTATACAGAACGGGTATATTAACAGAACTCCAAGAGGAAGAGTTGCAACTAAAGCAGCTTATGATAATCTTGGCAGGCCATTTAAACAAAAATAACATAAAATCTTCTAAAGAATGTGTTTTATGAGTTGAATAGTAAGTGTATTTATTATATACTTAATATGTTTATTTCTACATATATGGAGGGGACTTATGTCATCAAAGAATACAGCAGAAGTAATTCTTGGAGGTAAGGTAATCAAGCTTGGTGGATATGAAAGCGAGGAGTATCTTCAGAGAGTTGCATCATACATTAATAACAAGATAACTGAATTTAATAAAGAAGAGAGTTACAGACGAATGTCAGCAGAGCTCAGAACTGATATGATGTATCTTAATATTGCAGATGATTACTTCAAGGCTAAGAAGATGGCAGACAGTCTTTCATTAGATATTGAGAACAAGGATAAGGAAATATACGACCTTAAGCATGAGCTTATTGCAGCACAGATTAAGGCAGAAAGTTCAGCAAAAGAGATTAAGGAATTAAAGAGTGAGATTAACAAGTATCAGAAGAATATTGTCAAGTTAGAGACAGAACTGAATGACTCTAAGAAGTGATTTACATAAGATTATCTGGTATTAATAATAACGGCTGTTGCAAATGCATTTGCAGCAGCCATTTAATTTAAAGGCGGTTACAACTATGAATGTTGATAAGAGAAAAACACAGGTGGAGGTTTTAGCACCAGCAGGTTCACTTGATATTATGAAAGCTGTTGTGGCGGCAGGGGCAGATGCCATATACCTTGGAGGCAATATGTTTGGAGCAAGGGCATTTGCCAATAATTTTAATTATGAAGAGCTTATCTGTGCTATTGAATATGCACATTTATTCGGTAGAAAGGTTTACCTGACAGTTAATACTCTTCTTAAGTCAAGAGAGATAGAGAACAGTCTTATAGAATATCTTATACCATTCTATGAGGCAGGTCTTGATGCAGTGATTGTACAGGATATGGGTGTGTTTAATCTTATAAGAAAACATTTTCCTGATATGGATATACATGCAAGCACACAGATGACACAGACCGGAGTGTATGGCAGCAGGCTTTTAAAGGAACTTGGTGCAACAAGAATAGTCACTTCAAGAGAGATGAATCTGCAGGAAATAAAGCAGCTTCATGAGAGATTAGATGTGGAGATAGAAAGCTTTGTGCATGGAGCATTATGTTACTGTTATTCGGGACAATGCCTGCTTTCAAGCTTTAACGGAGGAAGAAGCGGTAACAGGGGGAGGTGTGCCCAGCCGTGCAGGATGCCTTATGATGTGTATGATAATGGCGAAAAGATTAATAACAGAAACAACAGTTACGCATTAAGTCCTAAGGATATGTGTGCATTACAGATACTTCCTGATGTTATAGAAAGCGGAGTGTATTCTCTGAAAATTGAAGGCCGTATGAAGAATGTCACATATGCGGCTATGGTAACGCATATTTACCGTAAATATGTTGATATGTATCTTGAGAGGGGACGAAAAGGCTTCAAGGTAGATAAGCAGGATATTGATGACCTTTCAGATATATATAACAGAGGTGCATTTACTACAGGCTATTATGACAGCGTCAAGGGAAAGAAGATGATGTCACTTGGGCGTCCTAACCATATGGGAACGGAGTGCCTTAAGGTTGTATCTAACAAGGCAGGAAGAATTACATTTAAGGCATTAAAGAATGTAAACAGAGGTGATGTCTTTGAGATTGATAAGGAACATTCCTTTGAGAGCGGTGCTGATGTTGCAGCAGGACAGACCTTCGTTGTCAATCTTCCTAAGAAATACCCGCTGTATGAGGGAAGAATTGTCAACAGAATGAATAATGCTAAGATTAAGGCATATGTAGAGGATAATTATGTCGGAACAACACCTAAGCTTCATGTAGATATGAAGCTTATTGTAAGAAAGAATGAAAATATTTCACTTACAGTAATGTATGATGGAATTGAAAAGACATGTACAGGAGAGATAGTTACCGAAGCACAGAGCCGTCCGGCCTCAGAGGAGGAGCTTGTTAAGAATTTAAAGAAAACCGGCGATACATGTTTTGTGGTGGAAGATGCAGAAGTGCAGCTTGATGATGGTGTGTTTGTGCCTGTCGGCTGGATTAAGGAATTAAGAAGAAATGTACTTGAACAGCTTGAGACACATTTAAAGCACAGTCTTGTAAGAACTTATAATAAGCCTGAATGTGCAGAGCCTGACGATAGGGAGAATACTGATGATAATAATTATCAGGTAAGAAAAGCTGCATACCTTCATGATATAGCGCAGGTAAAGAAAGCAGCATCAGTTTCAGGTGTTGAAAGCATTTATCTTGATTATAAGATGTTTTATATGAATGATGAGAATTCATTAAAAGAGGCTGTAAAGCACTGTCAGTCACATGGAATATATGTATATATGTTCCTTCCACATATTCTTAAGGCAGAGAAATATGATAAGTTTAAGTACTTGTGTGAGAAAGCTTCTGATTGTGGCATAGACAGGTTTGTATGCCGTAATATTGAGCAGATTGGTTTTCTTGGAAGTGACAATTGGAAGAAATTATCTGACAAGGTGCATATTATTACAGACAGCAGCATATATATTTTTAATACATTTGCAAAAGATGAATTAAGAAGGCTGAGCAGTAATGCCGGGGTTATTCTTGACAGAATGACACTGCCACTTGAACTTACAGATAAGGAGATGAAGCCTGTAATTGGAAGTGACACGGAACTTGTTGTATATGGGGATGTGCCTCTTATGGTATCTGAACAGTGTGTGAGAAGAACTTACGGAAGATGTGACGGAAGCTGGGGCAGCATTAATATTACTGGACCAAAGGGCAGCTCTTATACAGTGGAAAGCATGTGTGAATTCTGCTATTCTGTAATGAATGGAGAAAAACTCAATCTTACAAAAGAAAATCCCGAAGAATCCATGAATTGTGTGATTCGTTATGAATTTGACGAAAGAGCAGCAGATGATATACAATTAGTTATGACTGATGGAGTGTGTGGTGGTACTACAGGGCATTTTCATCAGGCAATCGACTAAGATTAAGTGACTTGAATAAAGGAGATTGCTATGCAGTCAGTTTTTATTGAACTTACAAAATACATATTTGCGTTTCTGATGGCGTTCTATGTTCTTTCTGCTTACAGAGGAGCAATAATTCATAAGGAAGAAAAGAGAAAAGGAATATATGTCCAGCAGTATATTATAATATTTGCGATACATTTTCTTGGATATTATGTATTGTATATAATGAAGCAGGTGTGACTAGATATATAGGTTTTTATTTTGTGCAGCTTATATATCTTATAATATTCATAGCATTTTATTATATATTGTATCCAAAGGCTTCAAGGCTTCTTGTCAATAATATGTGCATGCTCATGGCGGTAGGCTTTATCATGATTGCAAGGCTTAATTTTGACAAATGTGTAAAACAGTTCGTAATTGCTGTGCTTGGAACGGTAATAATGTTTATGGTTCCATGGCTTTTAAAACAGTTAAAAGCTTTAGAAATTTTGGATGGATATATTGCATTTCGGGACTTGTTTATGTGCTGTTTTGTTAGGAAGCAAGGTATATGGTGCAAATCTTACTTTAAGTATTGGCGCGTTTTCTGTACAGCCGGCAGAGTTTGTTAAGATTTTGTATGTTATGTTTGTTGCTTCGATGTTTAATAAGTCAACGACATTTAAACAGACATGTATTGTTACAGCGTTTGCAGCACTTCATGTTATTATTCTTGTGCTTTCAACTGACCTTGGTGCTGCACTTATATTCTTTGTGGTGTATATTGCAATGCTTTATATAGCAACAAGAAAACTGGCCTATGCCGGGGCAGGACTGATTGCCGGAGCAGGTGCATCTGTTATTGCATATAAGCTTTTTGCACATGTGAGAGCGAGAGTTATTGTATGGCGTAATCCGTGGGAATATATTGATACAAGTGGATATCAGATATGTCAGTCTCTTTTTGCAATAGGAATGGGGTCATGGTTTGGTTATGGACTGTGTCAGGGTATGCCTGATAAGATACCTGTGGCAGAGAAAGATTTTATGTTTTCTGCTATATCTGAAGAATTTGGACTTATATTTTCGATAGCCCTATTTCTGGTGTGTCTTAATAATCTTATTCTTATGATGAATATAGCTTCAAGATGTAAGACTCTTTTTTATCGTCTTGTGGCAGTAGGACTTGGTGTTACATATGGGGTTCAGGTGTTCTTAACTGTCGGAGGTGCGATTAAGTTCATACCAATGACAGGCGTTACACTTCCTTTTGTAAGTTACGGAGGAAGCTCAATATTAAGCTCACTGATAATGTTTGCATTAATAAATGGAATGTATACTATGAGACAGGATGAAGGTGACAGGAAAGATGGCAGAAAACAAAAAGCAGGTCAGACAAAGAAAAAACAAAACATACAAAGTGATATAGTAGATAATGAAAAGAAGGATTTAAGAAATAAGGAAACTAATATAATAGCATTCTTTTTTGTAGGACTTTTCTTGCAACTATTGTGTATCTGTGTATATTCAATGTCAGAGATGCAGGAACAATTGTGAATAATCCTTACAATAAAAGAGTAGACAATCAGGAAAGCAAGGTTGTAAGAGGTGATATATTAGCAGATGACGGAGATGTACTTGCAACAACGCTTACGGATGAGGATGGTAATGAAACACGTTATTATCCTTATGATAATCTGTTCTGTCATTCTGTTGGATTCACTTCTCTTACCGGAATGAAAACAGGACTTGAACAGTCACAGAATTATTTTCTTTTAAATTGAGACAGATAATGTGCTTGACCAGATTGGAAATGATATATCAGGAGGTAAGGCAAAGGGACATAATGTCACAACAACACTTGATTTAGAGCTTACTCAGGCAGCATATAAGGCACTTGGTAATAATAAAGGCGCAGTTATAGCAATGGAACCATCTACGGGTAAGATTCTTGCAATGGTATCTAATCCAACATTTGATGCAAATGCAGTAAATACCGATTATGATGAATGGCTTACTTATGACAGCTCTGATTCGGTACTTTTAAACAGGGCTACACAGGGATTGTATCCTCCGGGTTCAACATTCAAGATAATTACAGCTCTTGCATATATAAGGCAGAATCAGAATGATTATTATAATTATTCATATAACTGTGATGGACAGGCATATATATCAGGTGGAACGACTATTGCATGCTTTGATCACACAGTGCATGGATATCAGGATTTAAGAAAAGCATTTGCTAATTCGTGTAATTCTGCATTTTCTACGATTGGTGCCGGGCTTAATAAAACCTCATTTATTAATCTGTGTAATACTTTCCTGTTTAATTCTAATCTTCCTGTTGGATTCGAGTACTCAAAGAGTACAATGGCTGTAACACAGGATTCTTCGATAAGTGAGATGCAGGAGACTGGTATTGGTCAGGGAAGGACGATGATGACACCGCTTCACAATATGATGATAGCGGCTAGTGTTGCCAATGACGGGGTTATGATGACACCTTATATGGTCGATAACATCAGTGACAGTGAGGGAAGAACGGTTGTTAAGAATAAGCCAACAGAGGCAGGAACTGTGATGTCAGCAGAAGAGGCTGAATATCTTACGGAATGCATGAGAGAGGTAATAACTTCTGGTACAGGAAATTCTATGAAATATTCATCATATGAAGCGGCAGGAAAGACAGGTTCGGCACAGTATGATGATTCAGAAAAATATCATAGCTGGTTTACAGGATTTGCACCATATGATAATCCGCAGATAGCGGTATGTGTTATTCTTGAAGGGTTATTCTGGTGTGTCAAGTGCACAGGTAGTAGCTAAAGCTGTATTTGATACTTATTTTGGCTATTGATATTGAAGTCGTGAGAATGTATAATATTGTTTAGTGATTAATTGCATGATTATGAGGAATGATGATGAATACTGTTAACTATATCACTCCGTCAGATGGTGACATATATCTTGTTAATAACCAGACATATGTTAATTCTGGTGGGACTGATTTCGATAAAATATATAATAATATTACTGTGGATGATTCTCTTGAGAATATTTTGCCGGAGCAGCAAAAGAGTTTGGAATTAATGAGAATTTTCTTAAAGCTGTTGCAAAGGCTGAATCAGGATTTGACCCGGATGCTGTATCGTATTGCGGAGCACAGGGAATAATGCAGCTTATGCCATTTACATCAGAAAGCTATGGGGTTACTGATCCTTTGATGCAAAACAGAATATATATGCAGGGGCACAGCTGTTATCAGAGCTGTTAGACAGTTATGATGGTAATGCAACTCTTGCACTTGCTGCTTATAATGCAGGAAGCGGTTCTGTACAGAAATACGGAGGAGTGCCTCCATATGATGAAACTGTTAATTACATAAATAAAATTAATGATATATTAGGTGGTGTACTTGCTAACGACTCAACAACCGTTGATGGTGCATATGCTACAGATTTTACTTCAGCTTCTGATGTGAATGCCCTGATACAATTACAGGGAATTATGCCAGTAAACATACAGCGACTGAAAGGGCAGGAAGCAGTTATAAGGAACAGGATAACAGTTCGCTTATAAGTTATGAGGAGTATCTGTATGTATGTGAAACATATAAGGATATCCTTGCTAAATTATTTTCGGCAATATCTGCAGATAAAGGTGACAATTTAGCGGCAGAATTGTATAATATAGTCACAGGAACCAGTTCTGAAAGAATTGGGGTAACAGGAACGGATATTATTAATAATAACAGTGATGAACAGCAGTACATAAAGACTGGGAAATATTATGGACAGATAGAGGCAAATGCTCAGTTTATTAACAGAATGCCTTATGATAATGTATATAAGAATGATCCACAGTCCATATATCAGGCACAGGCGTCTGTGATAAGCCCGCTTGTTCTTAAGCTTTTGGAACAGTAATCCGGACTAACAGGAAAGAGGGAATGATATGAGTGGTAGCCGAATTAAAGTGACATTGTATAACAGAACATTTAAAGAGATTGACCAGTCTGATTTTACAAGAATAACAGAAGGTTTATTCTCTAACAGGGATGATATTGTAGAGGTTGAATTTCCAGAAGGGTAGAGGTAATAGCACCTAATGCTTTGAAAATTGCAGACGACTTGAGAAGGTGGAGTTTCCAGAGTCTCTTAAGTCAATTGAAAGCGAAGCGTTTATTAATTGTACAAGTCTTAAAGAAGCAGATTATGGTAGTAATGTAAAAGTTGCACCTGATGCATTTAAAGGATGTATTAATTTATAATTTCATTAATTGATAAGAAGCCTTTAGTGGCTTCTTATTTTGCAGACATATCATACTAAAACTTGACAAATATTTCTGCATAATATAGGATTTCTTACAGTGGCCTGACTATGCGTTGGTGCTGTGTGCGTGGGCTTGCGAAAGATTTTTAGAAATTCAGCACAGAAACGAGGAAGATAATGAGTAAGAAAAAGACATTTGTTACACTTGAACAGCTTAAGGAAATCGACAAGACATATCCGACTCCTTATCATCTCTATGATGAGAAGGGAATCAGAGAGAACGCTAAGAGATTAAAGGAAGCATTCTCATGGAATAAAGGTTATAGAGAGTATTTTGCTGTTAAGGCTACTCCTAATCCATATATTTTAAAGATATTAAAGGATTATGGCTGCGGTGTTGACTGTGCATCTATGGCAGAGCTTATGATGGGTTACGCTCTTGATTATAAGCCGGAAGAGATTATGTTCTCATCTAATGATACTCCTGCGGAAGAGTATGCATATGCTAATGAGATAGGTGCTACTATTAATCTTGATGATATTACTCATATTGAGTTTCTTGATAAGATATTAGACGGTAAGTTTCCTGAAACAATGAGCTGCCGTTACAATCCGGGCGGATATTTCCAGCTTGGAACATCTATTATGGATAATCCTGGTGATGCCAAGTATGGTATGACACATGACCAGATTATTGAAGCATTTAAGATATTAAAGAGCAAGGGTGTTAAGCATTTTGGTATCCATTCATTCCTTGCAAGTAATACAGTATCTAATGAATATTATCCGACACTTGCCAAGATTTTATTCGAGCTTGCAGTTGAGTTAAGAGACAAGACTGGAGCAGATATTAAATTTGTAAACCTTTCAGGCGGTGTTGGTGTTGCCTACAAGCCAGAACAGGAGCCTAACGATATTGCAGTTATCGGTGAAGGAGTACATAAGGTATATGATGAGGTTCTTGGTGCGGCTGGAATGGGTGATGTTGCAATTTATACAGAGCTTGGAAGATTTATGCTTGCTCCATATGGCTGTCTTGTAACTAAGGCAATTCATGAGAAGCATATCTATAAGGAATACATCGGAGTTGATGCATGTGCATCTAACCTTATGCGTCCGGCGATCTATGGTGCATATCATCATATTACTGTTGCGGGTAAGGAAGATGCACCTTGCGACCATAAGTATGATGTTACAGGTTCTTTATGTGAGAACAGTGATAAGTTCGCAATTGACAGAATGCTTCCTAAGATTGATATGGGTGATTATCTTATTATCCATGATACAGGAGCACACGGTTTCTCTATGGGATACCAGTATAATGGAAAGTTAAGATCAGCAGAACTTCTTCTTAAGGAAGATGGCAGTGTCCAGATGATCAGACGAGCAGAGACAATCAAGGATTACTATGCTACATTTGATTTCTGTGATGCGTTGGATAAGTTGAATTTAAAATAAACGAGGTTTGATACATTGAAGAATTTAGGTTATATAGCAGGCGAAATTACAAAGGGAAAGAATCTTTCAGAAAATCTTTTAAAGTATGGTAATGGAATGTGTTCCATGTATAATGGACTTGGATTTATCAAAATGTCCATGAATTATTATACTGTACTTGATATTGCAAGAGATTTACAGAATGATAAAGACCTTCTTAACATGATTAACAGACTTAATGAGCTTGTGGAGCGTTTCGTGGAGAATGATGAATGTGATGATTATGAAGCATTCAACGAACTTAATTCATTCCGTGAGCAGATTATTGAGATTATGGAAGTTATAACTGCTTATGTAGACAGATTAAGAATATATGAGCATGTACTTAACAGAGTTGAGTACAGATTTAACGATGGTGAACTTGATTACGACTACTATAATACCTATATGACTAATGAAATTATGCATTATATATTGTCTGATAAGGATAATGTTGTTATTAATGGCAAGATTTCAGAGATAGTAGGACAGCTTCCTGTAAGAATGTTAAAGGACAGATTCTTTGAACATATCAGAGATGCATTTACTCTGTATCATGGTGCAGGAAAGGATTCGATAGATGATTTCTATTACACTTTAAGTACTAGTGCCATGCTCTCAGGTGAGGCGGGATTTGATAAATTTCCTGATGTCTATGATATATATAACACACTTGCAGGGGCTGACTACAAAAATATTGATAAAGACGAATATGTAAGACTAAAGGGCGCACTTGATATTGCAACTGAGAAGATGACAGATTATGCTGATGTATATGTGCTTCTTACACAGGTTGTTAATGATGCGCTCACCATAGTTCTTACCAGAAGAAATACACTTGACAGAATAGAAGAGATAGAGAATGCCAAGAATGTTTTAAGTAAGACGAGAAATGCTTATATTACAGGTGAAAGATTTGAAGATATTTCAGAAGATTTTGCTGCATTTGAAGGAAAACAGGAAAGAATTCTTGAGGCAGTATCATCTGGTGATTATGCAATAGAATACAGTCTTGCTAACTTTGTGGATGAGCTTAAGGAATATGAACTTTTATCTGCATATAATGCTTTGTCTAAAACACTTAAGTTACAGTCAGGCAGTGATTTTGTTAAGCTTGAATCAGAGGTATTTGCAGAGATACCGGATGATTCTTATGCTGATAAGACAGCAGAGAAGCTTATTATGGAACTTGATGACAGCTTTAAGAATATGAATGTAATGGTTAAGAGAGCTGTTATGGCATCAGTGCTTTCAAGTCTTCCGGTATTCTTTAACAATACGGAAGAGATACAGTCATATATTAATAATTCGCTTATGCAGTGCAATGATGAAGCAGAGCAGAAGGCAGTTGTTGAGATTATCAAGGCTATGATAAGTGATAACTAATGCAAATGTGCTGATGTGCATATGAGAAGTTTAAGGTTTTGGGGATGTTAAGTTGAAGTGGTATAGATATCTTTATCTTGGGGATAACGCAAGAAAAGCAAAATACAAAACATTTGGTCTTATCAGAAAGAACAGATTTACCATAGATACTTATATTGTTGCAATTTCTGTCAATCCTGATAATATTCTTGATGTTTATTCAGCTAATATGCTGAAACAGCCGCATTTTAAGAATAAATCATACAGAGATAAAGTGTATGTTGTAGGACTTGCGAAGGGCAGGGATGAGGCACTTGAACTGGTAAGATGCATAGTTGACGACACATATTCCCATACAGGAGGCGTTGATGTCGCTGGTTATCTTAGGTTTGGCACAGAATTAAGGAAGGGCAGCTGACATGCTGCTGGAAAGGTGGGGCTATGCTGCATGTTTTATTGCTTATACTTAAGATAACAGGCATAGTTATCGCGTGTATTTTAGGACTTGTAATAATCGTTGTGGCAGCAGTTCTTTTTGTGCCGGTAAGATATAAGGCTGATGCTGATTATCATGGTAAGTTCAAGGCACATGCGAAATTGTCATGGCTTGGAATATTAAGGGTGATTGTTTCGTATGATGAAGAACTTGCAATTAAAGCCAAGGCGCTTTTTATTACAATTTACAGTAATAATCAAAAAAAAAAACTTCAAAATATAGGACATCAAAGAAGAAAAAACAAAACACTCAGAAGAAAACATTTTTTCTGTAAACGACGATGAAGCCAAGAGACTTACGGAAAATGAGGAAAAACCACAGATTAAGATGGCTGAGGTTGTGAGTGACACTAAAGAAGATACACAGGCTGTTAAGAATAATGTGGAAGATATTAAAGAGTCTGCAGAGAGTCTTAAAGAGGTCGTATCAGAAGATGAATCTAATACGACACAGAATAAGAACTTCTTTGATAAAGTTAAGGATAAATTCTTTGTAATATATACAAAGATTAAAGAGATAATAAACCTTGTAAAGGATACAGTAAAAAAGGTTTCCGGAGCGGCTGACAGGCTTAAAGAAAAAGTGGAGAAGACAAAAGAATTTGTGACGGATGAGGACAATAAGGCACTTTTTCATTTTCTTCTGGAACAGTTAAAGGCACTTATTAAGGTTATTAGACCTAAGAAATACAGGATTAATGCAAGACTTGGATTTGAAGACCCGGCGACAATGGGCAAAGTGCTTGCTTATATATCAATCTTTTATGGTATGTCAGGAGTTGACCTTTCTTTAGAACCGGTATTTGGTGAGAATATTAAAGAGGGCAGTATATTCCTGAAAGGAAATATATGTATATTTTCAGTGCTTGTGATAGCGTTAAGAGTGTATAGAAATGAACAGTTTAAAAAGTTTATTTCCAGATAGAGAAGGTTATGTTATAATGTTAACAGTACTTCGTAAAAAAAGGAGGTCAAAATCCCTCTCCTCATCATAGATTCGGATTTTGCTTCGCAAAACAAGGAGGGATTTTATGGCAGAGAATAATTTTGATTCAACAGTTGCATCACTTTTAGGGGATGGATGCATTTATATCAGCTAAGACTGTTGTTGGTGATGCGGTTACGGTTAAGGATACAATTATCCTTCCGCTTGTTGATGTTTCGTTTGGAGTTGGAGCAGGAGCGTTTGCAGGGGATAAGAAGAATAATGCCGGTGGTGGAATGACCGGAAAGGTTACACCGAGCGCGGTTTTAGTTATTCAGAATGGTGCAACCAAGCTTGTTAATATTAAGAATCAGGATACTGTAACTAAGATTCTTGATATGATTCCTGATGTTATTGACAAATTCAAGGGTAAGGATGAAAAGGTTGTAACTGATGCAGATATTGATGAAGCTATTGAAGATGCAGCAGAGTAGTTTTTCATAAACATATGTAATGTGCATATTATATAACATACTTATTAAGGAAGTATATATATGTGCAGACTGCTTGGATTTATATTCTTCTGGATTGCTGTTGGCATGATAATAACACTGTTTATAATGGATAATGTATTCTTGTGTGTATGCATAATAATTACATTGATTGTTGTGGGTTATAACATGTTTTGCCAGTAATCAGAACAATATGTTGTGCTTTTGAGAGAATTTTGAAGAAAATTCTTGAAAAATGTGTTGCAAAATATTTTTTTATCTGATACAATAATTTCTGTTGTGGGTAAATTACCCAATACCGGTAAGGAGGTGTTATTGAAATGGCTAAGTGTGCAATTTGCGAAAAAGGTCCTCACTTTGGTAATGCAGTGAGTCATTCTCATAGAAGATCTAATAAAGTTTGGAATGCTAATGTTAAGTCTGTTAAAGTAAAGGTTAACGGAAATGCTAAGAAGATGTATGTTTGTACTTCATGCTTACGTTCTGGTTTAGTTGAGCGTGCATAATCTATGAGCTTTAAAGTTAATACCAGTATATTAAGGTGAATTGCGCAAAACGCGATTCACTTTATTTTTTGGACATTCATTTGATAATCAAAGTTTAATAAAGAATTCGAAAATGTGTTTATTTTTCTTTAGAAAGATAGTATAATATTTGTGCTATTTATATACATATTTTTATGTAAAGTTTGACTGCGCGAAACTTGCATCCGTATTACGGGTGTTAACAAATACAAGCCGCAGTATTGGAGGACTATCTATGAAGGGAACTTTGGAGAATAAACTTGGAAAAGTTTCGATTGATTCGGAAGTTATTGCACAGTACGCAGGTTCTACAGCAGTTGAGTGCTTTGGAATTGTGGGTATGGCTGCTGTCAGCATGAAAGACGGACTTGTTAAGCTTCTTAAAGGAGACAGCCTTACTAGAGGAATCAGTGTGGTTATAGATGAGAATAATCTTATTGAGATTGATTTTCATGTAATTATATCTTATGGTGTAAGCATTGCTGCTGTAGCAGATAATCTTATTGAGAATGTTAAGTATAAAGTGTCAGAATTTACCGGCCTTGAGATTAAGAAAATCAACATATATGTTGAAGGCGTAAGAGTAATTGATTAATAGGAATATTGTTATAATGCTTAATTGCAGAATGGAGGATAATCGTGGCAACTAATACAATAGATGCAGTACTTGTGCAGAAGATGTTTCTTGCAGGAGCTAAAAACCTTGAGTCTAAGAAAGAATGGATTAATGACCTTAATGTTTTCCCTGTACCTGATGGTGATACAGGTACTAACATGACTCTTACAATCATGTCAGCAGCTAAGGAAGTGAGTGCTATTGCTAATCCTAATATGGAGAATCTTTCTAAGGCTATTTCATCAGGCTCTTTAAGAGGAGCAAGAGGTAACTCTGGTGTTATCTTATCACAGCTTTTAAGAGGCTTTACTAAAGAGATGAAGGGCGTTTCTGAGATTACTGTTGAGACACTTGCGCTTGCAACAAGCAGAGCTACAGAGACAGCTTATAAGGCAGTTATGAAGCCTAAGGAAGGAACAATCCTTACTGTTGCTAAGGGCATTTCTGATAAGGCAGCTGAGATTGCATCACAGACAGATGATATTGAAGAAGCAATGCGTATTATTATAGAGCATGCAGAATATGTACTTTCTAAGACTCCTGATATGCTTCCAGTTCTTAAAGAGGCAGGCGTTGTGGATTCAGGTGGACAGGGACTTGTTGTTGTTCTTAAGGGAATGTATGATGCGCTTACAGGAAAGGTTATAGATTTTTCTATAACAGAGTAAGCCATCCACCGAACAGACAGTTCAGGCTCAGGAAAGGAGCTGCAGTAGAGAATGTAGAGATTAAGTTTGGATATTGCACCGAGTTCATTATTATGCTTGATAAGGAATTTGATGAGAAGACTGAAGCAGACTTCAAAGCATTCCTTACATCGATAGGTGATTCTATAGTATGTGTTGCTCTTGATGATATTGTTAAGGTTCATGTGCATACTAACCATCCAGGTCAGGCATTTGAGAAGGCCTTGGAATATGGTCAGCTTACTAAGATGAAGGTCGATAATATGCGAGAGGAGCATAACCAGAAGGTTGTTGCACAGTCAGAACTGCAGGCGGCAGCAGCTAAGCAGGCTATGGAGAAAAATTCTGAAGCTGAACAGAAAAAAGCTGAGCCAGCTAAGGATTTTGGATTTATCACAATTGCACCGGGAAGTGGAATCGCAGAGATTTTTAAGGGACTTGGTGTTGATGAAGTTATTGAAGGCGGCCAGACAATGAACCCTTCGACAGAGGATATCCTTAATGCAGCAGATAAGATTAATGCCAAGACAATATATGTTCTTCCTAATAACAGCAATATTATTCTTGCAGCTAACCAGGCAGCATCAATTGTTGAAGACAAGGAACTTATTGTTATCCCTACTAAGACAGTACCACAGGGAATTACAGCTATGATTAACTTTGAGACAACACGCAGTGCTAAGGATAATGGCGATGCGATGACAGACAGTCTTTCAACAGTTAAGTCTGGACAGCTTACTTATGCTGTAAGAGATACATCAATTGATGGCAAGGAGATTAAGAAGGATAATTATCTTGGATTAGGTGATAAGGGACTTGCTGCAGTTGGTACTGATATGGATGAGACTCTTCTTGAGATGATTGAGTCAATGATGTCGGATGAAGCTGAACTTATAAGTGTTTACTATGGAGCTGATATTGAAGAAGCTGCTGCCGAGGCAGTTGTTTCTAAGATTGAAGAAAAGTTTCCTGATGTAGATGTTGAACTTCAGTTTGGTGGACAGCCGGTTTATTATTATATTGTATCTGTTGAGTAAGAATTATGAATATAACAGAATTAAAGGGAATCGGCGCTAAGACAGCTGAGAATTTTAACAGGCTTTCGGTATACACAGTATCGGATCTCGTGGGGCTATACCCACGAGATTACGATGTATACCATGAGCCTGTTTTTGTTAAAGATATAAGCCATGAATCAGAGCATACAGAGGTAGCTGTTGAAGGACAGGTATGCAAAAGCCCGGATATATATGGGAGCGGCAGGCTTAAGATATTAACTGTGACTATAAAGGATTATAATGGCGACTCCATAAAATGCAGCTGGTATAACATGCCATTTTTAAAGAATACATTAAGGCTTGGAGCAAGATATGTATTCAGGGGAAGGCTGGTTAATAAAAGAGGCTGGTTATTAGAACAGCCGAAAATGTATACACTTGCCCAGTATAAGGAACTTCAGGGAACACTGCAGCCAATATATCCTCTGACTAAAGGTCTTACTAACAATACTGTTACTAAGGCAGTTGCACAGGCACTTGAAAAATACAGCGCGGGACTTGAAAAGGAATATATACCTGATTATATAAGAAAGAGATATTCGCTTGCTGAGCATAATTTCAGTATTGTTAATATACATTTTCCTAAGACAATGGAAGAATATGTTCAGGCGAGACACAGACTTGCATTTGAAGAGTTTTTTTTATTCACGCTAGCAACTCTTTCATTAAAGAGTGCAAATGAACACATACCGAACAGCTATGTAATACCAGAAAGCAAAGAAAAGGATCAATTCCTTGAAAGCCTGTCATATTCACTTACCAATGCACAGTTAAGGACTGTGTCAGAGGTTGCACAAGATATGTCAGGTGAACACCTGTGCAGCCGTCTGATACAGGGAGATGTAGGTTCAGGAAAGACAGTTGTTGCAACAATTGCACTTATCAATACGGTTATTGCAGGATATCAGGGAGCATTGATGGCACCAACAGAGGTTCTTGCAAGACAGCATTATGAATCGTTTGTTAAAGGCTTTGAAAAGGCGGGACTTGATATCAGAGTTGAACTTCTTGTTGGTTCAATGACAGCGAAACAGAAAAAGGAAGCATATGCAAGGATTGCAGATGGAACTGCCGGAATAATAGTAGGAACGCATGCGTTGATACAGGAAAAGGTTGAATATAAAGAACTGGCACTTGTTATAACAGATGAGCAGCACAGATTCGGAGTAAACCAGCGCCGTGACTTTTCACAGAAAGGGAAAAGCCCGCATATTCTTGTAATGAGTGCAACGCCAATACCAAGAACTCTGGCAATTATACTGTACGGTGACCTTGATATATCAATAATTGATGAGATGCCTGCGAACAGACTTCCTATAAAGAATTGTGTTGTGGATGAAAGCTACAGACCGAAGGCGTATGCATTTATACACAAGCAGGTTGCTTCCGGCAGACAATGCTATGTAATATGTCCGATGGTTGAGGACAGTGAGGCTGTAGAGGCTGAAAATGTTGTTGATTACACGGCAATGCTTAAGAAAGAACTTCCGGATATAAGGATAGAATATCTTCATGGCAAGATGCGTCCATCGTTAAAGAATGAGGTGATGGAAAGATTTGCAGCACATGAAACGGATGTGCTAGTATCAACTACAGTTATCGAGGTTGGTGTAAATGTGCCTAACAGCACTGTTATGATGGTAGAGAATTCGGAAAGATTTGGGCTTGCACAGCTTCATCAGTTAAGAGGCCGTGTTGGGCGAGGAGAATATCAGTCATATTGTATATTTGTTACAGGCAATAAGTCAGAGAAGATAAGAAAAAGACTGGAAATTCTTAATAAATCCAACGATGGATTCAAGATAGCTGAGGAAGATTTAAGACTGCGTGGACCGGGAGATTTCTTCGGGGTAAGGCAGAGCGGTGATTTTGATTTCGGAATAGCAGATGTATTTACTGATGCAAAGACATTAAAGGAAGCGTCAGATGCAGCGAAAGATATGCTAAAGAAAGATCCTGAGTTAAAGCTTGAGAATAATGTATATCTAAAGCAGAAGGTTGCAGAGTATACGATTAAATGTTTAGAAAAGATTAATCTGTAAAGGAGATGTATGCACATGAGACAGATGGAATTCACAATGAGCAGACCTAATCTTGTCAAGCCAGGAGATGAGGTAGATATTACGGAGGGTAAGCTTCCTAGCAGTTATTATTATACGATAGAGCCGGCAGTCGCAATGTCAGGAAACTATTCAACACCTGACAGGTTAAAGTCAAGACATGGAATTGTTAAAGAGGTTGGAGAGACAAGCAGGGGTTATTATGTGCTTGCGGAATTTGATGAATAATTGAGACTATTCGGAATTAAGCAAAATTACAATTAAATGCAGAATAAAAATTATGCTTTTCACATATATTTTTTACAAGTATATGCGGAAGGCATAATTTTTTATGTACCGCTTTAATTACAGGGAGGAAAGTATGTCAGACAGAAAGGAAAATATAAACTTTAATCTGTACGAGGATATAAAGAAACGCACTAATGGGGAGATATATCTTGGTGTGGTGGGTCCTGTACGGACAGGAAAGTCGACATTTGTAAAAAGATTTATGGATCTATGTGTAATTCCTGAGATTGCAGATGCTAACGAGAAACAACGCACAATCGACGAACTGCCACAGAGTAGTGCTGGAAGTACGATTATGACTACTGAACCTAAGTTTATACCTGGTGAGAGTGCAGCAATCTGCATGGCTGATGATATTAAGATTAAAGTGCGTGCAATTGACTGTGTTGGATTTATGGTTGATGGCGCAATGGGAGCAGAGGAGAATGGCAAAGAGAGAATGGTTAATACTCCATGGTCAAAAGAGCCGGTTCCATTTTCAATGGCAGCACAGATTGGTACTGAAAAGGTGATAGAGGAGCATTCTACTATTGGAATCGTTATTACAACAGATGGCTCATTTACAGGAATAGAACGGGATAATTATGTCAACGCGGAGCAGATGGCTATAGATAAGCTGAAAAAGATTTCAAAGCCGTTTGTTGTGATATTAAACTGTGTGAAGCCTTATGCTAAAGAATCTGTGCAGCTTGCAGAAGCTATGAAAGAAAAATATGGTGTAAATGTCTATGCTCTTAATTGTGACCAACTAAGAAAAGAAGATGTTGACAGGGTTATATCAGGTGTGCTTAAAGAATTTCCGGTATCACAGCTTGATTTTTATGCACCTGCATGGGTTGAAGTACTTGAGTCATCACACTGGCTTAAGATGCATATAGTAGATGCGGCACTTTCGATTCTTGATAATATAAATGTTATGAAGGATGCGTATCTTGAGTTGAATAATACATGCGAATACATAGAAAAGATTGATGTGAAAAATGTTGATATGTCAACAGGGAGGGTTGAAATTGAATTTAAGCTTTCGAAAGATCTGTATTATAAAATATTAAGTGAACTTACAGGAACGCAGATTAATAATGAGCATGAGCTTATAGATATGATTAAATCTCTTTCAGACAAGAAGAATGAACTGGGAAGCTTTGGCGATGCAATAAGCGAAGTTAATCTTAATGGCTTCGGAGTTGTTACACCTTCAAAAGAAAATATACAACTGGATGAGCCAGTAGTGATTAAGAATGGCAATAAATATGGAGTTAAGATAAAAGCTAAAGTTCCGTCTATTAACCTGCTTAAGACAGAAATAATGGTTGAAATTGCCCCGATTGTTGGAAACAGGAATCAGGCAGAAGATCTGATTGAATATATAAAAGGAAATATGAAAGATAATCCGGACGGAATCTGGGATACCAATATATTTGGAAAGACAATAGAACAGATTGTATCAGACGGAATATATGAAAAAACACATAATATGACAACTGAGAGCATGGGAAAGATTGGCGATACAATTGAAAAAGTAATGAATGAGAATTCAGGACTTGTGTGTCTTATTGTGTAAAAAATGCTTTATTTAACTGAAAAGTTATGATAATATAAATTCAATTATAATTGAACGACAAGAGGTTTGCAATGGAAAAGAAAGGAACTGGAGCTGAACATGTAAGTTACAGACATAATGTGTTCAGAAACAAAATGCTTGGCTTTGAAAAATATTATTTATCATAATTGTATCGGTTAATATCTTATATATTATAGTGTCATTTGCTGATAAGAATCTGCCGGCTATAATGACAGAAGATATAATAAGATTAATATCCGTTACGGAGGTCCAGATTATAAGCTGCTGTTCATTCAGAATAATTAATTCCAGAGATAATTTTCTAATGAAACTAAAACAGGATGTGTTGTATATCACTGGTAGGGCTGTTTGCTGCTGAGGAACTTTTATTTTATTTTGTGAACCCTTGTGGGTTGGAACAGCAGTGGTAATGGTGATAAGTTCATTTTTAATGACAGAAAGACCATTTTGTTATATATGCTACATCAATAGCTGTATGGATTGCATCAGCATTTATGTATAATTACAGTGCTTCAAGTGCAGTGAAGGCACTTGATGTAAGAGATTTTGCAGCTACATTTTACTGATAAGCTGTGTATTTGCAATATCGGTTATATTGTATAATTTCAATAAGCTGCAGGTGGAAGATGTTGTTGAATATTATGATGGAGAGAAAGCTTCAGGAGAAGCTTTCAACAGATTATCTGACACAGCTTCATACAAGGTTTTCTATATATGAGAACATCAAGCAGGCAATGCATGATTATTACTTTCAGGAAAGATGTATGTGTGGCAATGCTTGACATTGATTTCTTTAAGAAAGTTAATGACACATATGGTCATGACAAAGGTGATATGGTATTAAGAACATTATCGCGGGTTATAAGCCAGTACACTGATGATACGATTCATGCAGGCAGATACGGAGGAGAGGAGTTTCTGATTCTTTCAGGATATACCAGAAAGCAGGCAGGAAAGATACTGGAAGGAATGCTTACTAATTTTAGAAATCAGGAGTATGATTTCTTGCCTGAAGATGTTATAATAACATTCAGTGCTGGCTTTACATATCTTGATAATAAAAATATTGATGTGGAAGGCTTCATAAAATGTGCAGATGAGGCACTTTATTATTCTAAAGAGCATGGAAGAAACCAGATAACATACTATAATGATCTGAGATTACGAGACATGCAGGTTAACAGATAACCAAGGAGGATTTATATTAGATGAACAAGAAAGTTGAAGATTATGTAAGAAGTATACCTGATTTCCCAGAACCGGGGATTATATTCAGGGATGTTACAAGTGTTATCCAGAGTCCTGAGGGATTAAAGCTTGCAATAGACGGTCTTACAGATCTTATAGGGGATACAGAATTTGATGTTGTAGTAGGACCAGAATCAAGAGGGTTTATATTTGGCGTTCCTGTTGCATATAATACCGGTAAGGGATTTGTTCCTGTAAGAAAGAAGGGGAAACTTCCGTGTGAGACTATATCAGCAGATTATGAACTTGAATATGGTACAGCTACTATAGAGATGCATAAGGATGCGATTACTCCGGGACAGAAGGTTATTATTGTTGATGATCTGATTGCTACAGGCGGAACAACAGAAGCTATTATCAAGCTTGTAGAAGAGCTTGGAGGAGAAGTAGTGAAAGTTCTTTTTCTTATGGAGCTTGAAGGCCTTAAAGGAAGAGATAAGATTGCAGGATATGATGTCGAGTCAGTAATTAAATACCCAGGTAAATAATTATTCGGGCTGCTTTATTATATAAAGCAGCCTTTTTAAGATTGATAACAGGAGGCAGATATGGGGACACCACATAATGAAGCACAGACAGGAGATATAGCAAAGACAGTTCTTATGCCGGGAGATCCTTTAAGGGCAAAGTATATAGCAGATAATTATCTTACAGATGTAAGCTGCTTTAATACGGTCCGCAATATGTCAGGATTCACAGGAATTTATAACGGATGCAGGGTATCTGTTATGGGAAGTGGTATGGGAATGCCTTCAATGGGAATATATTCATATGAATTATATAATGTATATGATGTGGATAATATTATAAGGATTGGTTCAGCGGGAGCATTTGATGATGACCTTAATCTTATGGATATTGTACTTGGAATGGGCTCATGCACTGATTCTAACTTTGCGGCACAGTACAATCTTCCGGGCATATATGCACCGATAGCTGATTTTACGCTTTTAAAGACTGCATATGATGTTGCAGAAGAAAAACATTTTTCGGTTAAAGTTGGCAATGTACTGGCATCAGATGTGTTTTATAATGATGATACAACAGTTAATGACAGATGGAAGAAGATGGGTGTACTTGCCGTTGATATGGAGTCAGCAGCGTTGTATATGACTGCTGCCAGATGCAGAAAACATGCACTTACTATTCTTACAATAAGTGACCATCTCTACAGGGGTGAGAAGCTGTCAGCACAGGAGAGACAGACAGGATTTACTAAAATGATGGAGACAGCTCTTGAAACTTCAGTCAGATTGCAGAATAACAGGCAGATGGAGGATTTATGACAGATACAGATTTAGAGATTATTGTTTTTGTACTGCTGACTGTTGCAATCGGTGTGTATGTATGTGTAAGCAGCAGTATTAAGCGGAAGAAGGCAGCGGAGAATGCCATAAAGAAAGCGTGGGGCAAACGTGCTGTATACAAGGGAACGGATGAGAGCTTTGAATATATATCACATTATGCCAAAGGTAATCCGAGTGAATCTATGATTGATGATATAACATGGAATGATCTTGGCATGGATGAAGTATTTAAATGTATTAATAATACTAATTCATCTGTTGGACAGGAATATCTATATAAGATGTTAAGAGAACCGGTTGCAGATGCAGAAAAGCTTCACGAACTGGACAGGCTTGCAGATGAATTCACAGCTAATGAAAAAGAAAGAATCACAATTCAGAAGATATTTATGAATATGGGAAAAAGCCGTAAGATTGCAGTTACAGATTATATCGGTTATATAATGGATATAGAGCAGGGAAGTAATATTGTGCATTATCTTGCGTGGGTATTTCTTATAGCTTCAATTCTTGTTACGGTTCTTGTAACTCCGGTGCTTGGAATATGGCTCATAATTGCGTCGGTAGCATTTTCAATAATTACTTATTACAAGTATAAGGCTAAGATTGAGAATTATTTCAAATGTATTAATGTTATTGTGAAAATGGCATCGGCATCTGAAGATATATGTGAAAGCAATATAAGTTTTCTTGAACCAGAGTGTAACAGGCTTAAAGAGATATTAAAGAGCTTTTCTAAAGTAACAAAAGGCTCATGGATGATTGAGTCAGGCAATGTTGATGGTTCAATCGGAGAGGTTGTACTTGATTATCTAAGAATGATAACGCACATGGATATTGTGAAGTTTAATAAGATGACAAAGCTTATAACTGCCAAAAGTGAGGATGCATATAACCTTGTAGATACACTTGGATTCATAGAGACATCAATTGCTGTTGCATCATTCAGGGAAAGCCTGCCATTTTACTGTAAGCCTGAATTTATGGAGAATACTAATAACCTTAGTGTGAAAGAAGTGTATCATCCGCTTATAGATAATCCTGTGTGCAATTCAATAACAACTAAAGGAAATGTTCTCCTTACAGGTTCTAATGCTTCGGGTAAATCAACATTTTTAAAGACAATAGCAATCAACAGTATTCTGGCACAGACTATAGGAACAAGTCTTTCCAAAGAATACGTTGCTCCGGTATATAGGATATATTCTTCAATGGCATTAAGGGATGACCTTGCTAATTCGGACAGTTACTATATTGTTGAGATTAAGTCATTAAAGAGAATTCTTGATGCGGTTGATAAAACAGGAAGACCAGTTCTGTGTTTTATTGATGAGGTGCTTCGTGGAACTAACACTGTTGAGAGAATTGCAGCATCATCAGAGATATTAAAGAATCTTAATACAGGCAGGGCGCTGTGCTTTGCAGCAACACATGATATTGAGCTTACAACAATACTTAAGGACTGTTACAGCAACTATCATTTTCAGGAGGAAGTTACTGAGGATGAGGTTAAGTTTGATTATAAGCTGTATGCCGGACCTGCAACAACAAGGAATGCAATCAAGCTTCTTAATGTTATAGGGTATGATAAGAATATAATTAAGGGAGCCGAACAGCGTGCAATGCATTTCTTGACAGATGGAAACTGGAAATCTTGATAAATGTTGTTGCTTGTGATATTATAAATTATTGCGAAGGCTTTTATTATAATTCGTGGAGGTAATAATATGGTTGGGTTAGTCGGCGTACTCGTAGGTGAGATAGCTTACGAAGTGGTAAGATTTGTTATAATGCTTGCGTTACTGGTACTTGCAGTATTCGTAGGTGGTAAGCTCCGAAAGGCAGCAGATGCCAAGAAGGCAGCTAAGATGGCTGCATCGGAGAATAAAGAGAAAGAGATTACTGAATAATCAGGAGGAAGTTAAAGTGCAGTACAGAGGTGTGAATGAATTAAGAAGATTATACCTTGATTTCTTTGAGAGCAAGGGACATTTGAAAATGAAGAGCTTTTCTTTAGTTCCACATAATGATAACAGTCTGCTTATCATTAATTCAGGTATGGCTCCACTTAAGCCATATTTTACAGGACAGGAGATTCCACCAAGAAGAAGAGTTACAACTTGTCAGAAGTGTATAAGAACAGGTGATATCGAGAATGTAGGTAAGACAGCAAGACATGGTACATTCTTTGAGATGCTCGGTAACTTCTCGTTTGGTGATTATTTCAAGGATGAAGCTATTCACTGGTCATGGGAGTTCTTAACAGAGACTGTAGGACTTGATCCAGACAGATTATATCCATCTATATATCAGGATGATGATGAAGCATTTAATATATGGAATAAGGAAATCGGTATTGCACCTGAAAGAATATTCAGATTTGGTAAGGAAGATAACTTCTGGGAGCATGGCGCTGGTGTACCCTTCATGTTCTGAGATATATTATGACCGTGGTGAAAATATGGCTGTGGTAAGCCAGGCTGTACAGTAGGCTGTGACTGTGACAGATATATGGAAGTATGGAATAACGTATTCTCTCAGTTTAATAATGATGGACATGGCAATTACACAGATCTTATCCAGAAGAACATTGATACAGGTATGGGACTTGAAAGACTTGCAGTTGTTGTTCAGGATGTTGATTCTATATTTGATGTTGATACATTACAGGCACTTCGCAACAATGTTTGTGAGATGGCTGGAGTTAAGTATAAGGAAGATGAGAAGCAGGATGTCTCTATCCGTGTTATCACAGACCATATCCGTTCAGTAACATTTATGGTAAGTGATGGAATTATGCCATCTAACGAAGGAAGAGGATATGTCTTAAGAAGACTTTTAAGAAGAGCTGCAAGACATGGAAGACTTCTAGGTATTGAAGGAAAGTTTTTATCTAAGCTTTGTGAAACTGTAATTGAAGGCTCTAAGGACGGTTATCCTGAATTAGAGGAAAAGAGAACATTTATTACTAAGGTTATCTCTGAAGAAGAAGATAAGTTTAATAAGACTATCGACCAGGGATTAAGCATCCTTAATGATATGGAAGCTGAACTTGCTTCTAAGGGTGAAAATGTATTATCAGGAGCAGACGCATTTAAGCTCTATGATACTTACGGATTCCCTATGGATCTTACTAAGGAAATCCTTGAAGAGAAGAATATTACAATTGATGAAGCTGGATTTAATGCAGCTATGGAAGAGCAGAGAGTTAAGGCAAGAAATGCCCGTAAGGTAACTAACTATATGGGTGCAGACGCAACTGTATATGATGAGATTGACCCTGCTATAACAAGCGCGTTTGTCGGATATGACAAGCTTACTAATGAATCTGAGATTACAGTTCTTACAACAGAGGAAGAAGTTGTTGACGCTTTATCTGAGGGTGATAAGGGAACTGTTATTGTAGATGAGACTGTATTCTATGCTACTATGGGTGGTCAGGAAGGCGATAAGGGTGTTATTAAGACATCTGAAGGAGAATTCGCTGTTGAGACTACTATCAAGTTAAAGGGTGGCAAGATTGGTCATGTCGGAACTATGACTAAGGGTATGATGAAGGTTGGAGATACTGCAACAATGGAAGTTTCCCCTGCTTACAGAGCAGATACATGCAAGAACCACAGTGCAACACATCTTCTTCAGAAGGCTTTAAGAATTGTTCTTGGTGATCATGTTGAGCAGAAAGGTTCATACGTTGATCCTGACAGATTAAGATTTGACTTTACACATTTCCAGAGCATGACTAAGGAAGAGATTGCTAAGGTTGAAGATATTGTTAATGAAAAGATTGCAGAGGCTATTCCTGTTGTTACTGATGTAATGACAATTGAGGAAGCTAAGAAGACAGGAGCTATGGCACTTTTCGGTGAGAAGTACGGCGAGAAGGTAAGAGTAGTTGCTATGGGAGACTTCTCTAAGGAATTCTGTGGTGGTACTCATGTTGCTAATACAGCTAATATCAGACTTTTCAAGATTGTATCTGAGGCAGGTGTTGCTGCAGGCGTAAGAAGAATTGAGGCTCTTACAGATAAGGGTGTTATAAAGTACTACGCTGAACTTGAGAAGACTATTGAAGAGGCAGCTAAGGCAGCCAAGGCAGAGCCGGTACAGCTTGTTAAGAAGATTGCAGCTATGAATGATGAGATTAAGTCCCTTATGAGTGAGAATGAGAAGCTTAAGGCCGAGCTTGCTAATAATGCACTTGGAGATACAGCAGGAGATATCAAGGAAGTTAACGGTGTTAAGTATATCGCAACTAAGGTTGACGGTGTTGATATGAATGAATTAAGAAACCTTGGTGATAAGTTAAAGGGTGAGATTGGTTCAGGAGTTGTTGTTATCGTCAGCGCACAGGGTGCTGATAAGGTAAGCGTTATTGCGATGGCAACAGACGATGTTATTGCCAAGGGTGCTCATGCTGGTAACCTTATCAAGGCTCTTGCTCCTATTGTTGGCGGTGGCGGTGGCGGCCGTCCTAATATGGCTCAGGCTGGTGGTAAGAACCCTGCCGGTATTGATGAGCTTATTGCTAAAGTACCTGATACAATTCTTGAACAGATTGGATAATTGGGGCTTGACGATTTGCAAAAATGTGATATAATGTTTTTTGTGCGATTAGTAAATACCCTATTTATGTAGTTTGGCGCACAATTTGCAACAGAAGGGTGGTCAGGAAGTAGTATGTCAAATGTCATCGTTAAAGAAAACGAGTCTTTAGATAGCGCATTACGCAGATTCAAGAGAAACTGTGCTAAGGCAGGCATTCAGCAGGAAATTCGTAAGAGAGAACATTACGAGAAGCCAAGCGTAAGACGTAAGAAGAAGTCAGAAGCAGCTAGAAAACGTAAGTTCAACTAATAATTAATATTTTTGACATGAGAGAGCGATGCTTAGGCATCGCTCTTTTGGATTTATAATAAAAATCCGGTTTTGTTGGAAAGTCTCAATTATAAACTTAACAGGATACTTAATTTTGAAGCAACAAATCACAACTATTTCAGACAACATATAACGGATATTAAAGAGAGTCTTATTAAAGAATTAGAAATAGGAAATATAATGACAGACTAAAATCATACTTTAAAGGATAACAGCATAGAATATAAAAAGATTTTGGAAGTCTGCTTATATGGTCGATTTTATCAGCAGCGGTATAAGGCTCGGACAGATGTGTGATCTTAGCAGAGATGTTGTTGCAGGACTTCCTGTTATATCAATGCTGGGTGACTGCGAGGTTTTTATAGAGAATTACAGAGGTATACTTGAGTATTCAAGCGAATATCTTAAGGTTTCTACGAAGATAGGCAATATAAGGGTAAGCGGGAGCAATCTTGTGATATACCATATGAATCAGGACGAAATCCTTCTTAGGGGACGCATTGGCAAAGTTTCTCTAAAAGGAGAGGCTGATGAAAAGGATACATAATTATATTGTTATTGAAATATCCGGATGGGAGCGGGAAAGGTTCGTTAATCTGTGCTGCAGGCGCGGGATTACATTATATAACTGCCAGTGTGTGAAAGAGACAATAAGAGCGAGAATAACAAGACAGGATTATTTCAAGACTAAGGAATTGCGAAGAAAATGTCATGTTCATATTAAAGTTTTAAAGAAACATGATATAGAGTTTCTTTTTGCAAGATACAGAAGAAATTATTCGATAATTGCTGGCTTTGCCACTGCATTTGTATTGATGTTCATTGCCAGCAGATTCGTGTGGAGTATTGAATTTGATGGAAATTACATATATACAGATGATTCAATGCGCAGGTTTCTTAAAGAGCATGGCATCAGCACAGGTGATAAAGTTAAGAATATAGATACAGAAAATATTGAGAAGGCAATTAAAAATGAACTGTCGCAGGTTACATGGGTTAATGTACGGATTGAGGGAAATATTCTGAAAGTCAGCATTGATGAATCTAAAGCTGATGAGCTACACAGCACCACTAATGATGGCAATATAATATCAGGATATTCCGGTGTTATTGAATACATTATAACAAGAAGCGGAACACCGAAGGTCACTGTTGGTGACGAGGTATCAGAAGGCGATATACTTGTTGAGAATACATTGTATGTTCCTGATGATTACGAGGAGAATATACAGCAATTCCAGACGCAGGCTCAGGCGGATATTCTGATAAGAACGCAGTTATCATGGGATAAGGAGATAAATGCGGTATATGCCGATAAAATATATACTGGACGAAAGATGACGACATATGCCATAAGCATAGATAAATATGAAATTTCTCTCGGCTTTCCACGACATTTAAAAGAGTATGACAAGGTTGTTAATGAGGGGAATATAAAGATTGCTAATTTTATTGCACTTCCTGTATGTGTACAGAAGATTACTCTTAATGAGTATAAGGAAAATGAGACTGAGTATAGTGAGGAGGAAGCAGCGGCTATTCTTAATGAAAAAGCTGAGAGATTTATAAAACATTTGAAAGAAAATGAAGTGCAAATAAATGATTATCATGTTAATATAGAAAGAAGCGGGGATAAGTATATTGCACATGCTGATATTGATGCAACTGTTCCTGCGGATTTTGATGTTAGAAAGGTGGAGACATCTGATGAGTGAGGTAGAGAGTCTTATTAATATACCGGTAGAACACTGCTCCAATATATTTGGACAGTTTGATGAATATGCGAAGGTTATAGAGAAAACACTTAAGGTTACGATTATTGTAAGAGACAGCTCTGTGAAGGTTATAGGTGCAGAGGCAGCAGTGCAGAGAGCATCAGGAGTACTTAATTATCTGTATGAGCTGTCTAAGAGAGGCAACCAGATTACAAGACAGAATGTTGATTATTCCATTGCACAGTCATTTGAAGAAAAGGCTGATTCACTGATTGAGATTGATTCTGATACAGTGTGCAGGACGATTGCAGGAAGGCCTATCAAGCCTAAGACATTCGGACAGAAAGAATATGTTGACGCCATAAGGGATAAGATGATTGTGTTCGGAGTAGGACCGGCAGGAACAGGTAAGACATACCTTGCTATGGCGATGGCTATTAATGCATTTAAGAATAATGAGGTCAACAAGATTATTCTTACAAGACCTGCGATTGAGGCTGGTGAAAAGCTCGGATTCCTGCCGGGAGATTTGCAGAGTAAGGTTGATCCGTATCTCAGGCCTCTGTATGATGCACTTTTCCAGATTATGGGTGCAGAGAGCTTTAATGCCAATATGGAAAAAGGTCTTATCGAGGTTGCACCGCTTGCATATATGAGAGGCCGTACACTTGACAATGCATTTATTATTCTTGATGAGGCACAGAATACAACACCTGCACAGATGAAGATGTTCCTTACACGAATTGGATTCGGCTCAAAGGTTGTTGTTACAGGTGATATGACACAGAAGGATCTGTCAAGGGATACCGTGTCAGGTCTTGAGATTGCGACTAAGGTTTTATCCAAGGTTGAAGAGATAGCATTTATAAAGCTTACGAATAAAGATGTTGTAAGGCATCCTCTTGTACAGAAGATTGTCAAGGCATATGAGGATTACGAGGAGAATCAGGCTAAGGCTGCCAAGAGAAGAGAAGCAAGAAAGGGAAGTCAGACAGGAAGGAGAAAAAATTGATATGACTATTAATATAGAGTACGAAGCCGAGGAAAAGCTTGACTTAGATTATGAGAAGATAATTACTGATGTTGTCAATGAGGCGGTTGATTATGAAAAATGTCCTTATGAAGCAGAGGTTAATGTAACAATTGTTGACAGTGAATCTATCCACGAGATTAATAAGGAATACAGAAATATTGATTCTCCGACAGATGTACTTTCATTTCCGGGAGTTAATTATGTTACACCTTCGGATTTTGATGCAATTGAGGACGAGTTAGAAAACAATGCTGAGGATTATTTCAATCCTGATACAGGAGAGCTTCTTCTTGGAGATATTGTTCTGTGCGTTCAGAAGATTAAGGAACAGGCGGACAAGTATGGTCATTCTGAAAAAAGGGAGTTGGCATTTCTTACAGCACACAGTATGATGCACCTTTTTGGTTATGACCACATGACACCAGAAGAAAGTGCAGTTATGGAAGCAAAGCAGAATGAAGTACTTGAAAGACTTGGAATTACCCGTTAAGAGGTGACATATATGACAGATAATGAACTTGTTGCTAAAGCTAAAGAGGCACTTGAGAACTCATATTCACCGTATTCACATTTTGCAGTTGGTGCGGCACTTTTAAGTACTGATGGACAGGTATTTATAGGCTGTAATATTGAGAATTCTTCTTTCGGGGCTACTAACTGTGCAGAAAGAACTGCAATATTTAAGGCGGTCAGTGAGGGTGTAAAGGATTTTAAGGCGATTGCTATTGTATGTTCAGGAGACCAGCCTGCTTATCCGTGTGGAATATGCAGACAGGTGATGTCTGAATTTTTCAATCCTGATACAAGAATTATTGTTGAGGAAGGCGGCGGGCTTAAGACTTATACAATGAGTGAAATTCTGCCAGACAGCTTTTCGTTATAGTATAATATTGCTTATAAATGTTAATACTTCCCAGTAAGGACAACTTACAGGAGGGAGTATTGATGAATAAGAAATCATTCTGGCTTTATGTTGTGATTATGACTATGGCTGTAATAGCTGTAGTACTTGCAATATTTATACTTGTGGTAACAGATAATAAGAAGCCTTCTAATCAGCATTTTAAAGAAGAGGTAAGCTCGCAGGTGACTAAAGTAACTGAAAGTGAAGAGTACCAGTATGTGCTTAAGTACGAAAGAGAAACTTTAAGAATATACAGAAATATTGCGGATGAAGGACGAGAAGTGTTCTATGATTATGCAGATATTAACATTGATTCACTTCCAGATGATATAAGAGAAAGACTGACTAAAGGAATATATTTTGAAGGAGAAGCACAGCTGTATGATTTTCTGCAGACATATAGCAGCTAGAAAGGATATACATTTACATGGTTAAGATTATTTCGGACAGTACAAGTGATTTGACTAAGGAACTTATAGACAAGCTTGATATATCAGTTATTCCACTTCACATTCTGCTAGGCAATGATGAATATAGGGATGGAATTGATATTACGCCAGATAAGATATATGAATGGGCAGATGAGAATAAGACAACACCTAAGACATCGGCGGTGTCTATTGATGATACAATAGAGATGTTTAAATGTGTTCTTGAGAAAGACCGGGATATTGTAGCATTTGCAATATCAGAGGATATGTCAACTACAGCTAATGTGTTTAGACTTGCGGCAAGAGAGCTTGAGGCAGAGGACAGGATTCATGTAATTGACTCTGAGAATCTGTCTACAGGAATAGGACATCTTGTTGTCGAGGCTGCTGTTATGGCAGGAAAAGGCATGTCTGCAGCTGACATTGAGAAGAATATATTAGAATTAAGACCGAGAGTCAGGGCAAGCTTTGTTGTCGATACGCTTACTTACCTTCACAGAGGAGGAAGATGCAGCGGACTGGCTGCCATGGCTGGCGGTGTACTTAAACTTCATCCAAGAATTGAAGTTAATAATGGAAAGATGAATCCTGGAAAGAAGTACAGAGGACGCATGAAGAATGTTGTACTGGATTATGTTAAGGATATGGAAGAAGACCTTAAGAAGGCTAAGAAAGACCGTGTATTCATTACACACTCTGGCTGTGATAAAGAGATAGTTGATGAAGTAAAGAATTATCTTAAACAACTTGATGTGTTTGATGAAATATATGAAACAAGGGCAGGCGGCGTTATATCTTCTCATTGTGGTCCGGGAACATTAGGAGTTCTTTTTATTGCCGGAGAATAATTTCAGGAGAAATGTATGGCTAAATTTACAAAAAAAGCAATAATGGACTGTTTTCTTAACATGTTAAAGCACAAGAATATTGACAGGATAACGGTTACAGATATATGTGAGGAATGTGGAATTAACAGGAATACATTTTATTATTATTTCAGTGATATATATGATGTGCTTGACAGTGTTCTTATAGAAGAGACAGAAAAGAATATTAATATTACGGAAGATGCAACTTTTTATGAGACATATAGTAAGGCAGCTTCTGTTATTATTGAGTATCGTGCAGCAGTTATTCATGTGTATAATTCCAGGAACAGGGATATTATTGAGAAATATCTGCATAATACAACAGAATATCTTGTTGGACTTTTTGTTAAGAAATATTCTAAAGACCATAAGCTTACAGAAGATGACAGAGAGTATATAACATGCTTTTACAGCTATTCTATTGTTGGAATTGTGTCAAGATGGATAGGTGATGGAATGCCGCCATATGATAAAGATCTTATTAAGCGTTTTTCTGAATCATTTGATGCAACGATTGATACAATGATTAATCTGTGTGAAGCTAATAATTAGTTATTAAAAACAGACAAAACATGTAAAGTGTTAGATTTTGGGACAAAGTACATGTTTTGCCTGTTTTTTTATTTTGAGAAAAAATGTATGCTAAATACAATAAAAACGGCAAAAATAAATAAGAAAGCACAGAAAGGTGGAAAAGATTATGGGCAAAAAGGCGTTAAAACTAGGAGCAGCTTCTATTCTTGCACTGGGGGCAGGTGCGGCAGTTGTATCAAAAAAGAACAAAAGGGATGAACAGAGGAAGGTAACTAAAGACATTCAGAAAAGAGAACATGAGGAGTTCCGTAATACTGAAAGAGGGAAATATACTAAGAATAGTAAGGGGATATATTACTCTAATGGTAACTATGAAGCATTTGCAAGACCGGAAAAACCAGAAGGAGTTGATGATAAATCAGCTTATATTGTAGGAAGTGGTCTTGGTGCATTAGCTGCAGCGTGCTTTCTTGTAAGAGATGGACAGATGAAGGGTGAGAATATTCATATACTTGAGGCTATGGATATTGCAGGCGGTGCATGTGATGGAATTAATGATCCTACAAGAGGTTATGTAATGCGTGGCGGACGAGAGATGGAGAATCATTTCGAATGTCTGTGGGATTTGTTCAGAAGTATTCCGTCTATTGAGACTCCGGGAGTTTCTGTACTTGATGAATATTACTGGCTTAACAAGCATGATCCTAATTATTCTCTTTGCAGGGCAACTGTAAACAGAGGTGAAGATGCACATACAGATGGCAAATTTAATTTAAGCCAGAAGGGCTGTATGGAAATAATGAAGCTGTTCTTCACTAAAGATGAGGATTTGTATGATAAGACAATTGAAGATTTCTTTGATGAGGAAGTTTTTGATTCAGATTTCTGGCTGTACTGGCGTACGATGTTCGCATTTGAAAACTGGCACAGTGCGCTTGAGATGAAACTTTATATTCAGAGATTTATCCATCATATAGGCGGACTTCCTGATTTCTCAGCATTGAAGTTTACCAAGTATAACCAGTATGAATCACTTATCTTGCCTATGCAGAAATACCTTGAAGATGCAGGTGTTGAGTTCAGGTTTAACACAAGAGTTGATAATGTAATCTTTGATTTCAGGAATGGAAAGAAGATTGCAAAGACTATTGAATGTACTGTAAAAGGTGAGACTAAGTCAATTGATCTTACTGAGAATGATTTGGTGTTCGTTACTAATGGAAGCTGTACAGAAGGTACTATATATGGTGACCATACACATGCACCTGTAGGTAATGCAGAGGTAAGAACAAGCGGTTGCTGGAGTCTGTGGAAGAATATTGCAGCACAGGACAGTTCATTTGGACACCCAGAGAAGTTCTGTGGTGATATATCAAAGTCTAACTGGGAGTCTGCAACTGTTACAACAAGCGATGAGAAGATTATTTCTTACATTAAGAAAATATGTAAGAGGGATCCAAGAACTGGAAATGTTGTTACAGGCGGAATTGTCAGCTGTAAGGATTCAAGCTGGCTTTTAAGCTGGACAATTAACAGACAGGGACAGTTTAAGGAACAGAAGAAGGATGAGGTGTGTGTATGGGTATACAGCCTGTTTACCGATGTTCCAGGCGATTATATCAAGAAGCCTATGAAAGAGTGTACAGGTGAAGAGATTACAGCAGAATGGCTGTATCATCTTGGCGTTCCTGTTGAAGAGATTGATGAGCTTGCTAAGAACCACTGTAACACTACACCAACAATGATGCCATTTATTACTGCATTTTTCATGCCAAGAAGAAAAGGTGACAGACCTGATGTTATTCCTGATGGCTGCGTTAATTTTGCATTTCTTGGACAGTTTGCTGAAGACTCCGAGGGACACAATATTTACGACAGAGTATTCAGTCAGAACTGCAATGGAGGCTGTATATGGACTGCTTGGCGTAGACAGAGGTGTTCCTGAGGTCTGGGGTAGTGTATATGATGTAAGAGACCTGCTTGATTCATCTGTTAAGCTTATGGATGGCAAATCACCATTAGAGATTGATTTAGGACCGCTTAATGTTATCAAGAAGGTTGTCTTAAAGAAGATAAAAGGAACTGTTATTGAAAAGTGTTAAAAGACCATGATGTAATTAAAGATTATATGAAATATTAGTTGAAATATTAGCTGAAATGTGTTGAAACATGAAGGGATACCAGTTAAACTTATGGCTGGTATCCATTTTGCAGGGAAATAATACATCAGGAGATAAAAGTGAAGAAGACTATAATATTAACTTTGTTATTGATAACAGCTCTGGCTGCAAATGGATGCGGCAATAAGAAAAATGTAACAGACATGAAAGATAAAGAAACTACTGTCTCAGCGGTACAACAGGAAACAACACAGTTAAGAACACAGCAGACAACTACTGCACTGACAATGGATTCTGAAACACAGCAGGAAGAGACAACAGAAGAAGAAAGCAAGACAGTTGTGGCAACGGAGGTTACGGATTCTTCACAGACTGTATATGAGACAGCACCACAGGTAGCAGAGCCAGATAATAATAGCTTTGAGCGGGTTATGCAGCATCATCACAGTATTCTCAGCTTGTAATTGTCCAGTCGAATGGAACAAATGCAACTGTAACTATGCATGAACTGCAGGATGGCGTATGGACTGAGATTTTAAGGACAGATGGATTTGTAGGTTCTAATGGAGTTGGTGAGGCGAGTGAGTTTACATCAGCTACACCACAGGGAACATTTCCGTTGTATTTTGCATTTGGAATTAATCCGGATCCGGGAACGAAAGTTCCTTATCTTCAGGTAGATGAATATGATTACTGGGTAGGAGATTCGTCTTCCTTTATATAATCAGTATGCAAGAGCTGATTCTGATACAGACTGGGACAAGAGCAAGTCTGAAAGAATAATTGATTATCCGACAGCTTATGGGTACTGTCTGTTTATTGGATATAACATAGAAGGTGTTCGGGAAAAGGCTGTTTTTCTTACATTGCTCTAATGGAAGACCAACGGCAGGCTGTGTATCAGTACCAGAGTCTGATATGGCATTTATATTAAGAAATATAGGTGAGGATTGTGGGATAGTGATTGAGTAATCACTATCCCAATGCTATCAAGGACCATCATAAGTGCAAATCCTACAGCGGCACCTATAGTTCCTATATTGCTGTGTTCGCCGTTCTGTGATTCAGGAATAAGTTCCTCTATTACAACATACATCATAGCTCCTGCTGCGAAAGAAAGCAGATAAGGAAGAACAGGTGTGATAATACCAGCAATAAGAATTGTTATGAATCCGCCGACAGGTTCAACAACACCAGAAAGCACTCCGCATATGAATGCTTTCTTCTTACTCATGCCTTCACCACATAATGGCATTGATATAATTGCTCCTTCTGGGAAATTCTGTATTGCTATACCAATTGCAAGTGCCATTGCAGCAGTAGCAGTTATTCCTGAATCCTTCATCATTGCGCCAGCAAATGCAACACCGACTGACATTCCCTCGGGGATGTTGTGTAATGTCACAGCGAAAAGCATCATGGTAGTTTTTGATATGGAATTGGTTCTAATACCTTCCTGATTCTTGCTTTCAATATGCATATGTGGAATGACAGTATCAAGAAGCAGAAGAAAGAATATTCCTGCGAGAAAACCAACCAGTGCAGCCAGCCATTCCGGAGCACTGCTTCCTTTTGACATATCTATAGATGGTATCAGCAAAGACCATACTGATGCGGCAATCATAACTCCTGCCGCGAATCCTAAAAGCATTTTTTCAAACTTTGGGGCAATCCGTTTTTTTAAGAAGAACACCATGGCAGAACCAAGAGATGTTCCGATAAAAGGAATTGCTAATATTATAAATTCTGACATAAAAGCTCCTTTCTATGCAAGTTAGGTATAACTAACATAATCATTATAGCATTTAAGGGTTTATATTACAAATGTTTTATCGAAAGAGAGTGATAATATGCCAAAAGTTACCTGTAACGACTTTTTAAAATAAAAGTTTCCTACAACGACTTTTTGTGATAGAATGTTTCTATACAAGTTGGAGGTGTCAGATATGGGGAATGTAGTTGATAAAGGAACCAGCTTTTTGTTTCATGTGAACAGGTATGTGGCAGGTAGTGAAACTGACATGTATAAACATGGATATGCGGAGCTTTTATATGTGTCTGATGGAAGCCTTATTGAGCATGTATGTGGGGATAAGGTGCATATAAAGAAAGGCGATGTATGCTTTATTGATTCGGGGTGTGTACATAAGGAAAGCTTTGAGGAAGATGACACATTTGTAATAAGACTCGAAGTGTCAGATGAGATTATTAATGCAGTTATAAGTAATGCTATGGCGGATAAACAGGCGGTGGATTATATTAAAGAGCTTGTTAAAGTGTTAAATAACAGCGGATATATACATTTTGGCTATAAAGATGATTATGATAATGAGCTTAAGGATATGCTTACTGCTATGATAAGCGAGTGTGGTGTGGCGGATATGGCGTCTGCATATATATGTCAGGGACTTATGCTTAGGATTCTGTGGCGGCTAGGAACAGTATATGAGTATGCACAGTCAAGATACATAAGAAAGAAAATTAACTGGCTTTTGCATCAGGAAATTACAGATTTTATTGAAGATAATATGAAAGATGTTACAATAGATATGCTTGTTGAAAGATTCGGTTATCAGGAGGATTATTTCAACAGGTTTTTAAAGGCACAGACAGGTATGACTTTCACGGAATATCTGCAGGATTGCAGATTGAACAAATCGGTCATTCTCTTAAAAGAAGATTCAATGGATGTTGATGAGATTATAAAGGAAGTCGGATATAGAAACAAAGGATATTTTTACAGGATATTTACTGAAAATACAACATGACACCTGCAAAATTCAGAAAATATATTAAAAAAAGGAGTTTACGATATGAGTGATATGTATAACAATCCGATACAGAGAGGATTCTTTCCAGATCCTTCGGTAGTAAGAGTTGGAGATGACTATTATATGGCTAATTCAACATTTCAGTATTTCCCTGCAATTGCAATCAGCCATTCCAAGGATATGATTCACTGGCATGTAATTGGACATGCAATTACAGATTCAGAAGGACTTGATTTAAGAGATATTAAAGACTCACATGGCATATGGGCACCGGATATTAATTATGTTGATGGTAAATTCATTATAATGGCAACTTTAAGGCTTAACGGAGATGGCAAAAGAGATAATAATGTATTAAGACGCCAGCTTGTTGTAACATCAGATAAGCCACAAGGGCATATTCAAAGCCAGCACCTCTTGATATTGATAATATTGACCCATCTTTATTTGTTGATGATGACGGTAAGAAGTATCTTCTTATAAGTCCGGGAATCAATCTTTACCACTCAGTGATGACTGCACTAAGGTTACAGGTGAAAGTGTGTGTGTATGGCAGGAACTGGAGAGATGTCCGGAAGGACTTCACACATTTTTAAGAAGGGTGAGTATTATTATGCAATGCTTGCGGAAGGCGGTACAGGCTATGGACATGGAATCAATGTTGCTCGTTCAAAGAATCTGTATGGACCATATGAGGAATCACCATACAATCCTGTATTGAGACAGTTTAATCCAGATGCACCGATTCAGAGAACAGGACATGGCAATATAATTGAGACACAGGACGGAAGCTGGTGGTGCTATTATCTGTGTGGAAGACCTAATCAGGGCAATTATACAACAATAGGAAGAGAGACAGCACTTGACCCTGTAACATGGCTTTCAGATGGCTGGTTCGTGATTAATGACAGGAAAGGACCAAGCCTTACACAGAAAGCACCTGAATTACCTGAATGTACATTTGAAAAGTGGACAAGAGATGATTTTGATGATGATACTCTTAATCTTAACTGGGAGTTTGTAAGAAATCCTGTTAAGGGTAATTATTCTCTTACAGAAAGAAAAGGATATTTAAGGCTCTGGACAATGGATGGAACTCTTAATGAGATAAGGGCTAAGAATACTCTTGTAAGAAGAGAACAGGAATTATCGTATACAGCACATACAAAGCTTGACTTCTATCCTGAAAAGGACGGAGAACAGGCAGGTCTTACCTGTTATTACAGTACTGCGACTTATGTAAGATTTTCACTATGCTATGAGAATGGAAGAAAATTGCAGCTTGTGATTAACAGAAACCATGGCGAGGAGCTTATCTCACAGGTGGACAATATAAAGGAGCAGAGCATATACTTAAAGGTTGTAGTTGATAAACTGACAAGAAGCTTTTTCTACAGCTATGATGGTGAACAATGGGAACCTGCAGGAGTGCTTGAAAATTGCATATATCTGTGCGATGAGGGTGTGCCTGATGACAGAAAGCGTCATACAGGAACGCTTGTTGGAATATATGCCAATAATGGTGGCTGCGGAAGCAGGATTCCGGCAGATTTTGATTATTTTGAATATGAGGACTAGATTTTATGAGTTTTGATTGTGTGGTTATAGGCGGAGGTGCAGCCGGAATGATGGCTGCCATACAATGTAAAGAGAATAATATGCAGACTGTGATTATAGAACACACAGCAAAGCTTGGAACTAAGATATTAAAGACTGGGAATGGCAAATGTAATTTCTCCAATACATTTATGACTAAGGAAATGTTTCAGAACAATAACGCAGATTATGCGATGGAGATTATTAACAGGTTTAATGTTGATGATACAATACATTTTTTTGAGAACTTAAGTGTATATAAGAAGGAGCGTAATGGCTATCTGTATCCGAGGTCAGAGATGGCGGCTTCTGTGGCGCTGGCGCTTACAGGAAAGATACAGGCACTTGATATTCCGGTTTTTTTTGAGACATCTGTTAAAAGAATTGACAGGGCAGGCAGCGAATATGTGTTACAGCTTGAGGGTGCGAAGACTAATACAATTAAGACTAAGACAGTGATTCTTGCATGCGGTTCGGCAGCTTCACCGTCTTCTGGTTCTGATGGAAGCGGTTATAAGCTTGTTAAGAAGCTTGGAATTAAGGTTGTTAAGCCTCTTCCGGCTCTTACGGCACTTGAATCGGACAAGAAGAATATGAAGCTTGCAATGGGTGTAAGAGCATATGGTAATGTTAAGATTATGGCAGCAGGCAGAGTGGTTGCTGAGGATACTGGCGAGATTCAGTTTACTGATTATGGAATATCAGGAATCCCTGTTTTTCAGGTGAGTCGTTTTGCTGTCAGGGCGATGGAAGAAGGTCAGAGGGTTGAAGCTCTTGTTGATGTGGCAGCAGATATTAAAGAAGATGACCTTTTATCAATGCTAAAATGTGCTGTTAATACAAGAAAGCATCAGTCAGTAAGCGAAAGCCTGTCAGGGTTGTTTAATAAAAGCTTGTAATGATGATATGTAAAGATGTTGGAATCGATGGTAATTCATCAGCTTCTGATATAGATGACGACATATGCCAGAGACTTACAAGATATATGAAATCCCTCCACTACCATATAACAGGATATAAGGGAAATGATGCACAGGTATGTCAGGGTGGTGTTGATGTATCCGGACTGAATGAGAATCTTGAATCAGTTGATAACCCTGGGATATTCTTTGCAGGGGAGCTTGTGGATATAGACGGCAGATGTGGTGGTTATAACCTTCAGTGGGCATGGAGCAGCGGCGTGGTTGCTGCTAAGTCAGCGTTTGATTATTGTAACAGACAGGAATAAGAATAATGGAAAAGAAATGTATTAAGATTAGTAATATAAAGATATCTCCTGATAAAGATACAGCATTTTTAGAAGGAGTCATAAGAAAAGAATTAAGACTTGGAAAAGATGCACAGATTGATTATGAAATAGCAAAAAGGTCACTTGACTGCAGACACAAGCCTCAGGTTATGCATATATACAGTGTTGAGGTGTATAAGGTGGTGCGTTCTGGCAGGGAAGAAAAGCTTGAGAATATAATTAAAAAATCAGGCTGCAAGAATGCTGTTATGTCTAAAAGGGTTATCTATAAGTTTCCTGTTACTGCGACAGAAAATGTTGATGAAGATAAAAGACCTGTAGTTATCGGATTTGGACCGGCAGGAATATTCTGTGCTCTTGAGCTTGCCAAAGCTGGGCTTAGACCTGTTGTATATGAGCGTGGACAGGATGTTGATACAAGAACGAAGAAGGTTGCACAGTTCTGGGAGACGGGGAAGCTTGATACAGAGTGTAATGTGCAGTTTGGCGAAGGCGGAGCAGGCACATTTTCTGATGGAAAGCTTAACACACAGATTTCAGATACATTTGGAAGAATAAGATATGTTCTGCAGAGCTTTGTAAAGTTCGGTGCATCAGAAGATATTCTGTATGCCAATAAGCCACATATAGGAACAGATGTGCTTGCGGTTGTAATTAAGAATATAAGACAGCATATTACCGCGCTTGGCGGTGAAGTTAATTTTGGAAGCTGTCTGAAAAGGATAGATATTAAAGACGGAAAAGTGTGTGGCGTTGTCATAGCTGACAAAGATGGTGAGTATGTAAGAAAATGCAGTAAAGTGTGCCTTGCAATAGGTCACAGTTCAAGAGATACATTTGAATATCTTCACAGTGAGAATATAAATATGGAGCCGAAGCCTTTTGCGGTTGGAGTAAGAATAGAACATCCACAGGAAATGATTAATTATAATGCTTATGAAGATGCTGCATATGAGCTTCCGGCGGCTGATTATAAAGTTACTTACAAGACGAAGAATACAGATAAAGAACGAGGTGTGTATTCTTTCTGTATGTGTCCAGGAGGTTATGTTGTTAATGCTTCATCAGAGAACGGCAGGACATGTGTTAATGGAATGAGTTACTCAGGCCGTGATTCCCGCAATGCTAATTCAGCAATAATTGTTACAGTCGGACCAGATGATTTCGGACATGAAGTACTTGATGGAATAAAATTTCAGAGACAGTTAGAAGCAAACGCTTATGCTGAAGGAAATGGAAAAGTTCCGGTACAGTTATTTGGCGATTTTGAAAAAAATATAACAACAACGAAATTAGGAGAGGTTGAGCCTTGCATAAAAGGAGAATATACATTTGCTAATCTTAAGAATGTATTACCTTCTTATGTGGCAGATTCAGTTGTTGAAGGCGTGCATGGATTTTCAAAATTCATACATGATTTCGACAGGAAAGATGCTGTACTATCTGGCGTTGAGAGCAGAACCTCAAGTCCTGTAAGAATAATAAGAAACGATGAACTTGTAAGTACATCGGTATGTGGATTGTATCCGTGCGGTGAAGGTGCAGGGTATGCAGGAGGCATAACATCTGCTGCAGTTGATGGTGTTAAGGTTGCGGAATATATGGCAGTAACATCTGCTTGTATGGGATAATATGGACTTTTTAATAAAAATATAGTAAAATAGACCAGCATTTGATTTTTTTACTGGAGATATTAAAATATGGGGAATTATAGAGAGTTTATAAAAGACAAGAAAAGAATTGTTATAAAGATAGGTTCATCTTCACTTATGCATGAGCAGACAGGCAGATTGGATCTTTTAAAGATTGAAAAGCTTGTAAGGATTCTTATTGATATTAAGAATTCAGGAAAAGATGTTGTTTTAGTTTCTTCTGGTGCAATAGCTGTGGGAAGGGCTGTTATAGGACTTTGTGACAGACCTACAGAACTTCCGGTAAAACAGGCATGTGCATCCATAGGACAGGCTAAGTTAATGATGGTTTACCAGAAGATATTTGCAGAATATGGTGCAGTTGCATCACAGGTTCTTCTTACCAAGAACACAATAGTTAATGATGTTAACAGGACTAATGCACAGAATACATTTAATGAAATCTTAAAGCTTGGGGCAGTTCCAATCGTTAATGAGAACGATACAGTATCAACTTACGAGATTGAACAGCTACAGGCTTTTGGAGATAATGACAGACTTTCAGCAATTGTTGCTTCAATTATCGGAGCGGACCTTCTTATTCTGTTATCTGATATTGATGGTCTGTATACAGATGATCCAAACACTAATCCTAATGCAAAATTTGTTGAAACTGTATACGAGATTGATGAGAAGCTTATGGGAATGGGTAAAGATTCATCCGGCAGTAATATGGGGACTGGCGGAATGACAACCAAGCTTATTGCAGGAAAGATTGCAACACTGTCGGGGGCGGATATGATTATTACTAATGGTAATGATGTTGACAATATTATCAGGGTTATGGCTGGGGAAAATGTTGGAACATTGTTCTTAGACCACAGAGCATCTGATTTTGACCTGATGTCTCTTATAGATTAAGGCTGATTGAAGATTACTTGGACGACAACGGGAGGTCATACATGGATATTAAGCTGATGAAGAATTCGGAGAAGGGTATATTTTTTCCTGTCAATGACAGACTCTTAATGCAGATAACAGATGATAATTATCAGTATCAGGGACTTCAGGGGAAAAAATATTTTATTCTGAATGCAGCAACTAACGAGAAAGCAGAAGTGGCAGCACAGATAAAGAAATATAATTTCTGTAAGGTGAGATATGCATGCCTTGAAAGAAATTATATGTTCTTCACATCACTGGAATCAGTGACTGAAAGCCGTACACTTCTTACTGTATACAGATTTATGTTCGATACTAATGAGAATGAGGCAGTATTCAGTATGGAGATAGATAATACTGATATATCTGATGGATTGAGATATTATATATTTGTTATGGATTCTAATTATTTTTTGTTGAAAAGCTTGAAAAGAAAGGAAAACTGAAGATATATTCTCTATGATATTAATTCTGAAACAGATAATGATATGAGTGATACATTTGTGAAAAATACAGGTATATATAAGGTACTTCCAATAGGTGGAAACAATTGTGTCATAAAATTCGGGGCAGACAGACTTGTATCAGATGGAACAGGCGGCGAAGAAAAATAGCTGTACTTAATGCTAAACAGTTTGTTTCTGAGATATCGTTTAATGGTCAGATGATAACTATGGAAGAACTTGATGTGTCAGATGAATCGACTACATTTCCATATATTAAGGCAAGTGCAGAAAAGATTATTTATTCAAAATATAATTTTAAGAGCCAGTTAGAAGAAATTGTTATATATGATACAGCTATAACGAAGATTAAACAGGTAAGGCTGAATAATAATGTTGAACATGCTATGGACTTAAGTTTTACTTATATTATTAATGATACTCCTTATATACTTAAGAGAGAGGAAAAAAGTACCTGTTTTATTAATCTTAATACGCAGAAGACTGAATACAGGCTTCATTCTGATATGAAATTCAGATATATGTAAAATGATATTGTTGTTATAACCCGTATGAGACATCGATTTTCTTTATTAAGAAAGCTTCGAATATATTGAAGCATATAGAATTTTGGATCTCATCATCCTGTGCTTTCTACAAAGGCTGTATATAACAGTTGTTCTGAAAGTGGTGATGATTTGATAATATTTACTAATTAGAATGAGGAAGTTATGGTTACAGAGAAAACATTAGAAAGAATTAATGAGCTTTATCATAAGTCTAAAGCAGAGGGACTGACAGATGCAGAACTTGCTGAACAGAAGCAGTTAAGAGCTGATTATGTTAAAGCTTTCAGAGAAAACTTAAGAGGGCAGTTAGAATCTATTAAGATTAAGAATCCTGATGGTTCTTTAATAGATGTCAAGGCAAGACATGATGAGAAGATGAAAAGATTGGCAGAGGAACAGGCAGAGAAAGGTAACTAGATGGATAAGAATGAAGTGCGTCAGCTTATTATGAACCGCAGACATGAATTGTCAGATGAAGATATTGAAATGCAGAGTGGAATTATAATTGACAGATTGAAAAAATCGGACATATATAAGACGTCGGAAAATGTATTTCTGTATATGAGCTATAACAGGGAAGTTGATACATATATGCTTCTTTCACAGTGCTTTATGGATGGCAAGAAAGTATATGCTCCAAAAGTTTTATCAAAGACACAGATGGAGTTTTATTGCTTATCTGATGAGAATGATCTTGTAAGTGGTTATATGGGAATTATGGAACCGTCTGACATCTGCGATAAAGCTAAGATCAGAGATGGACTTTTTATTATGCCGGGGCTTGCGTTTGATTATGATTTTCACAGAATAGGTTATGGTGGAGGCTTTTATGACAGATATCTATCGGAAGATAATAAATTTATAAAAGCGGCACTTGCTTTTGATTTCCAGCTTTTAGAGAGTATTCCTTATGAGGAACATGATTTAAAACCGGATTATATTATTACACAGACACAGTTTATAAGGAGGGAGAATTGATGGAATCACTTGAACAGATTGGAATTAAGGCTAAGAAGGCATCAAGATATCTTGCTAAGCTTGGAATAGATGAGAAGAATAAGGCACTTGAAGCGGTTGCTGATGCACTTACAGCTAATGCAGAGAGTATAATTGCAGCCAATGAAAAAGACCTTGTTAATGCCAAAGCCAACGGAATGAAGCCTGCTCTTATTGACAGACTTACGCTTGATATTAAGAGAATCAATGCAATGGCAGATGGAATAAGAGTTCTTACAGGTCTTGAAGATCCGGTTGGCGAAGTAACAGGCATGAAGAAAAGACCTAACGGACTTGTTATCGGAACGAAGAGAGTACCTCTTGGCGTTGTTGCAATTATATATGAGTCAAGACCTAATGTTACTGCTGATGCATTCGGACTTACTTTCAAGTCTGGCAATGCCTGCATCTTAAGAGGCGGAAGTGATTCTATTAATTCTAATATTGCTATTGCAGATGTTATTGCAAATGCACTTTCTGACAACGGAATTAATCCTGATGTTATTAATCTTATAAAAGATACAGACAGAGCACTTGTTAACCAGCTTATGAAGATGAATGATTACATTGATGTAATTATTCCAAGAGGTGGGGCAGGGCTTATTAAGAATGTTGTCAACAACAGTACAGTACCTGTAATTGAAACTGGTACAGGGAACTGTCATGTATATGTTGATGAATATGCTGATATTGATATGGCTGTCAAAGTTATATATAATGCCAAGACTTCAAGAATTGGAGTATGTAATGCGTGTGAATCATTGGTTATTCACAAGGCTGTTGCAAAGCAGGCAATTCCACTTATTGTAAATGCACTTAAAGAAAAGAATGTTGAAGTGCGTGGTGATGAATATGCAATGCAGTGTGATTCAAGAATTGTTCCGGCAAGTGATGATGACTGGGGAATGGAATATCTTGATTATATTATATCTGTTAAGACTGTTGACTCTGTTGACGAAGCAATAGAACATATTAATACATATAACACAGGCCATTCAGAGTCAATAATTACTAAAGATTACAATAATGCCAACAGATTTCTTGATGAAATAGATGCTGCATGTGTATATGTAAATGCTTCTACAAGATTTTCTGATGGGTTTGAATTCGGATTTGGTGCTGAGATAGGAATAAGCACACAGAAGCTTCACGCAAGAGGACCTATGGGACTTAAAGCACTTACAACTACTAAGTATGTCATATACGGAGAGGGGCAGATAAGACAGTAAGCTGTTTTATGGGTATTAGGTGTTTTTATGATTAGAAGAGATTTTGATTTAGAAGAAATGAAGTATTTTCTTCATCTTGTCGGACAGAGTACAGATGATTATCTTTATATACTGGATTTAACTAATGATAAAGCTGTTTATTCAAAATCAATAACTAATGTGTTTGCACTTGATTCAGAGGAATTTTCCAATGCTACGCAGGAATTGGTTAAAGTTGTTCATCCGGACGATATTGATATGCTGATGAATGATATAGAGGATGGAATGAATGGAAGAAAGAGCAGTCATAATTTAGAGTATAGATGGAAAACTGTGGATGGAGAATATGTTGCAATAAATTGTAGAGGACAGTATATAATAAGTCATGGAGCTATTTACCTTATTGGAAGAATATCGGAGATTGGGAAACAGAGCAGATTTGATAATAATACAGGACTTTACAGGGAAATTGTTCTTGAAAATGTATATAATGAATATGCTAAAACCAGAAATGCATCAGGTTTTCTTATGCTTGTTGGTGTAGATAATTTTAAAGAAATTAATGAAAAATATGGTGCAAAAACAGGTGATGAAGTATTGAATATTCTTACTGATTCAATAAAGAAATATATTGACACACCACTTAGAATATTCAGAATGCCTGGTGATGAATGTGCCATATTTATGCCGTATTCCATGGAAAATGATATTAATCAGGCTAAGATTCTCTATAAGAGAATAAGAAATCGTATTGACAGAGCAATTGAAAAAAGAAAGTATGACATATTTTTTACAATATCAGCAGGGGTTGCTGAATTTGATACAGAGAAAGACAGTTTTAATGAGTTGTTAAAAAATGCCAAATTTGCTCTTCATGCTGCCAAACTCAATGGTAAGAACCGATGTGAAATATTTGTTGAAACTGAGTATACAGAGTATATAGAAAAACTTAGTGTTCAGGATGAATTACGCAGATGTATAAGTGAAGGTTTTGAAGGATTTGAGTTATATTTTCAGCCAATATATAATACCGACGATGACAGTTTGTCAGGAGCAGAGGCTCTTATAAGATGGAATAGCAGAAAATATGGATTTATAGGTCCTAACACATTCATACCGCTTCTAGAGGACAGTGCACTTATTATTCCACTTGGAAGATGGATAATTAATACTGCTGCTAAGGCATGCAACAGATGGATTACCAGTATTCCGGATTTTGTTATGCATATTAATCTGTCTTTTGTACAGATTGTCAAAAGTAATATAGTTAAAGATGTATTAGAGAATATCGAAAGATACAGTGCAGCTAATAATCATTATGTATTTGAAATAACAGAAACTATAGAGATGGATCAGATACCAGCTGTTCAGAACGTATTTAAAGAATTTGTAAAGAATGAATTCAGATTCGCAATTGATGATTTTGGAACAGGATATTCAAATTATGGATATATGCGTGACAGAACATTTGATATAGTTAAAGTTGACAGGTCTTTTGTAACTGATATAGATAAACTTAAAGATAATTATCTTATGGTAAGTTTTATAATTAAGATGGCACATGAGATGGGATTGCATGTATGTATTGAGGGTGTTGAAACAAAGGAAGAACTTTCATGTGTTAAGAAACTTGGTGCAGATTATATTCAGGGATACTATTATGGTAAACCGGTATGCTTACAAGATTTTGAAGAACAGCACTTGAAAAGATTTGTATTAGGATAAGTATAGAATGGAGAATTGTAGATAATGCAGGAAGTTAATAACACCAGTGCACTTGAAGAACAGCTTTATTATATTGGAGAATGTAAGAAGTTCCTGGAAAAGAAAACAAAAGAAATAGGCAGACCGTTATATGCGTGTGTACACACATTTGGCTGCCAGATGAATGCCAGAGATTCTGAGAAGCTTCTCGGGGTACTTAAAGAGATTGGATATCTTGAGACAGAGGATGAGGATAAGTCAGATTTTGTTATATATAATACATGTACTGTAAGAGAGAATGCTAATCTTAAGGTTTATGGACGTCTGGGACATCTTAAGAATGTCAAGAGAAAGAATCCACACATGCTTATTGCAATGTGTGGTTGTATGATGCAGGAACCTGATGTGGTCGAGAAGATAAGAGATTCTTATAAGTTTGTTGATATTGTTTTTGGTACATTTAATATATATGCAATGGCAAAGCTTATATATAACAGAATTACATCAGGAAGCCAGGTTATTGATATCTGGGAAAAGACAAAGGATATTGTTGAGGAGCTTCCTACAGAAAGAAAGTTCCCATTCAAATCAGGTGTTAATATTATGTACGGCTGTAATAATTTCTGTACTTACTGTATCGTGCCTTATGTACGAGGAAGAGAGATAAGCCGTGAGCCTAAGGATATCATTATGGAGATTGAAAGGCTTGTAAAGGATGGAGTCAAGGAAGTTATGCTTCTTGGACAAAATGTTGATTCTTATGGAAAGACACTTGACAATCCTGTATCATTTGCGCAGCTTCTAAGAGAGATTGATAAGATAGAGGGGCTTGAAAGAATCAGATTCATGACACCTCATCCTAAGGATATTGAGGAAGAGACTCTTGAAGTTATAAGAGATTCCAAGAAAATATGTAATCATATACATTTTCCACTTCAGTCAGGAAGCTCAAGGCTTCTTAAGCTGATGAACAGAAAGTATACTAAAGAGCATTACTTAGAACAGGTTGAGATGATAAGAAGAATACTGCCCGATGTTTCTATTACAACTGATATTATTGTTGGGTTTCCAGGAGAGACAGAGGAAGATTTCGAGGATACTATTGATGTTGTAAAGAAAGCAAAGTTCGATAGTGCGTATACATTTATATATTCAAAAAGAACAGGTACGCCTGCTGCCAGAATGGA
>SCPP01000124.1_pt1 | contig 105453 bp, 133 predicted proteins | sample 6106811 | NCBI WGS metagenome assembly SCPP01 (sample SAMN10720449, study PRJNA508395) | human gut metagenome | isolation source: Participant 2 stool, 15 month | host: Homo sapiens | collected 2018 | reverse complement strand
TTAAATGTTTCTGACAGAAACCCTTTTGTCGATCACAGCCCTTATATCATCTTCCATATAACTAGGGCCCATTGTATAGCTTACCGCATCATCCTCCAATGCTTTATACATTGAACAAATCGGACATTCACAGTCTGATGAAAATGCATCATTAACAGGTATAGTATATATCTTCTCTTTCATAAGTACTCCTTTAATCAGTCTTTTATAAATGTATTCTATCATAATATTTTATTAATATCATTCTATTTATTATTTTTTAAATTCCGGGTTATATGCATAGAAGTTCTTAGAATCCAGCTTGCTCTGTATAATCGACATAGCTTCTCCGAATCTCTGAAAATGCACAACTTCTCTTTCTCTTAAAAACTTCAACGGTTCATACACATCCGGATCATCACGGCAGAGTCTTAACAGATTATCATAAGTACTCCTTGCTTTCTGCTCGGCTGCCATATCCTCTGCAATATCAGTTATTGCATCCCCCTTTGACTGGAATTCAATTGCGCAGAAAGGTACACCTCCTGCAGCCTGCGGCCATACTCCAACCGTATGATCAACATAATATGCCTCAAACGGAGTTCCTTTTATCTGTTCCATTGTAAGATTTCTTGTAAGCTGATGAACCATTGTACTGACCATTTCAAGATGGCCAAGTTCTTCCGTGCCTATATCAGTCAACAGCCCGGCAACCTCCCTGTATGGCATGGAATATCTCTGTGAAAGATATCTCATTGATGCTCCAAGCTCACCATCTGGTCCACCATACTGCGAAATAATCATTGCCGCCAGTGTTGGATTACAATTCTTTATATTAATCGGGTACTGAAGTCTCTTCTCATAATTCCACATATCACATACCTCCCTTGTATTCCCATGGCATAGGTGTTGCCACCCACATCCAGTAGTTGTCATTTACCATATATTCCATGCTGAGAGGTCCATAATAATCTGAATATTTTTTCATAAACTGTACATATTTATCCTTAATCTCTGCATAATATTCAATAGCTGCAGCATCATCCGGATGGGTATCAAGATAAAGCATAGTTTCAACAAGTGCAAAGCCAAGCTCATAAATATTCTTCATAATCATAGCTTTTTCATTTCTTATATTATTACAACAATTCATGACCTGCCTCCTGTAAATGGTTTATCAAGTACAGGAAACATAGTCCCCCTCATAATTGCCCGCGAAGGCTCATATAATTCATCCCAACGCTGCCACGGTACATAGCACATCGCCGGAACCTGTTGTGTCATCATCATAAAATAAGCTCCATATACATGTATCACTACAGTATATGGAGCTTTTCACTTATTGTTGTATGTCCTGTCAGGACGGATGTGTTGTGTCTGTTTTATTGTTTGTGTTCATCTGCGAATATACACAAACTTTTTGGTAGCTCATAACCTCATATCCGTCCTCAGTCACATGAACCATTATTTCCCACTGTGCTGAGTACGAATCGTCATCTGTATATATTGTCCAGTTGTTGCCCTCGTCTATATATATGTCCGGAAGTCCCGCATTAATCATTGGCTCAATTGTGAATACCATGCCCGGCGCCATGACCATTCCTGTTCCCTTCTTGATTACATAACTTACAAATGGGGTTTCGTGAAATTCAAGACCTATTCCATGTCCACCAACTTCTCTTACTACTGAATATCCATTAGCCTTTGCATGTTCATTAATTGCTGCGGCAACATCTCCAAGATGACCCCATGGCTTAACCTGTGCAAGACCTAACTCAACACATTCCTTTGCAACATCCACCAGCTTCTTATGTTCTGGTGCAACATTACCGATACAGAACATTCTTGATGAATCTGAAAAATATCCGTTTAATATTGTTGAACAGTCAACATTAATTATATCGCCATCAAGCAGCTGGATATTCTTGGATGGTATTCCATGACATACCTGCTCATTAATTGAAGTACACACACTCTTTGGAAATCCTTCATAATTAAGCGGTGCAGGTATTCCACCCATCTTGGTTGTTTTCTGGTATACCAAATCATCTATATCCTGAGTTGTCATTCCTGCATGAATATTCTCTGCAACATAATCAAGCACAGCAATATTAATCTTACTGCTTTCTCTCATTCCTGCAAGCTGTTCTTCATTCTTGATAATATTTCTTGGCGGTACCTTATGAAACTTTCTCTTGAAATTATCTAATTTTCTGTCAAATTCCATGTGACAATCACAATATTTTTTCCCACTGTTACACCAGCAGGGATCATCTTTTCGTAATGCCTTCATCACTATTCTCCATTTTCTCTACTGCTCCATAGCTTCCATAATGGCCGGGAGGAACTGTTTCTTTCTTGAAACAACATTCTTTAGTATATATGTATCCTGCTGTTTGTCAACTCCAAATGCCTGTGACATTATTGTATCCGCATTTTTACCTGAACACAGTACATAAGAGCATTCCGTTGATATGTCTGTCATAAGAAAATATACTACATCAAGCCCGCCATCACCTGTTACTGTATCTATAAATGGTACTTCCTTTGCTTTTATCTTCTCTATATCCTCAGGTCCCATTGCATTAACCTGCCCCACACCTACAGTAACATCATTAATTGCGAACTTCTTAAAATCCTGATAGAATATTTCTCTGTCTGTCTTTTCATCAAGATTACTTCCAGCTCCAAACATTTGTCTTCCGTACACTTCAGGGTCAATTCCTGCAATATCAGCAAGCTCTGTTGCCGCTTCTATATCATCAGGTGTGCATGTTGGAGATTTGAATATTAATGTATCCGATATAATTGCCGAACACATCAGCCCGGCTATAACAGGCTCTATACTAATTCCTGTCTCCTGATACATCTTATAAATAATTGTTCCCGTACAGCCAAGAGGCTGGTTTCTGAAGAATACAGGTGTGATTGTCTGTATAGGTCCTAATCTGTGATGGTCAATTATCTCAAGAATCTCTGTATCTTCAATTCCATTGACTGCCTGGTTCTTCTCATTGTGATCAACAAGAATAACTTTCTTTCTGCCTGAACGAAGGAGATTTCTTCTTGAAATAGTTCCTACATAATTACCGTTTTCATCCTCAATAGGGAAATCCCTGAACCTTTTCTTAGTCATAATTTCCTGAATATCTTCAACATAATCGGTTGTCTTAAAACATACAATTCTGTCTCTTGGTGTCATAAAGAATCCAACCGGAATTGCCTGATTCATAAGCCTTGCAACAGTATATGTATCATAATCAGTTTCAATAATAATACAGTTATGGCTCTTTGCAATCTTGGCAATTGTATTGGATACCTTTGCTCCCTCACATATTATAAGACATTTTGCCTCCATCTCTATTGCACAGAGCTGTGATTCGTATCTGTTACCAAGAATTACAATATCCCCCTCATCAATCATGTTCTCCATCATATCAGGATTAGCCGCTGCAATAAGCATCTTTCCTTTGTCAAATATCTCGCTTTCATCACCTGTAATTACTCTTCCTCCAAGTGTTTCAACAATATTAGAAAAACTTGTCTTAGCATTTGACAATACTCTGTTATCAAATGTTTCAAAATACGATTTGGCAATATCATCAATTGAAACAAGACCTGTAAGTTTTCTGCCTTCGGTAATAGGAAGTGTTACAACATTAAGTGAATCCATTAATTTCCATGCATTACGCACCGAAATTTCTCTGTTTATTCCCTCTGTGTGCCTTATCTCTATGTTCATTACCTGGGGACGTACATCTTTAATATATTCCGGAGCCTCTACGCCGAATCTGTTTAGTACAAAATGAGTTTCCTCATTAAGATGCCCCGCCCGCTTAGGCACATAATTATCTGTTCCTGTTATCTTATTCTTTAAATCCGCATAACATATTGCTGAACATATTGAATCTGTGTCAGGATTTTTATGGCCTATAACCATAATTTCCTTTGCTTTTTCTTTATATCCTTCCATACTCTGTTTTCTATCTCCTTATAATTATCTATACCTGGCTATTCCTTCTTCCATTAAAATAAGTCTCCTATGTTGTACCATAGGAGACTCTTTACTTCAATTACTTTCTGAATGTTACTGTTTCAGTTTCATCAGTATAACCAATTGTTCTCATATAGCTCTTGAAATCTTCAATCTTATTGCTATATACACCAAATGCATCATAGCACTTCTGGAAGTATTCAAGTGCAAGTTCTACATTACCAGACTCCTTGGCGTTCCAAGAATCAACAGCATATTTATGAATCTGTCTGTGTGCTGCATCAAGATCCTTAAACTGTCTGCTTCCTGTAATACGAGTATCTGTCTGCGCTTTCATCCACTTACCAAGCTTACAGGTATCTGGATTATTAAGCTGTGTAACCTTAAGAGTTTCAAATCCAACAGCATTATTATATACTCTCCACATAAGGATAAAGTGGTCAATCTGGAATATTCTTATCCTATCCTGTGTTGTAACATTAGAGAATGATCTGAACATATCACTTCTTGCAGTATCAATATATCTGCCAATCTTATAGATATGAGTACCTGTAGCCATGCAGTTATCAGATAACTTATCATAGCTCGCTGCAATACTGTCTACCTGCTTGGCAAATTCTGTTGTAATAGATGACTGTGTATCAATATCTGAGAATATTCCATTAACAGCATCATTAATTGCAACCATCTGGTTATTCATTCTTTCAATATCCGAAAGTGATTCTTCAACCTTTGAATTACCTTCTGAAAGTTTAACCGTTGTCTCATCCATGGATATCGCAAGTCTTCCGATATCATCATTGAGTTCTCTAACATAATTAACAATATCATCAGCAGATTCTGATGTACTGCTTGATAACTGTCTTACCTGGTCTGCAACGACTGCAAAACCTTTTCCTGCCTCTCCTGCTCTTGCAGCCTCAATAGAAGCATTGAGAGCTAACAGATTACTCTGGCTTGCAACCTTCTTCACAATATCAACAATCTCACCAATCTTATGTATCTTATCCTGGAATTCCTGTACCTGTCTGTTAATATCAGCAATCTTTTCTGATGACTCATTAACAACCTTAATACTCTCATTCATATTAGCTGTACTGTTCTGTGTAGTAGCAAGCATCTCATGTGTATTGTCTTTAATATCAGCCATGGCAACATTAATGTGGTTGATAGATTCTTCAAGATTATGTCCTGACTCTCCCATAGCACCAATAGCCTGAGACTGTGACTGTACCTCATCCATCATATTCTTGACATAAGAATTATCGCCAATTGACTCCATAGCCTCATTAAGTCTCATTACGAAATTATTTTGATCTCTTAAAGTCTTTAAACTTCATTAAACTTATTTTCGAAAGGTTAGTGTTAGCCGGTGATTCACCTGTATGTGATATTTCTCCAGATATTATCTTATCAAATACATCAAGCAATGTATTCAAATCATTACCTGACGCTGCTTTAGCTGTTGTTTTATTCTTTCTAAACATAACGCGCCTCCATATACAGATATTTAATTATCCTCACTGTAATTTTCTATTATAATACCATAATTTCTCATTAAATGACAATCTTTTTATTACTTTTGTGGAACAAAAATACAGAAAAATAATACTATAACAATAAAAGCAGCTACAATGGAGAATTTCATTGAAACATATCAGAAAATATATATCATTATTAATTACCATTACCATCATACTGGTCACAACATTTCAATGACAGCCTGCAACAAAGAAAATGCAGACAATTCCGTTAAAAAATCACTCTCTGCGAAGTTACTCACTCTATATTTTATGCACCACAATATGTTGCCATTGAAAATGGATATTTTGCAGACGAGGGGCTTGAGCTTACGGTAACTAACGGATTCGGTGCTGACAAGGTAATGACAGCCCTGATATCCGGTGATGCAGATATTGGATTCATGGGTTCTGAATCATCTATCTATGTATATGCCGAAGGCTCTGAAGACTATGCTGTCAACTTTGCCGGACTTACACAGCGTGCCGGTAACTTCCTGGTTGGAAGGGAAGCCAATGATAATTTTGACTGGGCTGAACTCAAAGGAAAAACTGTTATCGGAGGAAGAGCCGGCGGCATGCCCCAGATGTTATTTGAATATATTCTGAAAAAAAATAACATTGATCCTGAAACAGACCTTGAAATCCTTCAGAATGTTGATTTTGGTTCAACATCTGCAGCATTCACATCGGGAATAGGTGATTACACAGTTGAATTTGAGCCTTCTGCGACTTTACTCGAACAGCAGAGTGAAGGCCATGTTATCGCCTCACTCGGTGTAGAAAGTGGCTATGTTCCTTACACAGCATACTGTGCAAAGAAAAGCTATATTCAGAAGAATCCTGATGTAATCCAGAAATTCACTAATGCTACACAGAAGGGTCTTGATTATGTCAATACACATTCATCAGCAGAAATTGCGGCCATTATTGCACCTCAGTTTAAAGAAACCGATATTGCAACAATAACCGCAATTGTTGAAAGATATAAATCACAGGATACATGGAAAACCTCCACTGTATTCACCGAAGACAGCTTTAATCTGTTACAGGACATTCTTACGCAGGCTGGCGAGCTTAAATCTCGAGTTCCTTACAGCAGTCTTGTAACAACTGAATACTCTGAAAAAGCTCTAAATAAGCAGTAATACATTTTTAATATATCATCCTTTTAGCAGGTGTCTGAAATGACGGTTATGGTTCTCAAGGAAATCTATCAGCCATGCCGTCATCCTGCATACATATCTGTACAAAGGTATCGACAGAATCATCATCATAACAGTAAGATTAAGTGCCAGCCCCTTTAATACAACCATTGCAAATAATGAGCGTAAAATATCATTGAAAATACTATTCCGCCTGCCATTGCAACGCACACACATACTCTTATTATATCGAATGAGCACATACTCTTACCAGTGCTGCCATGCCCACCGTCAGAAGCACAAGCGTTGCTGCAGTTGCTGTCTGTTCATGTGGTGCACCTGTGCAATTGCCATATATTGTTATAATCGTAACTACAATAAAATCCGTCAGACCTGTAGGCAACGCCTTTAATTACTACATTTAGCAGAAATCACCCTTTATAAGGCTCTTATTAGGCTGTAACGCCAGGAAAAATGCAGGTATTCCTATTGTAAATATACCCAGAAATGATAACTGTGTCGGATATAATGGATACAGATTAACTGATATAAGCGTAAATATCGTAAGCATCATTGAAAATATATTCTTTGCAAGAAACAACGATGCTGAACGCTTAATATTATTAACTACTCTTCTTCCTTCTCCAACAACATCCGGCATCTTTGAAAAATCAGAATCCAGAAGAACTATCTGCGCTGCATTGCTGGCAGCCTCACTTCCTGATGCCATTGCAACACTACAGTCAGCACATTTTAATGCAAGTACATCATTAACCCCGTCACCTGTCATGGCGACAACATTTCCCGCTGCCTTAAAAGCCTCAATAATCTTTTTCTTCTGTTCAGGGATAACTCTTCCAAAACAGTATATTTCTGAACCGCATCTGCTATATCCTTATCCGTTTTAAGTGTAGTCGCATCTATGTAATGTGTGGCATCATCTATCCCTGCCCGTATTGCAACCTTTGATGCAGTCAGCGGATTATCTCCAGATATAACTTTAATTGCGACCCTGCTGTTTAAAATATTCAAATGTATCCTTTGCCGTTTCTCTTATCTCATTCTCGAGTATTATGAAAGCGATCGGAGTTATTGCCATTGTCACAGCTTCTCCTGTTATCTGCTCATTCGCCAGCCCAACACGACAATTCTCTCTCCATTGCATGAATACTTATCAATAACCTTCTTATAATTATCATATGAATCAAGAAGCAGATACTCCGGTGCACCAAACAGATACACATCTTTCCCATATCTTGCACCACTGTATTTATTCTGAGAAGAAAATGGAAATCTGGTCACATTCATTCTTCTTCAATTCCATAATACGAATGTATTGCTTCCATTGTTGCGTTGTCAGAGCTGATTGCCGCCACTACATTTTTATAATTCTCTCTGTTTCATGGTAATCAGTATGCTTTCCGTAACCATCTGTGTAATCAATATTTCAACATGGGTAACTGACATATCTGGTCTGGTTATTGTTCCAGTCTTATCAACACACAAAACATTTACTCTTGCAAGCGTTTCAACGCAGTTCATTTCATGTACGAGTACATTTTTCTTGCCAAGTCTCATAACGCTTACAACAAGTGCGACGCTGGCAAGAAGATAAAGACCTTCTGGAATCATTCCGACAAGTGAGGCTACCATTGAATCTATACTGCTCTTTATTGAGCCCCGACTGCAAATCTGCTCTGTAAAACAGTCCTGCTCCTATAGGTATTATAAGGACACCGATTGTCTTAACAAGCTTATCAAGAGATTCCATCATATCTGTCTTTTGTTTTTTTCGTCCAGCTTTAGCTTCAATTGCCAGCTTTGCGGCATAGGCATCCAGACCAACATTTGTAAGGACTGCCTTACACTCTCCCGAAACAATAAAACTGCCGGAGAGCAATATATCCCCGGCATTCTTAACGACTTCGTCAGACTCACCAGTAACTAATGATTCATTGACACGAACAAACCCATCAACAAGAATTGCATCCGCACTTAGCTGGTTGCCAGCTGAGAACACACACAAATCCCCCTTTACCAGAGTCTCTGAATCTATAATATGCAATTGTCCATCTCTTATAACTGATGTCTTAGGTGCATTGACCACCGTAAGTTTATCAAGGACTTTCTTTGCTCTTATCTCCTGTATTATTCCAATAAGCATATTAAATATAATTACAGGCACAAATGTCATATTGTTATATGACCTTACCAGTGCCAGAAGAACAGCAAAAACAGCAAATATAAGATTAAAATATGTGAAAACATTACCCGCAATAATCTGGCCAATTGTCTTAGACTGTTTTCCAACAGAGACATTGACCATGCCATCATTTGTTAACTGCTCTACTTCATCTGCTGTTAGTCCTTTTTTACATCAGTCATCTGAATACTTAATCTCCTTCATGATGAATTGCTTGATAAATAAAGCTATTCCTCCCACAATCACAAGCTTAACAATAAACAAAACAATAATATTAGTAAGTGATAATGCATTATATACCTGGCACAATATATTAGACACAAACTGTGCAATTATCGCATAATATGCATACATATAATTAACCTGTTTCTTTACTACGCCATATACAACCATAAACAGCATTATATTAAGTGCAATATCAAGAACCGCAGATACAGCCATTAAAACCACAAAATCGCAGGCGAATCAATCAGCTGTGATACATTTGAAGTATATAATGTAATTACATCACTCTCAGCCATTCCGCTGTTAAACATATCCGAGATGAATTTTTCTAATCCATTAGCTGATATTGCCTGTGCATATACAAAAATGTAAACATTGACAATGCATAAGTAATAACGGTATCTCCAATTGCAAGACCCGTTCCTGCCATAAGCACGTCCCCTGTTCTGTTATATCTGTCAGTCATCATCTTTGCCGTAAACCATCTTGCAATACCAAACCCTGCTGCAAGCAGAATATTATCTATAACCACATATGCATTGGTATTATACGTAAATGACTGATCAACATTAGGTATAAGCGAAAGAACACTCATCAAAAGCTGTGAAAACATAAATCCAAATATTACATACGAAAGAACACCTAATGCCAAAGGTATAAATCTTCCCTTCCATCTCTTAATTACCAACACAAGAAGAACTATCAGAACAGATATAACAAGTATTGCGCCTGTTGATATCATACTGACAGTTGCATTACTCACTGTCTTGTCATAATTAATATTTAAATTCTCCATAAAACCTCCAGATTATATTATCAAAAGGATCCAATATTAATTGTGACCGCCCCATAATCCTATTGTGTAACAATATATCTTTCTATATATAATATAAAAAAGGCACACTGCAAACAACCGATTATAATTTTGTTACATTAGTAGCCTGAGGACCCTTAGCGCCTTCTGTTACATCAAACTCAACCTGAGCGCCTTCCTCTAAAGACTTGAAGCCTTCCATGTTAAGTCCAGAATAATGTACGAATACATCCTTTCCTGACTCATCACTGATAAAGCCGTAACCCTTCTGGTTGTTGAACCACTTAACTGTACCCTTCATTTCAAGTACCTCCAAAAAAAATCTTGATGTTTGAAACACCTTACTAATATTACCATTTCAGGTACCCGCTGTCAATGAAAGATGGCACATTTACTGTTGTTGTGCGTTTTCTTACTCTGTTGCTTTACTGTAAAAGTTGTACGGCTGAGTTCAACTTTATCATCGCCCTTCTGTGCAACAACAACTACATCGTCCTTCTTTACATTAATACCATTAACTCTTAAAGACGGTCACTCACCTTTTCCGTGGTATATTCTTTCCCGTTAATCAGAACACAACTGTAATCGTTAAAACTGCTGCCCTCAATAAACACCGTATCATTATAATTATAAACATCTGTAATCTCTATATCATCAATTCCCATCTTAAGCTCTGTCGCCACATATGGGGTATCTCCACCATATATTTCCTTCTTGCCATAAAGAATGTCATATTCAAGGATTTTAAGATTCTTAAGATATTCATCTTCCGGAAGATTTTTCTTAGACTGATGATATTTCATAATATATCCCTCAGACATTCCAAGTCTTTCCATTACATATGCAGATAACTGATATGCCTGAATATCTTTATTTTGTTTGTCCATCTGGAAATTACTCCAGATAACATACTGTGTCTGGAATTTATCTCCATTAGTAAGCATTTCGTCTGTAAAATCAAATGTAGGCAGATGATCTCCATATAAAACAAGTATAGTTTCCTCATCTCTCTCCGACAAAGACTTTATAAGCTCACCTATAAAATTATCCATTTCATGAATCTGGTTGACATAATATTCAAATGATGCCTGCTGTTCTGCAACTGGAAAGTTAGTAACCTTAATTTCTGGTGTATACCCTTCCATTGGTGTAGACGGGTAGTCGCCATGTCCCTGTACAGAAATTGTAAAAACATAATCTGTACCAGATGTTGAATTAAGTGCCTTAGTAATCTCTCCTGTAAGAATATAATCCTTTGCCCATCCCATAGGCGTCTTTTCAAATCCATCCATGTATTCTATAGATGTAAATGTATCATATCCTAAATGTGAAAACACAAGATTTCTGTCATAGAATGTTCCATCATTATTATGAATAGCATGTGTTGAATATCCCAGCTTCTTAAGGTCATACGCCATTGACTCACATACCTTTGATTTCATAATTGTTCTATATGGATATTCACCTTCAAAATCATCAATATTAATCCCGGTCTGTACTTCAAATTCTGTATTACATGTTCCTGCACCAAAGCATGGAACTGACAGATATCCTGACGAATACTCTGATATAAGCTTCTGGTAATTAGGCAGTGGATTCTCTGAAAGAGTGATTCCCTTTACATGTGTTGGATCAAAAAAAGACTCAAGCTGCACAAATATAATATTAGGAGTCTTTTCACTCGCTTCAACATCAACATTATCCAGATCTTTCTTCAATGATTCCATATATTCTTCTGAATATTCTCCAGATTTCTTAATTCCCCGGTCAAGTACACTGCTTACAAAGCAATGGCTAAAACCATATTTCTTATATGCCTGCGCAAGGTTTCCAAAATGACCTTCAACTGCCCCTGTAAAAAGAAGCGTAATACCAATTCCATAGGCCGCAAGAAATACAAGTATCATCTGTACTGCTGCATATGCAACAAACTTTGTTTTCTTAATTGTCACTTCAAGTTTTGGGGCTTTCCGCCACAGAAAACAAGTCCTGCAATAACCGCTATAACCAGTAATGCAATAAGAATAATCTGTATAACACTCACATACAATCCCGCAACTTTAATTGCATCTTTAATGAGATAAAAATCCATTGCTGTAAACGGCGTTTTTCTTGAGGATAATATTATAAAATTAGTAAGTGCCAATCCAATCCAAAAACAGAAACCACACTATACACAAACATTCTTCTCCTAAAAAAATGCAAGTGCCATGCTTGTCATTATAATTAATGTATTATATATAAATATAACCGGATGCATAAATGGAAATGCAAGTCCCATTATTCCTCTTCTGTTAAAACATTCAACTATTAGTTCAAGAACAATAGAATAAACTGCTGTGTGAACCAGATCATAGGTCCAAATCTTCTGTAAAAAAGTTTTAACTTTATTCATAATGATTGTACGCCCCTTTTGTGCTAATTGTTTTTAATAGCCTCCAATACATCTCTTGTTTTATTTTTTAACTTCATGCTGGCTGTTCTGGATATAAGCAAAGCAGAACCATATCTTCTTGCCTCATCTATCTTTCCACAATGGATTCCAATGCTTGTGAGCAGATATGTTATCGTATTCTCGTCCATTCCCGCTATTGGAGGATATTCAGTCTCTCTTGCCTGTTTAAAACCTCTGTATGCATCTTCCAGATACTCTTTTCATATTTCTCATACATACTTATACGTTCTTGTGTTGCTCCATTAGCCTTTGCCCCTCTTGTATCTCACGATATATCCACGCCAGCTTTAAGCAAAGATATGCGCTTTCACTTATCTTACCACCTGTTACCATTTCTGTAAGCATTGCCATCTTGCATCGTTTCACAGCTCTCATAGCTGTAAGTTTCTGTTTCCGGCTCCTTTGCAGTAAATCTTGAAGACACATTGTCCCTACAGCCTGCCTCTGTTTTTCAGTATGATGTCCAAACAAACGTAAACTGGCTGCATACCCACAATGAGGGCAGATTATTATGTCATATTTGCATGTATCAATTCCTTCATATAGAGGTTTTAATATATCATCTGTCCCGACAAATCTTGCTTTTCCGGTTCTTACCTGCTTTGTTTTAAATTCCTTCCCACATACATCACATTTGATTGTCTTATCAAAAATATAATCTGTTTCCTTCTTTTGTCCAATACCTTCCATCAGGATAACCTCACTATTTCTGTAATTTGAATGAACTCTTAAGTGAAACTATCCTGTTAAATATAGGCTTACCCGGCTCTGAATCTTTATTATCAACGCAGAAATAGCCATTTCTTACAAACTGGAACTTATCTTCACTTACAGCTTTCATAAGCTCTGGTTCAAGATAACACTCTGTAAGAACAGTCTTAGAGTTCGGATTGATATTCATAGAACCATCTTCTTCGTTATAAACACCCTTTTCTTCATCTACGATATTCTCGTATAATCTGACTTCTGCTTTACAGCCTTCTGTAGCAGAAACCCAGTGTATTGTTCCCTTAACCTTACGGCCTGTGAAATTTCCACCCTTAGTCTCAGGATCATAAGTACAATGTACTTCTATAACCTTTCCATTCTCATCCTTGACATAGTCAGTACATGTAACAAAATATGCATTCATAAGACGCACTTCATTACCAGGGAAAAGTCTGAAATATTTCTTAGGAGGCTCTTCCATGAAATCCTCTCTCTCAATATAAAGTTCCTTTGTAAATGGAACTTTTCTTGTTCCCATCTCTGGATTTTCCTGATTATTAGCCACTTCCATATATTCAACCTGGCCTTCAGGATAATTATCAATAACAAGCTTAACAGGATCAAGAACAGCCATCATTCTCTTAACCTTAAGCTTTAAATCTTCTCTTATACAATATTCAAGCATTGGATATTCAACTGAACCCTGTGCCTTAGTAACACCAACAAGCTCAACGAACATCTTAATAGCTTCAGGAGTAAATCCTCTTCTTCTTAAAGCTGCAATAGATACAAGTCTTGGATCATCCCATCCGTCAACAATTCCATCTTCTACAAGCTTCTTAATATATCTCTTACCTGTTACAACATTAGTAAGATATAACTTTGCAAATTCAATCTGCTTAGGATTCTCCTCTGGAGATGTCTTATAACCGGTCTCAATTACAACCCAGTCATAAAGAGGTCTGTGATCCTCAAACTCAAGTGTACATATAGAGTGTGTAATTCCCTCTACTGCATCTTCAATAGGATGTGCAAAATCATACATAGGATATATGCACCACTGATCTCCTGTTCTGTGATGTGTCATATGTGCAACTCTGTAAATAATAGGATCTCTCATGTTAATATTAGGAGATGCCATATCAATCTTTGCTCTTAAAACCTTCGTTCCGTCTGCATATTTTCCTTCCTTCATCTCCTCAAAAAGCTGAAGATTCTCTTCTACAGAACGGTTTCTATAAGGACTTTCCTTACCTGGTTCAGTAAGAGTTCCTCTGTACTGTCTAATCTCCTCAGCAGACAAATCATCTACATAAGCTTTTCCCTTCTTGATAAGCTTTACAGCTGCTTCATACATCTGTGGAAAATAATCTGATGCAAAAAGAACGTCTCCACTCCACTCTGCGCCAAGCCACTCAACATCTGCCTTAATTGAATCTACAAATTCAACCTTTTCTTTAGTTGGATTAGTATCATCAAATCTCATATTAAACTGCCCGCCATATTCCTTTGCAAGTCCATAATTCAATAATATAGACTTGGCATGTCCAATATGAAGATATCCATTAGGTTCTGGTGGAAATCTTGTAATGACCTTCTTGCAATGACCACTCTCAATATCCTTATCTATAATCTGCTCAATAAAGTTCTTAGAAAGAGCTTCGTTTTCCATGTTAATCCTCCTTGTTTTGCGAAGCAAAATCCATGTGCTTATTGTAAGCACATTCTCCTCTGGTGAGGAGAGGATTTTTCCTCCTTGTTTTCGTATTTAAAAGGGTAAAAATTATTTTACCCTAAATTCTTACATAGTTCAACCAGTTGTTTAATTATACTGGTCTTTATTCATTATAATATCATACAGCATCTCCACAGTTTCTCTTATCTGCTTTCCCTGCTCATTAAGCGTAATATCTGCATATTTCTTATAAAGTGCAACCCTGTCAGCATATATTTCTTCTACAGTTGTCTTTCCATTAGACACAACGCCTCGCTCTTTAAGGCTTCCAAGTCTTTCCTCGAGCGATTCTGGTGGAAGTTCAAGATAAACCACAGTACCAATATCCTTAAAATGTTCCATTGCCTCTTTTCCATATACAGCACTCCCACCAGTTGCGATAACCGTGTGGTGCGGACTGATTGAACAATTCACTTCATTTTCAATCTGTATAAATCCTGCATCTCCGTGCTTTTCAATTATTCTTTCAAGAGTCATTCCCTCTCTTTGCTGAATAACAAGATCCGAATCAATGAATCCAAATCCTATCTTCTTGGCAAGTACTACTCCAAGCGAACTTTTTCCGCTTCCCGGCATTCCTATAAGTATAATATTATTCATGTGTACCTCCATATGCCTGAGATTTATCTTGTACAGCAGTCGTACATTTCCTTTAGCTCATCAACTGTAAATGTATAATGTGAATTACAGAAGTGACAGTTAACCTCAATTGGCTCACCATCATCAATCATCTTCTGGATTTCTTCTTTTCCTACACTGATAACAGCCTTGCTTACTCTGTCCTTAGAACAGTTACAGTAAAACTTTGTTGGTATAGTATCAAGAATCTCAAGCTCCATATCCCCAAGAATATGTTCCAGAATCTGTTCAGGAGTCATTCCTTCCTCCAGCATGGCTGTAACAGACTTAATCTCCTTAATTCTTGCCTCAAGCTTATCTATAAATTCATCCGTTGCTCCCGGCATAAGCTGGATAATAAATCCTCCAGCCTGCTCAACAGTATTATCCTTATTCATAAGAACACCAAGTCCTACAGAAGATGGAACCTGCTCACTGTTAGCAAAATAATAAGTAAGGTCATCTGCAATCTCACTTGTAATAAGAATAGTATCACCGACATATGGCTCTTTAAGTCCAATATCCTTAATTACGCTTAATACACCAATTCCTACCGCATCTGCAATATCAAGCTTTCCATCCTTAAGCGGAAGCATAACCTGTGGATTGCCGACAAATCCCTTAACCTCCCCCTTAGGATTAGCTGTAACAGTCATACTCCCGATTGGACCATTGCCCTTTATCTGTACAGTAAGAATATCCGCATCATTTTTCATCATTGTGCCCATCATCGCACCACCTGTAAGAAGTCTTCCAAGTGCAACAGTTGCAATAGGACTCATGTTATGTCTTTCTTTTGCTTCTTCAACAAGCCCTTTAGTTGTAGCAGCAAATGCTCTTACCTGTCCACCTGCCGCTGTGGCTCTAACAATATAATCACCCATAATTATCTCCTTATTATTTCTCAATCACAAAATATAATCTTTCCGACTTATCGTCAGGCATATCCTTAGTAAATGCATTATACACATTTTTCACGGTAAGTCCAGCCTTATTAGCTGCACCTGTAACCTCATCTATAGTAAAGCCATGCTGATAGTGCTGTTCTTCAAATCTGTCAAATGTACCATCCTCATTCTTAACAAACACAGCAAGCTCATATTCATTATTGCGTTCTTCCTCATCATAATAGTTGTCCCATATAAATGCGGAATCTTCCCTGTTCTCAGCATATGTATTCTCAGCAAGTATATCCCTAAAGAAATGTATTGTCTTTAAATCAAATATAAATACACCGCCTTTTTTAAGGTTCTCACTAACACATGCAAATACACTTTCAAGGTCAGGAACAGATGTAATATAATTCATGGAATCCCCTATACTTATCATACCGTCTACTTCATAAGGCACTTCGAAATCCCTCATATCCTGACATGTATATATAACCTGCGAACCCTCTTCAAATGTTTTCTCGGAAGCAATAGACAGCATATCTTCAGACATATCAAGTCCAACACAGTCATAGCCTTCCTTAGCAAGCATTCTTGTAACAGTTCCTGTTCCACAGCCCAATTCAAGCACTGATGAATCACCTGACACGCCATTTTCCTTAAGGAGAGCAATCATGTACTGTCCCCATTCCTCATATGGAATATTATCCATATACTCATCATAAACATATGCAAAGCCTGTATATGCATCCATTATAATTACCTCTTATCATTCCTATACTTAACATTAAAATGACCTGCCATTATCTGGCAGGTCTTAGTGTTTAAAAGCTATGCATTCTTTCCACAGCACTGCTTATATTTCTTTCCGCTTCCGCATGGGCATGGATCATTTCTTCCGATTTTCTTGCCCTTAACAACAGTTCCAGAAAGTTTCTGCTTCTTGTAAAGGTCTTTTCTTGTCTGCTCATCAAGAAGGTTATCCCACTGTGGCAATTCATAAAGCCAGTCAGCCTTGCAGCCTACCATGTTATAATAAAGTTTTTCCTTGTCATAATCAAGACTAACTTCTGTATTCTCATCCATAGTTTCAATTGGATTAGGAGTCTTTAAGCTGTCATTGATACCATCAAGGAATCCTGTCATAAGAAGCACCTCAACGCCAAACTTCTCTGCTAATTCTTTAACAGTTCCTTTAACTACTGTATCAGGATTGGCAAGAATCTGTTCGTAAATTGCCTTCTCCTGATTAAAATATGAACCCCAGAATTCTGAAGCGTTCTTCTGATCCATCTCTGTCTCGTATGCGAGTTTTCTCCATGTTTCTAATAATGCCATGTCTGATTGTTACCTTTCAAAATATTAATTATGTGTACTGGTTGTATGTATAACCAGATGAGTATGAATACAGTCCATTAGATGTATAAGAATTCTTAGTAGATAATTCTGATAACTGTGATACTGCATTACCATATATAGTTGAAGCCTTGGCAGATATTGTCTGTCCAAATGATCCGGAATCCTTGAATACCGACTTAACCACAGCCATATCTGAAGCCTTTAACTTATCCTCGTCTACCGTCAGCTTATTATCTGAGCCGACAGATATACCAATCTTCTTAAGAAGATCAGCATTAGCCCTTGTATAATTCACCATATTAGATGCACTGTTAAGCACATATCTGCTTGAAGAATCTGCTGTAGATGATACTAAAGAATTATAATCCTTAACAAATGAAGATACTGCCTTTGCAATCTTATCAGTATCATATTCTTTAGCTGTATTGCCATCTTTATCTGTCTTATCAACTTTAGACCACAGAGAGTACTTCTTAAGTTCTGATGCTGAATCCACAAGTGATGCTGCGTTGTCTCTGTTTACCGTCGCATTATTCTTCTGTATATCAATACTCTGTACCTTACCGGTATTCTTATTGGCAGTCGCACCATCCGTTGATTCAGAAGCCTGATTGCTGTAATACTTCCTCATCAGTTTGCTATAAGAGCCATTCTTTATTGAATTATAAGTTGTAAAATCAATGCCATATGACAATGATGTTCCACTAGACGAATTATTAAGTCCTGCGAACAATGCTGATATTGTACTGGCATTATAAGCATTAATTGACATATGCATACCTCCTTGTCTATTGATTCTGTTTCCTAATAGTTACATCGGCCTCCATGCCTCATTTAATTATAACATTTTTTATCTGTTACGCAACATTTTTATAAATAACTTGAGCGGCATGCCAATGTAATGTATATTATTAAGTATCTGACATTGGAGGTCTTATTCATGAAACGATTAAAACGATTTGCTGCATTAACTGCAGTCATACTCTGGGGCATAATGATAATCGCCACTTTAATACTTGCATTCATAGACAATGAGGCATGTCATAAAGTATTTACAGGTCTGCTCTTCACAGACATTGTATTTCCTGTTGTAATATATGCAATGACACTTGTATACAAGATTCTTTCAGGAAGGAATAAGCAGTAATTTTATTGCCTTCCTTCCATAATCTTAATTGTAGCGCTTGTTCCGAGCCTGTCAGCTCCGGCATCTATCATGGCAGCTGCTGTGTTGTAATCTCTTATTCCGCCTGCCGCTTTAACCTTACACTTTCCTTCTACATGGGCTTTCATAAGTGCAACATCACTTATTGTTGCGCCTCCTGTAGAGAATCCTGTTGAAGTCTTGACATAATCAGCTCCTGCCTTAACAGACAGTTCGCACGCCTTAATCTTCTCCTCATCAGTCAGAAGACAGTTCTCGAATATAACCTTTAAAACTTTTCCTGCACATGCATCCCTTACTGCTTTAATATCTTCATACACAGCATCATATTCACCTGCTTTAAGAAGTCCTACAGGTATAACCATGTCAATCTCATCCGCACCATCTTCTACGGCTTTCTTAGTCTCATAAGCCTTAACGTCCGTACTCATGGCTCCTAACGGAAAACCAACAACAACACATGTCTTAACATTACTTCCAGAAAGACATTCCTTTGCAAATGCTGTATATATTCCATTAACACATACTGATGCAAAATCATACTTTTTTGCATCTTCACATAATGTACGGATATCATCCTTAGTCGCTTCCGGCTTTAAGTTAGTGTGGTCAAAATATTTATTAAACTTCATATATCCCTCCTTGTTTTGCGAAGCAAAATCCGAACCCCTCAGATGAGGAGAGGGATTTACCTCCAATTACCTATAAAAGACCGTATCTGCAAAACTGTTGTACTGCAGATACGGTAATATTAATTGTTATTATTTAGAAAAATTACTCTTTCTGTGGATAATCTCATGTCTTCCTGGACCATTAGATACCATTGTGATAGGGCTTCAATCTCCTGCTCAATAGTTTCAATATAGTTACGGCACTCTACAGGAAGCTCTTCATAGTTAGTAATTCCTCTGATGTCTGACTTCCAGCCTGGCATAGTCTTTAATACCGGCTTAGCCTTCTCAAGCTGTGGAGTAGTTGGGAAATCCTTAGTAATCTTACCGTCTATCTCATATCCTACGCACATTGGAATCTCATCAAGATATCCGAGTACATCAAGAACTGTAAGAGCAACCTCTGTTGTTCCCTGCATTCTTACGCCATAACGTGTAGCAACTGCATCGAACCATCCCATTCTTCTAGGACGTCCTGTAGTAGCTCCGAATTCGCCACCATCTCCACCTCTGCGTCTGAGTTCATCTGCCTCATCCCCAAAGATTTCACTTACAAATGCTCCGGCACCAACTGCTGAAGAATATGCCTTAACAACTGTAACAACATCAGTAATTGATGCAGCCGGAATACCAGCACCAATAGCACCATAAGGAGCTAATGTTGATGATGAAGTTACCATTGGGTATATACCATGGTCAGTATCCTTAAGAGAGCCTAACTGACCCTCAAGTAAGATCTTCTTTCCGTCTTTAAGTGCCTGATGTAAAAATGCTGATGTATCACATACATATGGCTCAACCATCTCTTTATATTCCATAAGAGTATTGAATATCTCTTCTTCGTTAAGAAGTGGCTGATGATAGAGATGCTCAAGCATAACATTCTTTAATGTACATACATTAGCAATCTTTTCCTTAAGTTCCTGCTCGTCTCCGAATAATTCATTAACCTGGAAACCAATCTTAGCATACTTATCTGAATAGAATGGAGCAATACCTGACTTAGTAGAACCAAATGACTTACCAGCAAGTCTTGCTTCTTCATATGTATCAAATGCAACATGATAAGGCATAAGAATCTGTGCCCTGTCTGATACAAGAATCTTAGGCATTGGTACATTGCGGTCTGTAAGGCTCTTTAATTCCTTAACAAGATATGGAATATTAAGAGCTACACCGTTGCCAATGACACTTGTTGTATGGTTATAGAAAACTCCCGAAGGTAAAAGATGGAGCGCGAACTTTCCATAATCATTAATAATAGTATGTCCCGCATTAGCTCCTCCCTGGAATCTTACGATGATGTCTGATTCTTCGGCAAGCATATCAGTAATCTTACCCTTTCCTTCATCACCCCAGTTAGCACCTACAATAGCTTTTACCATAGCGTCCTCCAATCTGTTTTAAAAAACACAAACATTAAATTAAGCTATTGACGGGAATTGAACCCGTGACCTCTTCATTACCAATGAAGTGCTCTACCCCTGAGCTACAATAGCATGTGTCTTAACACACCTATTCATAATATTATAGGTTGGTTATTTTGTCAACTTTATTCCTTATCCTTTGTATAGCATTATCTATAGATTTTGGCGGCTTATCAAGCGTCTGCGCAATAGCAATATAATCTTTGCCAGACATATATAATTCCAATACATTTTTCTCAAAACCACTTAGCACACTGTATAATTTATCTTCTAAACTTTCAGCATTTTCCTGATCAATAAAAAGCCTTTCCGGATTCTGTTCCTTATCAGACTTTAGTACATCCACCAGCTTTACCTGAGAATCATCTTCTGGATTGACCGGCTCATCAAAGGAAACATATGTATTAAGTGGTGTATTCTTCTTTCTGTTAGAAGCTGTAACTGCATTAAGAATCTGCCTGTTTATGCACATTCCTGCAAATGTCATGAAAGATGCATCCTTTTTCTTATCATAGTCACGGACAGCCTTATAGAGGCCTATCATTCCCTCCTGGATTAAATCATCACTGTCTCCTCCGGCAAGAAACATAGCCTTTGCTTTCTTTCGCACTATATACTTATATCTCTCAAATATGTACTCAATTGCCTGCTCATTACCTGCCCTGTACATATCAATAAGCTCTTCATCAGGATACTCTTCCATATGCTTCATAAAAAACTCCCTAATTAAGTCTCTGACGGACTATTTCGTATGCAAGAACACCTGCTGCAACTGAGGCATTCAAGGAATCAATATCACCCTTCATAGGAATTGATGCGATGAAATCACATTTATCCTTAACAAGACGGCTTACTCCATTGCCCTCATTACCTATAACAAGGCCGATAGGTCCTTTGAGATTAAGATTATACATTGTCTCCCCGCCCATATCAGCGCATACAAACCAGAGTCCTTGCTTCTTAAGTTCCTCGATTGTCTGTGAAATATTAGTAACCTTGGCTACAGGTGTGTAATTAATCGCGCCTGCTGATGTCTTGGCTACAGTTGCTGTAAGTCCGACAGCTCTTCTCTTAGGAATAATAACTCCATGTGCACCTGCAAGGTTGGCAGTTCTTATAATAGCACCAAGATTGTGAGGATCCTCTATCTCATCAAGAATGAATATAAATGGATCTTCTCCCTTTTCCTTAGCTGATGCAAGTATATCATCAACCTCTGCATATTCATAAGCTGCACCAATGGCAACAACACCCTGATGATGTCCTGTTCCTGCAAGTCTGTCGAGTCTTTCCTTATCAACATAATTGATAATTGCATCTGTTTTCTTTGCTTCTCTGACAATACTCTTTATTGGTCCATCCTGACAGCCGTCAAGAATAAAAAGCTTATCAATAGTTTTACCAGAGCGGAATGCCTCTAATACAGCATTTCTTCCCTGAAATGTTAATTCATTGTATCTCATATATTTCTCCTTAATATTAACAAAGCAGAATCCAGTTATCCATTACAGATATAGATTCTGCTTTGCCGGCTCTACTTTAACTCAAGGCTTTCCAGTCCTGCTTTAACCAGTTCCATCATCCGCTCATACTGCCCGCTAAGATACAGATATCCCATAAGAGCCTCAAAACCCGTTGCTCTTCTGTAATCTCCAATGCTTGCATTCTTGGCAGATGTGTATGACTTTGCATTACGTCCTCTCTTATACACAGCTTCCTCATGTTCACTGAGCATTGGCTCTATTACACCTATCATGGCAGATTGGGATTCAGCCTTAACAATACTGCTCGTTTCTTGTTAAGCTTATTAACCTGCATATTCCCCTGTTCTATAACCCATGTCTTAATGACAAGGTCATATATGCTGTCCCCGATATATGCAAGAACAAGAGGTGATAACTGCGAAGGCTCTGTATGCTTCATATCCAGACCTTCATATATGCATTTTACAAGTTCGTTATCTAGGCTCTGCTCCATCTTACGCCCTCTCTTGTATCCTTAAGAACAATTCCCTTTGCTAATAACTCATCTCGAATTTCATCAGCTCTTGCAAAATTCTTATCTTTTCTTGCCTGCTGTCTCTCGGCAATAAGTGCCTCGATATCCTCATCAAGCATTTCTTCCTTCTTGTCTGTCTTAAGTCCAAGAATATCTGTGAGAGTTGTAATCTTCTTCATAAGAGTATCGATGTATTCCTTGGAATTATCTGAGCTCGAATTAGAGTTAGCAAGCTTTACAAGTTCAAATATAGCTGATATTGCGTCTGCTGTATTGAAATCATCGTCCATTGAATCTTCGAATTTCTTATAAATGTCATCTATAGAAGCTATTATCTTCTTCTCATCCTCTGTCATTGTAACATCTTTGGCATTCTCTGACAGATGTCTTAAATTATCAACTGCAGTTAAGATTCTGTCTAATCCGTTCTTTGCTGATTCCATAAGGTCATGGCTGAAATTAACAGGATTGCGGTAATGTGCGCTTAACATGAAGAATCTTAACACTTCAAGGTCATATTCCCTGCTTATATCTCTTACTGTAAAGAAATTGCCTAAAGACTTAGACATCTTCTTGTTATCAATATTAAGAAATGCATTGTGCATCCAGTACTTAGAGAATGGTACTCCATTAGCTGCCTCTGACTGTGCAATCTCATTCTCATGGTGAGGGAATATTAAATCCTCTCCACCTGCATGAATATCGATTTCGTCAGCAAGATACTTCTTAGACATAACAGAGCATTCAATATGCCAGCCTGGTCTTCCGTCACTCCAAGGTGATGGCCAAGATGGCTCTCCTTCTTTCTTAGGCTTCCAGAGAACGAAATCAAGTGGGTCTTCCTTCTCATCCTCACCTGTAACCTTAAGACTGTGTGCCTCATCTCTGTGTCCTGCCTCCAAGTCGTCAATATTCTTCTTAGATAACTTTCCGTATTCTGCAAACTTTCTTGTTCTGTAGTATACAGTTCCATTGACTTCATAAGCATAACCCTTGTCAATAAGAGTCTGTATCATATCAATCATTCCACCGATTTCCTGAGTTGCAAGAGGATGTGTTGTTGCAGGCTTAATATTCATGCCCTCCATATCCTTCTTACATTCAGCAATGTATCTTGTTGAAATCTCCTCAGCAGATACACCTTCTTCATTAGCTTTCTTAATAATCTTGTCGTCTACATCTGTAAAGTTAGATACATAATTAACATCATATCCCTTGTACTCAAGATATCTTCTTACTGTATCAAATACAATCATAGGTCTTGCGTTACCAATATGAATAAGGTTGTATACAGTAGGTCCGCAGACATACATTTTAACCTTACCTTCTTCTAATGGCTTAAACTCTTCTTTTCTTCTGGATAAAGTATTATAAATCCTCATGTCAGATTTCCTTTCATAATCACACTTTAGTTATCATCATACGAGCTGCGGCTTTCATTGACGCTGTTCTCAAGGTGTGCAAGTCTCTTCTTAAGTCTTGCGTTCTCCTGCTTTAAGTTCTCGATATCCTGCATAACAGGATCTGGAAGATGTATCTGGTCTAAATCATCAAACAGTCTTACGCTGTCCTGAATAACAACTCTTCCTGGAACACCAACCACTGTAGAATTCGCTGGCACATCCTTTAATACAACAGAACCCGCACCAATCTTGCAGTTATCACCTATAGTAACTGAGCCAAGAATCTTTGCTCCTGCTCCTACCATAATATTATCTCCAAGAGTAGGATGTCTCTTACCCTGCTCCTTGCCTGTTCCTCCAAGTGTAACGCCCTGATAAAGTGTTACATTGTTACCGATAATAGCTGTCTCTCCGATAACAACTCCATGTCCGTGGTCAATAAAAAGTCCCTCTCCAATCTGTGCTCCCGGATGTATCTCAATTCCGGTCTGTCTTGCAGTTTTCTGTGAAATCTTTCTTGCCTTGTAATATTCACCCTTAAGATATAACTTATGGGCTTTTCTATATTTAAGTATTGCCTTAAAACTAGGATAAAGATATACCTCTTTATCCGACTTGATAGCAGGGTCTCTGTCCTTTATTACTGCTATTTCCTGCTTTACATAATCTCTATATTTCATAATCTGTTAATCCTGACTTTTCTTCTTAATATAATATATGAATCAAAGCTGCAAATGTATTGTCAGTTCTATTTGTTCTGACAGCCCATGCAGCCACCACAGTCAGGTCTACAGTTTGTCATATCAGCAGCACCGTATATATAATTAGAAACAGAATTAAGTGAGCATATTGCCTGAGAAGAAATACCCTCTCCACTTCCGGTAAATCCAAGTCCCTCTTCTGTAGTAGCCTTAACATTAACTCTATCAACATCAAGCTTTAAAGCATCTGCGATATTCTTTCTCATATCATCAATATATGGGCGCATCTTAGGCTTCTGTGCAATAATAGTAGCATCAATATTTTCTATAATATAATTAGCCTCATCTATCTTCTTTCCAACCTCTTCCAGAAGCTTGATGCTTGATATTCCCTTGTATCTGTCATCTGTATCCGGGAAATGCTTTCCTATATCTCCAAGTGCAGCAGCACCCAGTAATGCATCCATAATGGCATGAAGAAGCACATCTGCATCAGAGTGTCCAAGCAGACCTAATTCATATGGAATCTCAACTCCGCCCATGATAAGCTTACGATCTTTAACCAGTTTATGAACATCATATCCCATTCCAACTCTCATATAGCTCCTCCTTAATCTTGATTGCAACATTAATTGTTTACCTAGTCCATATAAGTAAAGCACATTTTAGCTGGATTATCAAGTGAAATTGAAAGACCTACTACAAGACCAGTTTTCATCAATTGAGTAGGTCGATTGAAGCATCTGGCAATATCACACTGAACTGAAAGACCTACTACACTACCAATAGAATACATTTTAGTAGGTCATTTACACCTGAAGTGCCTGCTTATTTAATTGAAAATCTAGAGAAAAGCCTACTAAACTAGCACAAGATGTTTGTTTAGTAGGTAATTGAATCAAAACAACAATATTCAATACTTAAAAGACCCACGCAAATGACATTCTGTAATAACTTTGTAGGTTTCTATCTCTGAACCCTATTTTACCCTTTTATATCCACCAGCCTCCTCAATATCCACCACTTCAAACACAGTCAGCATGTCCCCATGCACCTTAAATCTGATATCAAAGCCTGAAAATGTTACCCCATAAGCCCTTGTCTCGTCTGTATCATAAGCTGGTCTTGGGTCCTGCTCTAATATTTTAACCGCTGCTGTCTGTTTGTTTTCCGGCATTATTGCAAGCAGGTCTGATGGAAATATCACTTTAAGATTTCTGTTATAAGTGGCTGCCGTAAATCCTTCTTTTGCCTCTGGGTGTGAGTCTGTAAATTTTACATACGGCTTGATATCGTATATCGGCGTACCATCAACCATATCCACCCCTGAAACGAATAGTACCGGTCCTTTATCTGCCGTATATTCTATGTGCTCTAATTTCACACATGACAACCCTATATCATTCGGTCTGAACGGCGACCTTGTTGCAAATACTCCCATTCGTACTTTTCCGCCAAGTCTTGGAGGAGTTACCGTTGCCGCTATAGTTTTCTTCTGCGACTTGGAAAACTGCCATAAAACCCATATATGTGAAAAATCCTCCAATCCCCTGAAAGCCTCTGGTTGTCTGTATTCTGGTTCAAATGTTATGACACCTTTTAATTCCTCTATCAATCCACTCTGTCTTGGAATCCCAAATTTTGTTGGAAAATCTGTTGAAATGTGACCTATTATGTTCATTTTACACCTCCGGATTACCACTTTTTTTATTGACCTGCCCCATAAAAAGAACTAATATTAATTTATTATAGAAAATATGAGGTCTTTAGTCACAATGAAACTCAATAATCTAATTGTTAAAATATTTTTAGGTATATATCTTGTAATAATTATAGCCGGAATCATAGTCTTTGAAAACATCGGTTTTGCCGGTGGAGGTCTTGAAAAAAGCATTCACACTGCCAGCAATTCTGAAACCCAGCCAGTTACTGTTAAAGATATAAATTCAGAAACTATATCTAAGACAACCCCTGCCGCAACAGTTAAAGAAACTGCTTCTTCTCAGGATGTAACAAAACAGGAAACCACCGTCGTGACTGAAACTCAGACAGTAACCGTAGCATCTGAAACATCCTGTGAATCCTCCGAGCCTGAAACCGTTCAGACTGAAGTCCAAAACACACAGCCTGCAACAACCGCCCAGCCATCGTATACATTTGCAAACGGGCGCATAACCAATACATCTGCTCTTAAAAGTTACCATGTGACAGGTGCTTCCTATGTAAATATGCATAAAGACAAAAACGGCAGCCACTCCTTTGCAGTTGTGCCAGGAGGGACTACCGGTTCTATATTATCTGTTGGTGCTTATTACACCCTTATTGATTATAATGGTACAAGCGGTTATGTATACAATTCATACCTTGAAGTGTATTAGAATTAAAACAATACAAAGCTGAGTGCAATAACTGCTATACCAAGAATTATTCTGTACACACCGAACACCTTGAAATCATGCTTCTTGATGTATCCCATAAGGAACTTGATTACGAATACTGATACAAAGAACGCAACAAGGCAGCCTACAATAAGAACTATCCACTCTGTTCCTGTCATAGCCATTCCCACAGCAGCATATTTAGCAATCTTTAAAAGACTTGCCCCGAACATTACAGGTACTGCAAGGAAAAATGTAAACTCAGCCGCAACGCTTCTTGATACTCCGATTATAAGTGCTCCGATAATTGTTGCTCCCGATCTTGATGTACCCGGAAATACTGCTGCTATAAGCTGGAACAGACCTATTATTATTGCTGCCTTATAAGTTATCTCACCTATACTTCTGATTGCCGGTCTGCTGCCTTTCTTTGCATTCTCCACAACTATAAAAACTATACCCACAACGATAAGTGCAATAGCAACAGGGATTGGATGATAGAATAATTCATCTATCTTATCATCGAAAATCAATCCGACAATCGCTGCCGGAATACATGCAATAATAATCTTAATCCACATTGCAAGTGCGCCATCTTTCCAGGCTGCTTTCTTACTGTCCCCAGTCTTCTTCATATAAAATGGCCACAGCTTATTCCAGAACAATATAACTACCGCCATAATTGCTCCAAGCTGGATAACTACCTGAAACATCTTATAAAAATCTGCGGATACATTAAGTTTGACTACCTGGTCAAGCAGAATCATATGACCTGTGCTGCTTATAGGCAGCCATTCTGTAATTCCTTCGACTATACCGAAAAGAATTGCCTTTAAAATCTCTAGTAACATGACTATCTCCTTAATATTTAATTATTATGCTTCATTTTTACCAGTCGCCTCTGCAAGTTCTCTCTTATATCTTGCAAACTGCCCCTCAGTATTCATTATCCTTCTGCTCTGTTCAGATATTGTCTGGTTAAGCTGTTCTATTGTTTCTGTCTGGTCATCTTTCTTTCCTGCAACAACAACCATTCCAAGACACACAATAACAAAAAGCCCTACACCAGCCATGGTACATATACTCTGTCCTATGAATATAAATATTCCGGTTCCAATAAGAATAAGTAATCCGGTTATTCCAAGAATAACTATCTTTAGTCTGTCTGATTTCTTCAAAGCATTTCCCTTCTTTCCGAAGCATTTGCTTTGTATTATATACCACTTATGCCTTTCTGCCAAGACTAATGCCTAAGCTTTCAGCCTGTCTTATAAGTTCATTATCTACGTTAACCATCTTCGTTTTACCTGCAGTCTCGTCTGATATTGCACCCTCAGCCATTGCGATTATAGTAAATTTCTTACCCTGCTTTTCACGCTTTCTGATTGTATTCAACACCTCATCAACATTATATGGAATTTCAGGTATAAGTATGATATCAGCACCGCCTGCAATTCCTGAATGCAATGTCAGCCAGCCTGTTTTATGTCCCATAATCTCAACAATAAACACTCTGCTGTGTGAGGCTGCCGTTGTATGAATCTCATCTATAGTTCTTGTCGCAACATCTATAGCTGACTGAAATCCAAAGCTCATCTCAGTTCCTGCTATATCATTATCAATCTGCGGAATTATCTTTTCATTCATACTGATTTCTTTACTTGGCTGTGGAACTCTTTTCTTATAAAAAAGCTCAGGCTTATTCTTTAACACATTCTGCAGCTGGAATACAAATGACATATCGAGTGGAGTTCTCTCTTCAATCAGGTGTTTTGCACCTATTTCAAGATAATCTGTGAGCTTTTTCTTTGCTTTGTCGTTTATTTTTCTGTTTAACTGGACACATACCGGATTAAGCCTGTTTCTCTGCTTAACCATATGTTCCATCATATTTCTGTAATCAAGGTCCTCATCATCAAATGAACCAGCATCTATATCTGCATTTTTTTCTGTGAATTTCATATCATTCCTCATTTTCTTTTAACCACATCTTTTCTTTGGCAATAATTTTATTGTCACACTGGTGTGTAAAATCCACTATCGGAGTTATGTAAAATATGTAAAGCTAAGGTAAATGTAATTGACACATTTTCTACATAAAGGTACAATCAAGCAGGCAGTAGGAATATGGTCAGAATCCATAACAGCTCACTCTACTGTATGCCGACACGTTTTTATATTATGCCACTGTAATCAGCAGCAGCTTTAGTTTTGAATACGCTATACATTCATCCTTAACTTAAGCATGGCACTGTGCACGGAAGGCTTAAGAAATGGCTTAAGCGGCAAGTCAGGATATTTACTGCACTATAAATTTTCACATCACCTGGTGAGAGGTGGTCAGGAGGAAAACATGAAACAATTAAAAGAAAGGTATTTGCATTTCTGGTTGCTGCATGCTTAATCTGCATGAATATCGTACCAGCTTTCGCAGATACACAACAGACGCTACAGTTCCTGCTGCAGCCGATGTAAGACAGGAAGCCCAGCTTACCGCTTCTTACCTTATGAACAGTATTGATTTCTCTACATATGCTGATACCGGTGTATTCTATGGAGTTTCAAGAGACCTGTTCCTTGCAATCCGTTCAGGATATGACTGCTCTAACCAGCTTGCTGCATATCTTGAATTCGTTAAGAATAACATTAGCGAAGATGGAACTATAAGCATCAATAACGGATACAACGCTAAGAATTATTATATTTCAAGCTATACATATCTTATAATGATTCTTTCTGCATCAGGAATTGATACTACGGATTTCAACGGAATCAACATTGTCAGTAAATTTGATAAAATTATTAACACATTTTCAGTTGATGACTTAAGCAATAACAGCATGAATATCTATCACATTGGTTCAGTATATTCAGTAGTTAATGCTTACAAAGACACCATCAGTAACTCAGACAAAGTATTAGCTGATATCAAGTCAGCTCTCCTTGCAGCTTGTACTGCTGATGGCAATGGTATTGACAACTGGGGAAACTCAACTGATAGTAATGGTTGTATTTCCATTCTTTGCATCATTATATGATACAGATTCTAATGTAAAGAAGCTGTTGACAGTGCTGCAGACTATTCTAAGCAGACTATATTAACAGATGGCACATCAGGATATAGTGTTCAATATCCAACCTTAACACTAATTCGTCTGGTATGAACCTTGCATTCTTTGCTCAGTACAACAATCCGGATGTTAATACTGCTGTTTTATATAATTCAATTGTTAATAAGTTCAAATCAGCTTCAGGTAATTGCTTATATTAATACATACACTGGTCAGGAAGACTTCAAATCAGCAACACCTGATGCATTACAGGGTATCATCACTTACCTCTATACTCTTGAGGGTAAAACTAACCCATTTGATATAACCGCTGATGTTAAGGCTATTGCAGACGCAAAGAACGCTCCTGTAGAAGAGCCTTCTACTGAACCTTCTACTGAGCCTTCTACTGAGCCAGCCACAGAACCTTCTACCGGCAATGAAGTATCACCTGCAACTGGTGATGTTAATGTTTACATGTACCTGCTCTTAGCTGTGCTGCTACATTCGCATGTGTAACTGTTTACAATAAAAAGTGCCCGCTAATAACTGCAGACACACAGCTCTGCCGCCGGAATCTCGCGATATCCGGCGGTTTTATATATTGGTAATTCACACCATAGTATAAGCTTTTTCTTCTGTGTATTTGCCAAAGACCCACTAAGTCACTATCGATCATCGCTTCCGTAGGTTTTCAAGGAATATATTTCATCCAATTAATCTCAATCACCTACTAACCAAATGCTTTGTTCCAATTTAGTAGGTCTTTTGCATACAACTTTCATGCCAGACAGCTTCTATTCTTAAAAATGGCCTACTAAAATATATCTAATCCGTTATTGAGTAGGTTTCTCGCCCCTCAATAGCAATATCATATACCTCAATCAACCCACTCAATCGCCTAAAATGCTATTATAGTAGGCTTTCCAAATTATAGCAGCTCTCTATAACCCATATTTAATTCTACGCGTAAGCTTTCAAGCAGTCCATCACCAAAGAAATGCACACACAGCCGCTCCGCCCGCATGCATTGCATCATAAGGCGCACCTGTTATGTACAGAAGTTTCAGTGCCTCCCATGATATATTGGCACTGCCTGAATCCGTATATGTGCTGTTCATCATCATGGCTGCAATATTCATAATTCCACCATATAACAAACACGCTATAAATGTAAATATTGTCACTGTAATGAAATTACACGGTATGCGGCTTCTCATAAGAAGAACTGCCATAATAATTCCAGCAAGTCCGAAAGCATACAACCTCCAGCCAAAAATATCTCTCTTGGCTTTGGTAAATATATATACAATATATCCCACAATCTCTGAGACAACCATACACACAACAGGAACAGCCATAACTGACAGACCTGTTCTTGCCTGCTTTCTTACAATCTCTTTCTTATCATCAAAGTATCCGACAAGCTCCGGTTTGTAAAATGCAATTCCGCAAGAACACCAAGCAGCCCCACGCAGCCATTTCCCACGGAGTCCATACCCCCTGCCCCATAAAGAAATTACATACAAATCTTGACAGTACACCTGTAAGAAATCCTGTCTGTTCAAATGCAATCCCTGTTATTATGACAAGTGCTGTACCCGCATGAAGCGGTATCGTATACGCACATATTATATTAGCAACAACTGTAAGCTGACATAACTGCAATCATCACAACATGCCTTGCCTTCGGCTTCCTCTTTTCGAATGCAAAGAAAGGAATGGCAATTGCAACAGCCAGTATAATAATGCTTATAAGCATGTAATTAACACTCATTATCTATTATCCTCTAAACATCTGTGAATCGTTTCAACAGCTTCATCACATGTTACACAATCTTTGAAAAATCGGACATAATCCTGTTAGTATCCGTTGTGAAAAATATATTGCCTGCAAAGCTGTGTGAATCTGTGTAACTTTCTATGTTTCTGTCAAATATTAATCCACATTTGTCGGCAAATAATGCACAGAATTCCACATCGTGTGAAACTATCACAATAGATTTCCCATATTCTTTAATTCTTCCAGCCATTCACCCATCTTTTACAGAAGAACGGGTCAATTCCTTTAGTTGGCTCATCAAGCAGAATAATATCCGGTTCATACAGCAGAATCTTTGCAAATGCAAGCCTCTGCTGCTGCCCTCCACTCAAATCATACGGATGCTGCTTTCTCACCCTTAGAAGTCCCGTCCGCTCCAGCATATTCTCAACAAGCACAATTCTCTGTTTTCTGTCCATATTCTTAACAGACGAATTTCCCTTATCCATAACTGCTGATGCTAATTCTTCCTCAACGCTTATTTGGTTAAGCAATGCCATAGGATTCTGCGGTAGCACTGCACATCTTCCATTCACCTTCACCTTACCTGATATAGGCTTTTAATTCCTGACATAAGTCTTAAAAGCGTTGTCTTTCCTGCTCCATTACTTCCAAGCAGAGCAGTTATCCTGCCCTTCTCTATATCAAAGCTGATATTTTCAAGTACATTTGCAGAATTCTTAGTGTATCTGAAAAACACATTTTAACTGAAACCGCTGTATCCCCGGTTTCGTAATGCTTATCCTGTGATACATAAGATTCTCCTTTAATATTAAGACTGGCTATCCATTTCCTGCCCTCTTTAACTGTAAGCGGGCAGTCTGTTTCAAATGTAATATCCTTCTTACAGCCCTCATATATCCTTACAGATGAAGGAAGCCCATAAACAAGCGGATTCTCTGTCTTAACAAGACTTTCTGCTGTCTTTCTAGGAGAACCATTATATATAAGCTTTCCATTCTCAAGCACAAGCACTTTGTCCGCTTTAGAATAGATATCCGCAAGATTGTGTTCAACACACATAATTGTTATTCCAAAATCCTTGTTAAGCTCCAGAACTGTATCTATGAACTTCTTCTTAGCAAGCGGGTCAAGCTGTGCCGTCGGCTCATCAAGCAATAAAACCTCTGGTCTCATAACCATTATGGAAGCTAGATTAAAGCTGTTTCTGTCCGCCAGACAATTCCTCTGTATTCTTATCATACCAGCCGGTAATACCGAAATATTCAGACATTTCTGCAACCCTGCGCCTTATGTCTGCATTTGGCACGCCGAGATTTTCAAGCCCAAATGCCAGCTCATGCCATACCTTATCAGTAACAATCTGGTTGTCAGGATTCTGTCCAACATATCCAATCTTAACTGCCGCTTCTGCCTGACTTAAGCTGCTTATCTGTCTGCCGTAATATTCTGCTTTCCACTAAGTCTCCCTCTGGAATCATGCTTTTACCAAGCATCTTAAGAAGCGTAGTCTTTCCACTTCCCGAAGCACCTATAATCAGCGCAACCTCGCCCTTCTTTATATCAAATGTTATATCTTCAAGTACCAATACATCACTTCCTGCTTACCTGAAAGAAAGTGATGAAACATTAATAATTGTGTCTGTCATTATGCAATTACCTTTCGTTATATGAACTTCGTCTCTTATACTGCACATCTCCTATTATCTCTATTATCAATGGAGTTACTGTCAGTATTACAAATGCTGTAACTGCCAGCACTCCTTCTACACCTGATTTCGTATAATATATTACAGGTAGATAATATACTGCAAGCTTCTTTCCTGCTATTGGAATAACAGCCATCACAAAACATACAAGCATTATAATTATCGTAAAGGTATCCTTTAGTGTGAATCTGAATCTGTTAAAGCTTGTCCTTCCTTTAAGTCCATATCCCCTGCTCTCCATAGACATAGAAGTTTCCATTGAGCTTTCAAGTGACCATGTTATAAGAGTTGAAAATTCATTCACAAAATGTCTGATTTTTTCAAAAATGCCATTCTTAGTCTCCACTCCTCGAAGTCCCATCTGTGCGTCATGTATTTGTCTGTATCTCTTTCTCATAAGCGGTATCATTCTTAATATCATAGAAAATATCATGCCAACAGAAGGAATAAAACTTCCGAACAGATACATCATTTTCTCCGAAGAAAGATAACTGGCTGCAACACTGCACCATTGTATGACTGCAATTAATAAAAGACTTATAACTGCACCGTATATTATATTCTCAAGACATACCATGTTATCGTTAATATAAAACAACGGTGTAACTCCGCTGTGATTAAAAATTGGCTGAATTAACACAGAGAATATAACAACAGGAATTGTTATCATAATATTCTTCTTAATAAAAGAACCACCCTGCATATATATTCCAAGGGCAAGTGAACCTGCATACGAAACCGCCAGTATCACCGGGTTCATTGTGAACATGGTTATCACCAGCACAAGTGCAATGTAGATGAAATTCGTCCACGGATGCATTGCTGCAAATGCTGAATATTTAGTTACTTGTCGCCCAGCTGGCACACGTATATCCATTTTATTACATCTCCATCTTTTACTGTATACTGATTAGCCGCCATCATAGGCAGAACTCCATTAACTCTGTAAGTCCAGCCACTTTGTGCATCCTACATTCTTCTCTGACAGATTATTAATGCTTGATACATACGACTTATCAGAATTAGCAACTATCGGAATTACAGGATCATGCATTGCTGTAACTGCTGCAAGAACATCATATACAGTAAAGCCTTCAACTGCAGTGTATGTTGTAACTTCAAGTATAGTTCCATCATCAGGGATACGTGATGCAATTGACGGATTAACAGTGTCTTTTCTCGCTGTCGCATTATCGCATCTTATCTCTATAGTACAACTGATTACCTTGCCTGCCGGTCTGGTATTCTGTGAATTATTCCCTGAATCATCATTTCCCGAATTGTTACTTTCTGAAGTATTATTCCCTAAATTGCTGCTTTCTGAATCATTGCCACCTGATACGGCGTTTCCGTTACTCCTGTCTGATTCTCTACCACCTGAACCGGAATTATTATCTGTAACTGTTATATTATCCGTTGAGCCAGAAGCAGAATTGTCATCTGAAACTGTTCCATCACCCGTTCCATCAAAGCTGCCGTTGTCTGTGGCATTGGCATTATCGGTACTGATGGTTTCATCCTGTAATCTATCATTATTATCTGGTCTGTCAAGCTGTGTCTGACCCGAATCTGCCATATTACTGAATTGCTTTCTGTAGGAATCAACAGAACGGATTCTTACATTGGTTATTAAAAATATAACTAAGGCAAGACCTATTAACACAAGACCAATCTTTTTATATTTCTGTATTTGTTAAACATTCATATTTCTCTTTAATATTTCTTATTGATTTTACTTTGAAATAATAACATATACAGTCAATCTATTCAAACCTTCTTAACAAATTAACATTTTAGGGCATAAAAAGCAGCTTACGCTGCGAATGCTTTAAGATAGCTACTTCCATATGATTACCACCTTTCTTCATTCCATGGTTAATAGGCTTACATGTCAGGGAATCACAGCCATCCCCGTCTTTTGGCTGTCCACCCCTTCAATGCATACTTATAATAACCATATCATGTAAAAGGTGTAATCATATTCATGTATAATTCTTGTAAAATTCTAACTCCAGTAACCTAGTTCTACGCCTTTCTTGTATACACCAATTCCCTTTGAATAATATCCGTAACAGTTAAAATGTGTCCAGTCATATCTAAGCTGTTTTGATATATTACCCATTTTGAAATTTTCAAGGTCATCTGTTGTTACATCGAGTCCGCAGTCACTTAATCCATTCTGAATCATATATGTTCTTGTATTAAAAAAATGGTCTCCATATGCAAGTCTTAACGCTGCTTCCCATGATGTATCACCGATTCCCACATAATTACCGTCTTCTCCATACTCTCCCTGATTAACATCTACAGAATCAGCCGGATCATCCGTATCTCCGAGTACTATATAATATTTACATCCTGAATTAAGGATAATATTATCATACTGCAGAATTAGCTGCTGATAATCATTTTCCCAGCCGCCATTACTTCCCATTTCAAGTATCAATATATCTTTAGCACTTCTTTCCTGTGATGCCCTTGTCATCGCCTGTGTTCTGGCAGAAATTGTAACTTTTCTACGCCTGAAGTTTCTGCTGGTTTTCTGTTGGTTTCTCCATTGGCTTTTCACCAGATGTTTGTGACTCTGTTTCTTTTATCACTGTGGAAGACTCTGTTCCTTTTTCACTCTCTGCTTTTATATCTGCCCTCTGTCTTGAATATTCAGCTGTTTCACTTTCATATATAACAACACTATTATCAGTAGAATTGTCATATGCTGCATATCCCTTTGTAAGTTTAATCTCAACCTGACCATCACCTGTATTTTTAACATCACACAAATAACCATTTATATACATATCACCCGGATAAGGATCATAATCAAATCCATATCCACTATAATTATCTGTTTCAAATACATTTCCATTTTCATCTATAATCTGAGCTATTGCCGAATCAGTCTCACTTATTGTAATATCCCTATCTATATAAACCTTTGTTCCACCAGCTCTAAAAGTAATCTGACTTGAATTTTCTCCTGATACTCCAAGATTATGAGTTGTTATCTTAGTCAGATTTTTTATTGTAACAGGTGTAGTCCACCCATATATATCAATGCCATTTACTTTTCCTTCAGTTGCACTTCCTGCTCCAGCCATCATACTATCCCCATAGCATGTTATTTCTCTCTTTTGTCCATCATACGGAATAAACTCATCTGTAAGCTGCCTTGGCGGAAGTTCAAAAGCTTTTTGATTTTCAGTTGATATCTCATTTTCAAAAAATTCTTCAACCACTTCCTGCTCTACCACTTCAGCACTCTCTTCCTGCGTTGTGTCCTCTTCTGTTGTTTCCTCTTCTGTAGTCTCTTGCACTGTAGTTTCCTGCACCATCATTGTATGTACAGTTGTTTCTTCCATATTTTTCTTTTTATTCTTACTATGCTTTACTTGCACAGCAATTACCGAAACAGTTATTAATGCTATAACTAAGACGGCAGCCAAGCATATAATTATATATTTTCTTCTATCTTTAGTACCTATTCTTAACATGTCTTTCATATAATTTCTGCCCTTTCTTTAGTTTTATATATTATTATACGAAACGAAGTTTAAATAAGTTTAAAAAAGAAAAACTTCCGCAAAATTATATCACAGAAGTTTCTCTTTGTCTATTATATTAATTATATTGCATAAACCATGACATCATACATCCGCCATCTGCACCGGCTTCAAGCACATCCTCGATGTTATCAGGCTTAATTCCTCCAATGGCAAACACTTTCACTGTGGGATTAACAGTATGAACTGCTCTACACACTTCTTCAAGAAAACTAAGCCCTGCGCCCATCTTCCCCGGTTTACACTGCGTCTCAAATATAGTTCCAAGCACAATCTGGTCTGCTCCTGCACGGACAGCAATCACTGCCTCTTCCATACTGTGACACGATACACTCACACAATCAAGCCCCTTTATCACATCAGCCTGTTCATCACACATTTGTTTAAAATGTTCCATTGAAAAATGTACATTCCCACAGCCTGCATACTCTGCCGCACTGATATCACTGTGAACAAACATTTTAACAGAAGCTTTCTTGCACATTACCTGTATGCGTCTTGCAAGTTTCCTGTAGTCCTGCCTGTCCATATCCTTTTCCCGAAGTATCATGGCATATGGGTGCAGTGCCACACATTTTTCAAGCTGCATAATGTACTCATTCATAGTACACTCTGCACCACCGCTGCCACTCACAAGGTGCTTGTTCGTTATACATATATATTTTCTATACATAAATGTATTCATTCACGACTGGCTGAAGCCCGCCATCCTCCATATCCTTATACATTCTGTCAAATGAACGGTTATCATTGATTTCAAACTGTTCATCTCCGGCATCACCATCTTTTTTCCCTGTATATTTAGATTCATGGTCGCCGATTCCTGTTGAAACACCTGCTGAAACTTTAGTGGCACATATCTTGGTTATACCATTTCTAAACTGCGCACTCTCACGGCTTGAAACTGTTATTCCAACGAATGGCAGAAATAATCTGTACGCACAAAGCACCTGACACAACTGCTTTTCGCCGACATCTCTTGGATTAATCTTATCATTGTTGATTATCGGACGGAGTCTCGGACAGCTAAGACTCAGTTCTGCATGTGGGTATTTTCTGTTAAGATAATACACATGCAGTGCTGTTGCCAGTGCATCTTTTCTGAAATCATCAAGTCCTAACAATGCTGAAAAGCCTGCACCTCTCATACCTGCCATAAGCGCTCTTTCCTGCGCATCGAATCTGTATGGCCATACTCTCTTATGTCCTAATAAATGTAATGTCTCATATTTGACAGGATTATATGTCTCCTGGAATACTGTTACATAATCAACTCCGCACTCATGAAGATAGCGGTATTCATCCACATTTACAGGATATATCTCAATTCCGATATTCTTGAAATATTTTCTTGCAATCTTAACTGATTCGCCAATGTATTCAACGTCTGAATATTTTCTACTCTCTCCTGTCAGTATCAGAATTTCTTCCATTCCTGTATCAGCAATAACTTTCATCTCATGCTCAATTTCCTCAAATGAAAGTTTCTTTCTGTGAATATTATTGTAGCAATTGAAGCCACAGTATATGCAGTAATTCTGGCAATAATTGGCTATATATATTGGCGTAAATATATACACTGTATTGCCAAAATGTTTCTTAGTTTCATTCTCTGCCTTTCTTGCCATCTGCTCTAAGTAAGGTGCTGCAGCTGGTGAAAGCAATGCCTTAAAATCCTCAATATTGCAGGTATCTTTGCTTAAAGCCCTCTCAACATCTGCTGCTGTGTATGAATCATAATCAAACTCATCCATTGCCTTTAATACTTTGTCCTTAATATCTGAATCAATTATTTCCATGTCATCAAGATATTTCATATAATCTGTTCTGAATGACGGGTCCTGCTCTAACTTATGTTTTCTCTCTAACGCAGCCGGTGGAAGCTGGTCACTGTCTATAAAATACACCTGATTTTCTTCGTTCATTATTCTGCCTTCTTTTCTATTTTATTTTTAATACCACAATTCCTCTTGCAGATTGCTCTCCTCATTTAACGTAAGAATCCTGTCAATGGGTCAGATGCACTTCCACCTCTTGCAAGAACTCTTCCCATTCCTGTAAGATATGCGCTTCTTCCTGCCTCTATAGCCTTCTTAAACGCCTCTGCCATTGCCGGAACATTTCCTGCGGTCGCAATCGCTGTATTAGCCATAACCGCTGCTGCTCCCATCTCCATTGCCTCACATGCCTGCGAAGGCTTTCCAATTCCTGCATCCACGATAATTGGCAAATCAATTTCATCAATAAGTATCTGTATAAATGCTTTGGTTGAAAGTCCGTTATTGCTTCCAATCGGTGAGGCAAGCGGCATAACGCAGGCAGCTCCGGCATTCTGTAAATCTCTTGCCACATTCAGATCAGGATACATGTATGGCATTACAACAAATCCTTCCTTAGCAAGTATTTCTGTTGCTTTCACTGTCTCATAGTTATCTGGGAGAAGATACTTAGCATCATGCATAATCTCAATCTTAACAAAATCTCCACATCCCATCTCACGGCTGAGTCTCGCAATTCTTACCGCTTCCTCTGCATTTCTTGCTCCTGAAGTATTAGGAAGAAGTGTTACTCCCTTCGGTATGAAATCAAGAATATTCTCTTTATTCTCTGTATTGGCACGTCTAAGAGCAAGTGTGATAATTTCAGCACCGCCCTGCTCAACTGCCGCCTTAATAAGATTCACATTGTACTTTCCTGAACCTAATATGAATCTGCTGTTGAACTCATGTCCTCCTAATATTAACTTATCTTCTTTCTTGTCCTGTGCCTTATTTTCCATCTTTGCTTCCTCCTGTTATCTTTTTATTATGTTTCTGATGACTGTTCTTTTTCTGGCAATACTTCCTGCACCTATAGTCTGTCCTGCCTCTCTTTTATGTTCTCAATCTTGTAATTGCTGATTGAATTTGTCCTCTTACCGCTAGAAAACCTATAAAAATGTATTTTCTGTCTTTTAGTAGGTTCGCGTCAGCTCTCTTATTTTCAGAAAACCTACTAATCAAACTCTTATAAAGCTTCTTATAGGTCTTTCTTTACTCTCATGTTTTAATACGACCTATAAATACCTTGTTTATCTCGCTTTTATAGGCTGTCAGCTATCACAAAAGCCTACTAAATCTTGATTTTCTCACGCCTTGTAGGTTTCTTAATATTTCCTGTAAATATTAACCTACTCAATTTCAAATTCTGTAATTGTAGTAGGTCTTTGCCTATTATTAACCGCTCTGACATTGCTTATAAGCAGCCAGACTCCCTGCTCTCAGACTAAACTCATATTAAAACTGTCCGCCGCCAACAAAATGCAATATCTCAATCACATCTTCATCAGCAATATTAACCTTGTCAAAATCTTCCCTATGAATTATTTCCATATTCTTCTCAATTACAATACCTACCGGGTCATACCCAGCTTCTGTTACATAAGCAAGAAGTGTTTTCCCCACAACCTTTGAAGCTTCAACCTGCTCCGTTAATCTGTACCATAGACTCTCCTTTCCTTCGTTGTTCATTATGGGCATTCGCCGTATAAGCTGGAATTTGTGCAAGCACATTCCAGCTTGCACGGCTCATTGCTTCGCGAGCAGCTCATATGCCAGAATTTCATTCTGGCATTGTCGCGGTGCTCCTCGAGAACCCATATAAATTTCACAGTTCGTGCAAGCACGACTGTGAAATTTCCATGTCTTCTCTCCTCGTTACTCGCGCAAAAAGCAGAGCCGCTTTCCAGCTGGCTCTGCCTCTAAAATTCACAATATGAACACGCCGGAAATCTATTATTACCGACGCCTGTTGTATGTTCGCTGACATGATTCATTCATATAATCCTGTCTGCTGGTCTTGAAAAGTGGTGTCCCCAATTCAACGCCTTGATTAATATAACATAAGCTGGCTTAATTTACAACTACCAGCCCTGTATATTAATCTCTGACAGTCTCACTTCTTTGTATTCCTGATTAATATACATTCTTATCTGTTCCACCTCATCATCTGAAAATGACGCAGCTTTTTCATTATAATACATCGATTGTGTAACTGTCATCTTCGTTACTTTCTGCTGTCACATAGAATTCTGCTGGTCCGAACATTGTTTCAAGTTCTTTTGTGGCTTCACCGCATAAGCTGCCAACATAATTCTCGTCAATATCTACATCATCATGCTCATCATAAGCAAAATCCATCTGTGGATTATAACCTTTTCTCATCACTGGCTGTCCCTCTAAAGAAGTGGCTGCATCTGTTCCAATACCAGACTGTAAAACGTAAGTGCTTTCCTCAACACCTGTGTTACTGATTTTGCTTGCATTACCCTCACACGCGCAAAGAAACGCCACCCATGTACACAAGAATACAACACATGAACATATACAAAACAAAAGACATAGAACATAAGCCTCCGTGTTTCATAGCAAATTTCATAACATCACCTCTGCTTATATTCTATGCCTTTTTTAATATAAATAAAGTCCTGTTACCGCTCATTCCTCCAGGCCTCAACAACCCCTCCGATAAAGCCGGGAATAAGTCCAAAATATCCAACGAATGTAAACATCCATTCCATCCCCCTGAATGCAAATATGCTTACAATCGCCCACACTACGAAGCCGATTACACACCATGCAAGTGTGTTAAGAAGAAGAAACAGATATTCATATTTCTTTTCAGTTAAATGAGTATTTTTACAAATGTTCAGAAGCATTTTCATCGAAACCTCCCTTCGTATCAAGAGCAAATATTACCCATTCTGCAATGTTAGTTGCATGGTCTCCTATTCTCTCAAAATACTTGGCAACCATAAGAAGATCTGCAGCCTGCTCACCATTGGCTGAATCTGCCTGTATCATTGCAATAAGGTCATCTCTTACCTTTTCAAAAAGGTCATCTACCACATCATCATATGCTATAACTTTTCTTGCCTTGTCCATGTCCTTCTCAACATAAGCTTCAATACTTCTGATTAACATAAGCATTGTCTCAGAAGCCATCTGGTTGATGTGCTCTAACTTCTTTATGTATGGCTGGTTGGCAAGTTTAATAGTTATCTCGCCGATATCTGCTGCCTGGTCACCAATTCTTTCCATATCAGTAACCATCTTTAAAGCTGCTGTAATTGTTCTTAAATCCTTAGCAACCGGCTGTTGCTGGATAAGAAGATTAAAGCAGATGCTCTCAATAGTCTTCTGCTCCCTGTCAATCTCCTCGTCCTGAATCATAACCTTTTTAGCAAGCTCTGCGTCCTGTTTTACAAGCGCATCAACTGCCTTTCGTATAGAATCTTCAATTGCAGAGCCCATCTTCATCATTTCTTTATTAAGTCTGTCAAGCTGTTCGTCAAATTTACTTCTCATCATCCAAACCTTCCTGTGATATAATCTTCTGTCCTCTTATCCTGCGGGTAAGAGAATATCTGCTTAGTATCTCCAAACTCCACCATCTCCCCTACAAGGAAAAATGCTGTCTGATCCGAAACTCTTGTTGCCTGCTGCATGTTATGTGTTACCACGATTACTGTGTATTTCTTCTTTAAGTCTTCCATCAGTTCCTCAATCTTGGCTGTAGATATAGGGTCAAGAGCTGATGTCGGCTCATCCATAAGAAGAACTTCAGGCTGTACTGCAAGAGCTCTTGCTATACAGATTCTTTGCTGCTGTCCACCTGAAAGACCCATGGCCGATTTTTTCAATCTGTCCTTAACCTCATCAAATATAGCTGCTCCACGGAGACTCTCCTCGACTATCTGGTCAAGTCTTTTCTTATCTCTTATTCCATGAACTCTTGGGCATAAGCGATGTTATCGTATATGCTCATCGGGAAAGGATTAGGCTGCTGGAATACCATGCCTACCTTTTTACGGAGAATAGTTGTATCAACTCCCGGCTCATATATATCCTCTCCGTCAAGAAGCACCTTGCCATCTATTCTTACACCGTCAACCAAGTCGTTCATACGGTTTAATGTCTTTAAAATGTTGATTTACCACAGCCAGATGGTCCGATAAATGCTGTCACCGCATTTTCCTGTATATCCATGTTCACATCCTTAAGGGCGTGATTCTCACCGTAATACAGGTTCAGATTTTCAACTTTAACTTTAATCTTATTACTCATATATTCCTCCCAATTAGTGCTTTTCGAGCTTCTTAGCGAGCCTCTTTGTACCAAAATTAATAAGAAGTACAATTACAAGAAGTACAACCGCTATGCCGAATGCCACCTCAAATTCACCCTTGCTTGCGCTTAAATAAAGCTGGATTGTAAGTGTTCCGCCCGAATGAAATATTTTCTCAAGAAATGCATCAAAAGTCTTTGGAAGAAGATGTGCACTTCCTGCTGTAAAAAGCAATGCTGCTGATTCACCAATAATTCTTCCTATTGCAAGGATTACTCCTGTTACAATTCCAGGCATTGCTGACGGAAGAAGAATTGTTCTGATTGTGTACCATTTACCTGCGCCTAAACCTACCGCTCCTGTTCTGAAGCTGTCAGGTACAGTCTTTAACGCTTCCTGTGTGTTTCTTGTAACAAGCGGAAGCACCATTAATGTAAGTGTAAGAGAACCTGTCAGAAGTGAATATCCCATGTGACATAACTGTCCGAAGAAAAGCATACCAAACAGACCAAATATAATTGATGGAATTCCTGCAAGTGTCTCTGTTGCAAATATTATAACTGTAACAAGCTTTCCCGGCTTGGCGTACTCATTTAAATAAATCGCAGCACCTACACCGATTGGCGTTGTAATTATCATAGTAAGTAATATTATTATCAATGTGTTCAAAATATTACCGGCAATTCCCACAGTTCCATGAAGAATTGATGTAACACCTGTAAGAAATGCCCAGTTTACGCGTCTTGCGCCCTTAGCAAACACATATACAATAATTCCTAAAAGCAGGAGAACTGAAAATGCTGCACACACATATATCGCTGAGTATACTGCAATCTCTTCCGGATGCCTTTTCTTAGCTTTAAGATTATCCATTTGCTTTCTCCCCTTTCTTCTGCATAAATGTAATTATCAGATTTATAATCATTATGAAAATGTAAAGAACAAGTCCTACTGTGAAAAGAACCTGTCTGTGTACTCCATCTGCGTAACTCATCTCACTTACAATCTGTGTTGTAAGGAATCTGACTGAGTTGAATGGAAGCGGAAGATTTACTGAACCACCGGCTACCAGATTAATAGCCATTGCCTCACCTAAGGCTCTTCCTATACCTAAAACGATTCCTGTTATAATTCCTGACTTGGCTGCCGGAACTACAACCTTGAATATTGTCTGTATCTTAGTTGCTCCAAGAGCAAGTGATGTTGCTCTCAAATTCATTGGTACTGCCCTGATTGCTGACGCGCTCATATTGATAACTGTTGGAAGTATCATAATTGCAAGCACCAGCACTGCAGCCAGGAGGTTAGCTCCTCCTGTGTACTGATGTGTTGTGGAATTCGCGAATACATGCTTTTCTAATTTATAAAGGAGGGGGTTTAATAACATTAATCCGAGAAGTCCGTATATAACAGAAGGAATTGCTGCAAGTAATTCAACCGCCGGCTGAACTACTGCTGCAAGTTTTTTCCCTGCTATCTCTGTCAAAAAAACTGCTGTTAATAATCCAATTGGAACACCGATAAGAATCGCAAGTGTTGTTCCTACAATTGAAGAAAGAATTATGTATACAATTCCATATGCAGGTGGTGTAGCCGTTGGTGCCCATACTGTTTTAAAGAGCAAATCTGCTATTCCGACACTTTTAAGACTCTCTGTTCCTTTTATGAACATATAGATAGTAATGGAGCAGACTGCCAGGATAGCTACTACCGCACATATAAGGAATATAAACCGTGCCACGCTTTCACTTGCATGCTTTGACTTTTTATTACCTTTTAAAGAACCATTTGCTGTTACCTTAACAGCTGCTGGTGTTTTATTTATTCTATTCATACCAACATTTATAACCTCTTCCATGTCAATCTCTCCATTCAGAATCTATATTTACCGGCTTACTCTGGGAGGATTAAGCCAACTCCCTTGATAACCTTCTTACCAGCTTCAGACTTTACGAAGTTAAACCAAGTCTGAACAAGCTCACTCTGTGATGAAACAGAACCCTTAGTAGCCATTACAAATGGTCTTGAAAGCGTATACTTACCAGCCTTAATGTTATCCTCTGTTGCATCTACACCATCAAGCTTTAAAGCTGCAACTGTCTTATCAACTACATCTAATGAAACATATCCGATTGCACCTGGAGTTGCTGCTACCTTGGCAAGTACAGCACCTGTACTGTCAAGTTCCTGTGCATAAGCACATTTATTCTTAACTTCAAGAAGTTCCTCAAATGCTCCTCTTGTACCAGAAGCTGCCTCTCTGCCGATTACTACGATAGCTTCGTCTGAACCGCCGAGATCCTTCCAGTTAGTAATCTTACCTGTGTAGATATCTGTGAGCTGCTGCTTTGTTACATTAGTAACTTTGTTGTTCTTATCAGTAATCATTGCGATACCATCAATTGCTACGATGTTCTCCTCAATACCTGCTGACTTTTCTTTATCAGATAAAGCTCTTGAAGCGTTACCAATATCAACTGCTCCGGATGTTACTGACTCAATACCTGCGCCTGAACCTGTATATTCTGTTGTTACTGTTACATTAGGATATTCTTCCATGAATGCTTCCATGAGAGCACCACACATCTTTTCCATTGATGTACTTCCTGCTAACTGAATCTTTCCTGAAAGCTCCTTAGTTGTACCTCCGTTTGCTGAGCCATCTCCATTTGATGATGTACCTGTTCCACAGCCTGCTAATGCTGCAAGTCCTAATGTTGCTGTTAATGCAACTGTAAGTAACTTTTTAATTCCTTTTCTCATAACTTTCGTTACCTTCCTCGTTTTTTATTTGCAAGCATTAACAGAAGATTTTCGTAGGGGCTGGAATCAGTTTCCTGACCGAATGATATGTGAGTCGTCTCAAAAAAGAAAACCCTCTGCATCTGCTTGCAGAGGGTATGTTATCAATGTTATGTAAAATGCATAATCTCGTGTTCGTAAAGTTTTTGTAAAATGTATGTGATTGATTATTTTATTTAGACATACAGCAGTATCTGTATCATCCTTAAAATCGTGCCGTTTTTCATAATTTCTTCATGATTACCATTGAGAATATTGATATATAATATATTTTATAAATTATATTGACATATACTTTTCGTATTGTTATTATATATTACACATTGATGCATCATTTTATATTTTAACTATATCTCACATATGAAACATTTAAGAAAGGCGACATATGAATAATAACAACCGCACTACTCACCAGAAAGATGTCTCTTAAGACTTTCTGGCGCGATAATGAACATTTTGCAGACCTTTTCAATGCTACTGTCTTTAATGGCAGGCAGGTGCTTAAGCCTGATAAGCTTACTGAGATGGACACTGATGTTTCTGCTACTATCCAGTCTAAGAATTACAATGAATCTATTACCAGAAACAGAGATGTTGTAAAGAAGATGTCAGACGGCGTAGAGTTTAATATTCTCGGGCTTGAGATTCAGGACAAGACACATATGCCATGCCTTTGCGAACCATGACCTATGACGCACTTGGCTACATAAAGGAATACAACGACGTCAAGAAACAACATAAGCTGAATAAGGATTCTTTCAGCTCTCCTGAAGAATTCTTATCTGAATTGACAAATCTGACCGCTTCCACCCTATCATCACGCTCGTTTTATACTATGGTGATTCATTATGGGATACCATCATGCCTCGTTGACATGATGGTTTCCATGCCTGATAATATCAAGGCTTACTTCTCCGACTATAAGTTAAATCTGGTTCAGATACTTGATTCTGATAAATATACATTTTATAATGAAGATGTAAGAGATGTGTTTAATATTATAAGAAACATATATAACGATGATTTCGAATCAATATATCGTGAATATGAATCCCGCAATGTAGATATTGATGTAATGGAACTGATATGTAGCATAACCTCAGTTCCAAAGCTTATGGACTTATGTATAGATAATGAACAAGGAGGGACTGTCAATATGTGTGAAGCAATGAAACGATTTCAGGCTGAATGAAAGCAAAGGCAGAAATGAGGGTATTGAACTTGGCATAGACACTGAAAAGTCAATTCCATAATTTCCATGCTAGAATTCGGAATAACTAAAGAACAGATATTAACTAAATATACCAAAGAAGATTTAAAAGAGCAGAAGCTGCTATCGCTAATAATAACTAATATTAAACAGGCTGTGCCTTAACGATTATATGTGTTAAGACACAGCCCTTTTATCTCAAAGTCTTTCTGAATATTATTATAAAATACACCGTTCCTATAATAGATGTAAATGCCCACGCACTCGCATACACAAGATAGAGTGACATCAGCGTATGTATACTTGCAAATATTGTACACACCCACACGATTCTGAACACAACAGAACCCATTATTACTATTATTGTAGGTATAACGCTTCTGCCAAGTCCTCTTGCTCCTGCTGCCGCATTATCCATAAATGCGGATATAAAATAAGAGCATCCCATTATTCCAAGTCTTATTGAGCCGTAATGCATCACATCCGGATCACTTGTAAATATGCTAAGAAACTGTGTCCTGAAAACTACAAGCAATGCACCAAGCACTGCTCCTATAATAAATGAATACATCTGTGTAACAAGATATGCTTTCTTAATTCTGTCACGCTTTCTTGCTCCAAGATTCTGTGCTATAAAGCTTGTACATGCAGTATAGAATGCCGCCATCATATCATACACAATGTTATCAGCATTAGCCGCAGCCGAATTGCCCTCAACAACTACATGGTCAAATGAATTAACTGCCGACTGTATGTACAGATTGGCAACTGCAAAAAGTGAATACTGTACTGCTGCCGGCAGGCCAATCCTTAAAACTCTCGCTGCTATATGCGAGTCCATTCCTATATTTGTTATATAAAGTCCGTAATCCTTGCCACAGCCAAACAGGAATTTAAGTATCAGAAATGCTGATATATACTGTGATATTATACTTGCCAGTGCAACACCGACAACCCCAAGCCTGCATACTATTACAAAGAACAGATTAAGTACCACATTAATTATAAACCTGCTGTAATAAGATACATAAGTGGCCTTTTAGTATCTAACTGCACTTAACACGGCGTTACCATAGTTATACATTGCAAGTGCCGGTGAACCAAGAAGATATATTGTAAGATATATAACTGCACCATCTATCAGTTCTTTCTTAGTTCCTATAAGATTCAGCACCGGTCTTGAAAGGAACAGCCCAGACAAAAGCAACAGCAGTCCCGCAATCATACATATTACAATTGAAGTGTGGACTGCTTTCTTTACATTTGCACTATTCTTAGCCCCCACAAACAGCGCAACTACAGCATTGACACCACCTGCTAGTCCTAGCAGGATTCCGGTTGTCAATGTAATAATTATACTCGTTGAACCTACCGCACCAAGTGCCAGTGGTCCTACAAATTTACCAACTACCGCCACATCACACAGGTTGAACATAACCTGCAGTACATTTGACAACATAAGCGGAACTGAATACATTAATATTTTCTTTGGCAGGGAACCTGTCGTCATATCTATTTCATTTGATTTCATAACCTTATCTTAAACCCTTTAAATAATCCTTCTGCTCTGGTGTAATGCGGTAACTCTCTACAGCCTTCTGTATTGACTTTCTGTGTACCCATTCAGAAAGCCTGTGTTCCTGTATATAAGGAATCGCCGCATCCCACTGTTTAGCAAGTGCTGTAGCCATATACCATGCAATCATCATATTTACATAGTACTCCTCTGACTTAACACCTGCAACAAGCTGTATATATTCTTCCTTAAAATCCTCAGTCAAGAAACAGACGCATCATAACACCCATTCCGTATCTTTTAACATATGTGTCATCTGTGGCAATCCAATTCTTAGCTCTCCAATAATATCTTCTTTATTCTTATCAAAACATTTTGGAAGCGGTGAATCACAGGTTGCCCAGTTATCAATATATGGAAGGAACTTTTCAAGCTCACTTATGCACTCAACATAATCCTTAATCTGCCCTATAATCATCATATGAAGATTATTCTCCTCATAATACTTATGTGGCAGCTCACGCATAAACTGCTCAGTTTCTCCGCTCTTTGCATACTCCTTTGCAAATTTTCTCAAAACCGGAATCCTTACTCCTATAACAGCCTCTTTATCTACCCCCGGCATAAGGCTGCTGTGAAAATCCCTGTACGCTATATCCTGTAACTTAAACAGTTCTTCCTGCAAATGTGTCATTATTCCCCTCCTATGTGAGCTGGCTCATCGCCGCGGGTTGCGCGAGCAGCTCATACTCCAGAACTTCGTTCTGTCGTTGTCGCGGTGCTCCTCGTAAAGCCATACAAAGTTCCCAGTCCGTGCAAGCACGGCTGTAAACTTTCCATGGCTTCTCTCATCGCTACTCGCGCAAAAAAAATGGAAGCATAATCTGCTTCCACTTCTTAGATAGTAGCGAGAGAGGGATTTGAACCCACGACACCACGGGTATGAACCGTGTGCTCTAGCCAACTGAGCTATCTCGCCATAATATTTACTGAATGTCTTAAAAAGAAATGGGGCCTACAGGGCTCGAACCTGTGACCCTCTGCTTGTAAGGCAGATGCTCTCCCAGCTGAGCTAAGACCCCACATTCAGAACAATTCGCTTGATTTCTCTCGCAAACTGCTCTGCTATTATAATATTAAAACTTGATATATGTCAAGCACTTTTTTGACTTTTTTCAAAACTTTTTTCACAAAATTTTAATTAGAACAAATATCTCGTCCACAACAGGAAATTCTTAATCAGCTTCATTCTGCGTTCTCTCTTAGGCGTAAGCGCTACAGGCTGCACATTATATGGATTGTCGTATGTGCCATCAGCATTAGCCTTTCTTGCACTATGCTCATACGTCTGCATGGCACCTCCAAGCTGTTCATTAATCTCCTTGCTATCAATAACAAGCATAAGCTCTGTATCAAGATACACGCTTCTCATATCAATATTAAATGAGCCAACCACCGATATATCATCATCTATAAGAACCGACTTTCCGTGGTATGAATATCCGCCTTCATATTCCCACACTTCAAGCCCTGTGCCAAGCACCTTATCCTTATGCGCATAATAATCTGCTGATCCAAATGGATTGCCATTATTGCCTACTGAATTAGTCATCAGTGACACATTTTCAACAGAATCGCATACCTTCTTTAATCCGTCATACATATACTCATTGCAGATAATATAAGGCGTATGTATCTTAACCTGCGAATCCGCCTGCTCCATGAGCTTAGTAAGCTGATACCACACTACCGGCTTTTTCGCGCCACATTCTATCGGATTGCTAAGAAGTGCTATATTGCTGACTTCAACTGTTTCATCTGTATAATCAGTGTCAGTCAGGTAATCTTTGTTATCTGCATAATAAATGTTGTAATTATCAAGCAGTTCTTTCCTTGCCGCCTTGACCTTCTTATTGCCTGCACATTTGTTATTCTTTAAAAATGCCTTGCTCTCCTTATAGTTCCAGACACTCTCATAATAAGCAAGAACATCATTCACAGAGCTGGTTTCATCAGGACTTTCGCAGTACACAAGCACATCTCTGTCGTAATTCTTATGTCCCGGATATGCTCCCAGAAAATAGTTAAATGTATTTCTTCCACCAAGTATATAATTAGTCCTGTCGGCTATGACATATTTGTCATGAAGCCTTCCCATTGACTGCCACGGCTTAAAAGGATTGACCTTATTGTATATCTTCACATTCACATTGTCTGATGACGCAAGTGCATTAAAATCAGGATTGCCCTTCATCTTGGTAAAACCGGATACCCCGTCAACTATAACATTGACCGATACACCTCTGTCTGCAGCATCAATAAGTGCTCCAAGCATCAGCTTTCCGCTGTCATCTGACCTGAAGTCAAATGTTGAGAGTATAATCTCACTCTTTGCATTGCTTATCATTCTTATCCGCTCTTTAAGCGCCTCGTCATTATCCTCAATAATGCGCGCCCGCTCGACACTTGTTCTCTCTTTCCATATGCCCTGCTCATCAAGCTGTTTAATCTCATCAGCAGTAAGCTCTGGCTGTTTGTGGTAACTTATCAGGGCGCAGGCTACGATTGCGGCAATAAGCACCACAAGCAGTATCACTGCCCCAAGAATTATTCTCTTCATAAGTTTTCTCCTATTGTAAGACTTCACAACAATACTCCTTAAATATCTGTCTATCCTCATCACTGCCCGCGCAGTAAAGGCGTGCTGTATATACATAATTATATATACAGCACGCCTCTTATGACATTAAATATTTATGAAGAATTATAAATTATCTGATATAGTTGGTCTTAATCTTATTCTCGCCTTGTGGAAGCTCAATTCCCTGCTTCTTTGCTGCGTCTATTGACTTAACAAGCCATGCAAAATTCTGACCTAAAAGTCTCATTGTCTGCATGCCTTCTTCGTCCTTAACAACCTCATCAGGTGTATTGCCATGTACAATATTCCAGTAGTTAGATGATACAACTGGCATCTGGTTAATCTGGAAATACTTATTCAACACGTCAACTGATGTTGTTCCGCCACGGCGGGCAGATGCAATTGAAGAACCACTGTAACGAAGCTCGTTACCATATGCACCAAATAATCTGTCGAGAAACATTAATATCTCTCCTGTTGGAGAAGCATAATAAACAGGTGAACCAACAATAAGTCCGTCTGCATCAGTTATCTTAGCGCCAACTTCCTTGACAACTGCGTCAAGCTCGCCCTTAACAACTCTGCTGCCAACTGCAACTATCTCAGTATCAATTCCCTGTGCCTCTAATTCCTTAGCAACGACAGAAAGTGCTGTATATGTACAGCCTGCATCTCTTCTGCTGCCATTAACTAATACAACCTTCATGTTATAACACCTCCAAATTATTAATTAAACATTAATCTCTGCCTTCATACCAAGTTCTTCCTTGTTAGCATCAAGGATAGGCTTGATAACATCAGCAAGATATTCGTCAACCTGTTCTTTAGAACGGCCAACATACTTCATAGGGTCAAGCTTTGACTGTAGCTCTTCAAGAGTAACACCAAACATTGGCTCTGCTGCAATAAGCTCAAGAAGGTTATTATCAAGACCTTCCTGCTTAACTCTCTTTCCTGCTATCATAGAAAGCTCTCTGATCTTCTCATGAAGCTCCTGTCTGTCTCCACCAGCCTTAACAGCGTCCATCATAATATTCTCAGTTGCCATAAATGGAAGCTCTGCCATCATGTGCTTGATGATAACCTTGTCATATACAACAAGTCCGTCAACAACATTTAAGTAGAGGTCAAGGATTCCGTCAACAGCAAGGAAGCCCTCTGGAACTGACATTCTCTTGTTAGCTGAATCATCAAGTGTTCTCTCGAACCACTGTGTAGATGAAACAATAGCAGGGTTAAGTGCATCACTGATAACGAAATCAGCAAGTGAAGCCATACGCTCACTTCTCATAGGATTACGCTTGTAAGCCATAGCTGATGAACCAATCTGTGACTTTTCAAATGGCTCTTCAACTTCCTTGAGGTGCTGTAATAATCTGATATCGTTGGAGAACTTGTGTGCGCTCGCAGCAATTCCTGCAAGTACATTAAGTACTCTTGTATCAACCTTTCTTGAATATGTCTGGCCTGAAACTGGAACACATGCATCAAATCCCATCTTTTCTGCAATCTTTCCATCAATCTGACGGATCTTATCCTGATCTCCGTTGAAAAGTTCAAGGAATGAAGCCTGTGTACCTGTTGTACCCTTGCAGCCTAAAAGCTTCATTGTAGAAAGCACATAATCAAGGTCTTCAAGGTCCATAACTAATTCATTGAGCCATAATGTAGCTCTCTTACCAACTGTAGTTGGCTGTGCTGGCTGAAAATGTGTGAAAGCCAGTGTAGGCTGTGCCTTATATTTATCTGCGAACTTAGAAAGCTCATCAATTACATTAACAAGCTTCTTACGAACAAGCTTTAAGCCCTCTGTCATAATGATGATATCAGTATTATCACCAACATAGCATGAAGTTGCTCCAAGATGTATGATACCTTTAGCCTTAGGGCACTGAAGTCCGTAAGCATATACATGTGACATAACATCATGTCTTACTTCCTTCTCTCTTCTCTTGGCATCTTCATAGTTAATATCATCCTTGTGAGCCTTTAACTCATCAATCTGCTCCTGTGTGATAGGAAGTCCAAGTTCATGCTCTGTCTCTGCTAATGCAATCCAGAGTCTTCTCCATGTCTTAAACTTCATGTCAGGAGAGAAAATGTACTGCATTTCCTTGCTTGCGTATCTTTCCGCAAGTGGTGTCTGATATCTGTCGTTCATCTCATATCCGCCTTTCATATATCAAAAATTCATTATTCAGCCATCGCAAGGCTATATACAAATTAAGTATATCATAGCAGACCTGCGTTTGCAATTTATGACTTTATTTTAAATTCTTTATGCTTCTTGTTATTTTCATTATGCCAACGCTTAATATAAGACATATTACAAGCCTCATGATAAATTGCATAAGCATATACTGCCATATTGTCATATGTAACAGCATCCACTTAAGAATTCCAGATGCATATAGTCCCATTCCAAGTTTATCTCCCATAAATGTAAGACTCACGACCGACGCATTCATGTAAGGTATCCCATATATATGTCTCATCCATAAGAATTCCATTCCACATACAACAACAGACATTATAACTGCTATTATTATGCAGGATAAATATTTATTGCATTTCATTTTATTTCGTCCCAATGCTGTACTATGTTCAAAAGTATCATGCCGTTGACTCTTCAAGTCTTCCTGCATCTGTTGACATAAGTATAAAACCGCATATCAGTGCAAGATTTACCATTATTCTGCGATACAGTCCTTTCTTGCCCAATATCACTTCATATCCCCTGTCTGATATCATCCATGCTCTTATATTAAATGTTTCATCAATATGTCCGATATATTCAATCTTATCTGCATATTCCCTGCGGCTTTCAATCAGCTTTAATAACTGCTGCTGCTTTGTTTTAAGATTAACATAACTACCAATATCAACGCTTTCATCTCTTGTCAATATATCTCCATAATCATCTATGTCAGCTTGCAGCTCATCTCTCTGCTGATATAGATTATCAAGATAATCCTGAAAATATGTATAATCTTTCCCTCCATGTAACATGTATTCACTATCCATATATTTATTGTCATCCGTGTAATAATACTGACCTGTCTGGCAGACATATGCCGTCACTATAAGCATTACCACAACAACCCAGCCACAATGAGAAGTAAATATAAATTTATGTATTTCCTTAAATAGAAACGGAATCCTTGCAAGAATCTTCTGACAGCCGCCTGACACCCAGTCTGTGAACCGTTTTACAAATGTTGTATTTTGTATGGTTTCATTGAAGCAGACACATTTATAGCAATATAACCTATTACACCTGCACATATCATATGCACGAACAGAACCACCGAAAACACAGGAAATACATATGTTCCCACACCCCAATTTCTGTATGATGAAAATGTTGCATTTATATTTATAATGTTAATTATATTAATATAATGCAGCCAGTTGAATACGCTGTGAATATCTATATGCGAATATATAAACTGCTCCACAGCCGCAAATATAAGCATTGTAACCAGTGCATACACACGATTACGGAATATGACAAAACAGCCCATATAGTAATGCATAGGGCAACTATACACCATTGATATCAGATATAGCACCGTCACATACTTTATTTTGCTCCACGGATATGTAAATTTATCAAATGTCTCAATTGTCTGCACTGGATTTACTAAGTCCCTGACGCCTCCTCTTTGCAGCATTGCCGCAATAAACGTGAATGCAGTATATCAGGTATGTGTAAAGCTCCTGTAACAACAATAACTCCCGTCTGCTTTATCGCATACATGATTCTTCCATTAGCACAGCTATAAGTAATGCTCCACATGCCATTGTCCCGCTGTGTAAACATATCATATATAACAAACATCATCACAATCATAGTAAAGAAATACTGATAATAATATGCTGTATGTGCCTGTACACCTTTATACTCATCGTCCGGTAAAATAACGTTCTTTACTCGTTCAAAATCCTTGCCGTCTGCAAAATATTGGCATATGAAAAGCTTCCTGCTTTATTGAATATACTGTATTTCTTAAGTTTTTCAGCATTATCAATTATTGCATTCACTTCTTCGTGATAATTCTTAATATATGTCTCATGAGCAACATTTTCTTTGTTGATTATATCTTCATCCATTACCGGCTTATTGTCATACAAAAGAATACAACATTAACTGTTACAGCAATTAACAACAATATAATCCGTTTATAATTGATGATACGTTTTAATTCCTGCATATTTCCTATATGCCAATCATAACCTGTATATTTGTATCCTGCTTATATCACTCTTAGATATACTTTCTACTCTATAATAATCAGAATCTTCGCTCCCATCCATATAATAAACATGGACTCCTACAATCATTTTATTGATATCGTCAATAACACTCTTTATCTCAACATACTCAGGCTGCATATAACTATAAGCTGCTTTATCAGATGTTGGGAGTTCATTTAAAATTATTAACTTTAATTTATTTTCATCATTTCCATATATTGTTTTGTTTCGCCTTTTATATCCATCTGTTTTTGTATATTTATTCTCACTCATATCACTGTAATCAAATATACATGATGCATTATATGCCGTATACTCTAATTTCTCTATATTTTCATCATTATATAATGATGGCCACTCTATAATACCGGCAACAATATACGCCATTTCATCCTTTTCTCCCAAACCATTACCTAACTTCACAGGATTTACCATATAGGTTCCAACCAAATTACCATCGGCGATATCTTTAGATATTATTGGGTATGTCACCTTTAACTTAATGCCTTGCTCCGTTATATAATTTATTCCATCTATAACTGTCATTTCTGGTTCCTGTACTGCATATTGGTTATTAGTCTCTGTTTGTGTCTGTGTTTCTATTTCCTTTACATTGCATCCTGATGATATCAATATAAGAAGAAACATCATACAAAATCTATACATTCCTTTCTTAAACAGCCTTATATACTTTGTCATTCAAACACCTGCTTCCACTCTCCACCTGTCTCTATGTTATCTTTTCCCATATACATAAGACCTTCTGCATCATTCATACTTTTATAAAATAAATACCTGTCATCCCAAAATATAACGCCAATGCATCCGGACACAATATCTCATTAATCACATTTCCATCCTTATCAAGAATTATGTATCTGTTTTCTGAAAAGCCATATAATTCCCACAGATAATAACAGTACTTATGATTATTAAGATAAATGTATTTTCCATCTGATGAGACACTGCACATATCACATTTATCTGTTGATTCCCATATTTTTGTGATATATCACTTCCAATATCTATCTTGTAAAGCCCTCTCCCGTAACAAAGTAATATAATGCACCATCCACAACATAATAATCATTGATGTTCTCGTCACTCACTTCTTCTACTACATCATTACTGCATGAATAGCTAAACAAACCTCTGCTATGCACACTTATGGCTTTATCTGATATAGAATCTGCTTCCCTCACCGTAAAAATATTTTATCACCAAAACATTTAACATTAGTTATTGATATCCCTTTTCCAGTAACTTCATATACAATTTTCTTGTCTCCTGATGTCAGAGATACTTCTATTATGCTCTTTGTAGTCTCTTGCTCATCAGCAAGGCCACTCCCATCATATATAAAGCGTATTCCCTGAAAACAGCTCGAATCGAGTCAACCCCATCATTAGGTATAAGTTCACCTATAACTTCTCTTGTTGTACCGCTTTTATCCATACGGCATAATTCAGCAATGCCATTAGACAGTCCAAAATAATATATATATCCTCTATAATAATATATACTCCTCAATGCCGCCCATTTCCAAAAGCATTACAACTTGAAGATTTATGATCACACTCAGGTTTTGCACACACAGGTATAACATCATTTGTCTCCAGATTCAAAACAACAACTTCTGTTCAAAATTCATATAGTAATATCCGCCTTCAACCGACGCCAGATCATACCATCCATCTGTATCCCAGTAATTCTGGAAATCACTGTCTCCCGTAACTCCTGAAAGACTTGCATAATCCATGCCTTTTTCTGCTTCTGTATTCTTGTGGAGTAGAACATATGTCACCATCGCTCCCACCAATACTGCAATAAATATAATTGGAATCACATACCTAATGCCTCTTCTCTTCATTTAATATCACCTCCCTAGTAAATGAACTGGCTCACTAAAATATTTTTCCATTCTTCGGCTTTTCAATTTCTCTCTTATCCATATACATGAGCTGGTCTTCTCCCATACCCATGCGCATATGTGTACAACGCTTTATATAAGCCTTTAATACCACATCTATTTTATTAATTCAATACCAATTGCGTGAAATGACACTTTCGTGTTTAAAATAACATTTATTTTAATATTCTCATCGGTTATAATAATAATAATTTTATTTTATGGAGATTGGATAATGAATATATTTATATGTGATGATGACAATCTGATCTGCAATCAGATTAAAACTCTGTGCGAAAGTTATTATATTGAACATAAACTGAAAAGACCTGATATTTACACTTTTCACTCTGGTGAAGACATGCTAGCTTCCAGTATCAGACCTGATATTGTCTATCTAGATATACAGATGTCTGGTATGGACGGCATTACTGTTGGTAATACCCTTCTAAAATCCTATCCAGCAGCAATAATAATTATTGTTACTTCTTTTCCGGAATATCTTGATGATGCTATGCGTTTCCATGTATTCAGATATATTTCAAAGCCTCTTGAAGAAAAACGTTTTATGCGTAACCTTGAAGACGCCTATATCTGAATTCAATTCTATTGGCGGCAGGATTATTGTAAAATGTAAAGGCAAAACATATGTATTATCAGCAAAGGATATCATTATGGTGGAGGTTAATCCTCACTGCCGCAATCTTACTATCCACACGGTTTCAGATACATATACAACCACCCAGACTCTGGCCGTCATTAAATCAATGCTTCCATCTGGCAGTTTTTATCAGTGTCATCGCTGTTATATTGTAAATATGAATTATATTATGTCTTATAATAACAGCAGAATATATATGGAAAATCATCTTTACGCTGATATTGCCTTGCGCAAGTATAATGATTTTTAATACCTATTCAGCATTTCTTACAACATTGCGCTAGTTTATTAATCAGAGGGGATTTATGAATTTAATATTGTACTATTTATTTGTATATCTTATAGAAGCCATTATTCTATGGCTATACTGCAACCGGATATTTACTTCACGAAAGAACACATTTTTATCTCTTTAATCACTATTGGCATGTTCAGTCTGCTTATACCTGTAGCAATTCTCACTAATGCGGCACTCAATGCATTTTGCTCATTCATTGTCTATCTGTGCTGCATCGTGCTTAATTATGATTCAAAACCGGTTTGGGCACTGTTTCATGCCCTTGCCCTGACAATTTTATGGCATTATCAGAAGGACTTATTGCCGCAGCTATTCCTGACATAACGATATATGCATTCCGTGATGGAAACATACATAGTTCGGCATTTACATTTGTTATATTAAGCAAATCTGTCTATTTATGTATTTCACAGTTAGTAACCAGAATTTTCTAAAGATACAGTCAATAATGCTTCTATACGCAAAAGCACCCTTATGCTGTATCTGATACCTGTTATATCCTCTATCATTACCGTTTCTCTTGGCTATATATGTCTCAACGGTAAATTGTCTGGCACTGACTCTGTTATTGTATTCATATGTCTGGTTCTGCTGCTCAATCAATATCCTGACTTTCTATCTGCAGCAGGATATCAGCCAGAAAAATGTTGAATATGCCAGATTGCAGATTGAATTACAGAAAGAAACTGACACTGAACATTATTATAATTATGTTCAGGAAGTTAATGAAAAGCAGCATATTCTTATCCATGATATTAAGAACCACCTTAATACTATCAGCCAGCTGAATGATGGAAAACATATTGACGAAATAACCAGATATATCAATAACATTCTGGGAAGTGATGCACTAAGAAAATCCAAAGATATTGCAAAATTGATATACTGAATGTAATTATTTCAAGATATGCCGAAAAATGTAGTAATTCAGATATAAGCTTTGAGGCAGACATCCGCGCCAACACCCTTGAATATCTTCCCGCACAGGATTTCACTTCCATATTCTGCAATCTTCTTGATAACGCCATTGATGCATCCCTATCATGTGATGAACCATACATAGATTGTAATGTATCTCTAATAAGAGGCGGAAATGCTGACCTTATAAGCATTGCTAACTCATGCAAATCATCTCCTTTAGGCCATGACGGAAAACTTCATTCCAGAAAGCAGGACACTGGTTTTCACGGATATGGTCTTAAAAGCGTGAAACGAATAGCTGATAAATATAATGGTCTGCTAAATTATACTTATTCAGATGAAAAGCATGAATTCCGCATTGTGGTTATGCTGGAGCATCCTTAGAAAAGCTTCCCGCTGCCATAAACTGCGGTATATTTTCATGAATGATTCCATTTCTTTTGGATCATATCATTTCTTGTAAGTACATATTTAGGATAGTTATCTTTAATCATCTCTAATGGAGCATACTCTCGATCCTCTGTTTCTCTGTTTAACATTGTTGTCATCGTCACCTGAACATAACCATAGTTGTTCATATTATCTCTCATAATGAAATCACATTCTAACTTTCCTATTCTTCCAATACTGATATCATACCCTTTGATTTTGCATAGTTAAAACAACATTTTCAAGGGCTGATTATAATTAATTCTGTTATCAGTATTTGTTGCAAAATAGAAACCCATATCTGATAAATAATACTTCTGCTCACCATTTATAGATTTCTTTGATTTTAAATCAAACCTCTTACATTCGTATATTATTTTGCATCCATTAATATATTAATATAACGGTTCAAAGTTTCTCTCTTTATGTCCATTCCAGATTTATGAAGTTCTTTCAAGATACTCTTCAAACTAGTTGTTGAGCCAAAGTTGTTAATAAGATATGTCTGCACTTTTCAAAAACTGAAACATTACGTATCTTTACCCTGTGCTTAATATCCTTTCTAATATTTCTCCTATAACACTCTTAATATATGTTCTCTTATCGTCTGGATTATCATAAAATATTGTTTTAGGAAAATTTCCGTTTTATATTTTATTATAGCAAAGAAATGTTTTTTCAAGTTAAGGGGTATTTTTTTTACTTTGTAAATTTTACCCCTTAACTCGAATTTCTACTATTTTAATCCTCTTTAATGTTCCCCTTCTCAACATTAGGTTTTATAAGCTTCTCATAAGAATACTTCCACAATTCTTCTGAGCCTTCTCCTGTTCGCGCATTTCTCTTTAATATCTGGCTTAAATGCACTCCCTTTTCAGCCCAACTCTTACCATTTGAAGCGTCATTTAAAATTACCGGCTGGAAATTATCCATAGTTCTTGCAAACTTTGCCTCCGGTGTTTCCTGTGCCTCGAATTCCTCCCACAGTTCACGCATATATTTCCCCTGATCTTCTGGAAGAATACTGAATATTCTGTCAGCACATTTTAACTCTCTTTCACGCTGTGTCTTCTTAGCATTCTCATCGTAAGCATATGTATCGCCTGCATCTATCTCTACAAGGTCATGTATAAGAAGCATTGTCACTGTGCGGAGCACATCAATCTTTTCGTTGGCATATTCAGACAACAGCACAGTCATAATTGCCATATGCCATGCATGCTCAGCGTCATCTTCCTTTCTTGACGCATCCGCCAGATACGTCTGTCTTCCAATGCTCTTTTCCTTATCAATCTCTCTTATAAACTCTATCTGTCTGTCAAGTCTGTCTTTATCCATGTTAACCTCTATTCCTGCGCTGCTTTTCAGCGCATCTTAAGTTTCTGCTAATCCGTCAATTCCAGTGACGCAACCTCGCCAACAACTATAATAGCTGGTGATGGGAAGTCTACTTCTTTCACCTTTGCTGCAATATCCGAAAGTGTTCCGACAAGCTTTACATATGTACCATCTGTATTCTCACCGTGAATTACCGCAACCGGCGTATCTGACAACTTTCCATATCTCATCAGCTTTTCCGTAATCATGTCTATACTCTTTAATCCCATAAGGAATACAAATGTTTCATCAAGCTTTGCATATGATTTCCACCTGATTTTCTCAACCTCCGGTGGCAGATTATCAGCCGTATGTCCTGTGATCACATGAAATCCACGGCTTGCCCCCCTGTGTGTTACTGGAATTCCTGCCATTCCACACAGACCGATACTTGATGTAACCCCGGAACTTCATGTAGGTATACCATGTGCTTTAAGTGCAATGCTTCCTCGCCGCCCCTGCCAAACACATACGGGTCTCCGCCTTTCAGTCTCACAATATATTTACCCTCAAGTGCTTTAGCAACAAGCAGTTCATTAATCTCTTCCTGTGCCTTAGAATGTCTGCCGCTTCTCTTACCTGCGTATATCAGCTCACAGCTCTCCTGTGCAAATTCCAGCAGATGCTCATCAATCAAATCATCATACACTATAACCTCTGCCCTTCTTATCTCTGACAGACCTTTGATTGTAATTAATTCATATGAACCGCAGCCTGCACCAACAAGTGCCGCTCCCGGCAGTATCTTCCCGCTTCCATTATCAAGATATTTCTGTAAAAATGCATTTTCTTCCTTGCTGCTGCACACTCTGTCTGCTTTCATACAGAATTCAGAAACTTCTCTTATAAATGCTGCTCTTTTTCTGTCATCATCTATCTTTTCTTTGGCAAGTGTCCTGACCTCTGAAAGATAATCTAATATGCTCTCTATATTATCAGATACATTTGCTTCAAAATCTCTTCTTAACTTAGCTGCAACATGCGGACTCTTCCCACCTGTAACAAAGCCTGCAACCATATCACCCTTCTGCACAATTGAAGGGAATATAAAGTCGCACAGTTCCTGGTTATCCACAACATTTACAGGAATACCCTTTTCTTTGCACAATCTTGCAGCTTCTTTATCCACTTCTTCCCCAGCCGCCGCGATAACAAAGTCCACATTTTCAATATCTTGTGGTGTGAATATTCTTCTTTCAACACTTATATTATCGCAAGCCTGCGCCACTGCCTCTATGTCAGAAACTATAGACGGTGCAACAACTTTAATCTTCACGCCAAATCCCTTCAGCCTGCTTATCTTTCTTGCTGCCACCTTACCGCCACCGATAACAAGGCATTTCTCCCCTTCTATTTCTCTAAAAAACGGAAAATAACTCATCCTGTTCCCCTTTTTCTTGTAATTATTGTCATGATACACTTTGAAACTGTTAATTTCTGTTTGCTTTAGCCTGATTTTCTTTGCTTGTTGTCATGATACGTACCAGCTTTGCCGTAGAATATTAGACGAAACAACCTGATTTTCTTTGCTTGTTGTCATGATACCTATAAATAGTCGCATATTCAGCAATTTAGTAGGTAAATTTCGTTTGTGACTATTATAATAGTGCTACATTTTTACTAAAAATGCCTACTAAATAACATATTCCATGCTTTTAGTAGGCATCTTGTGTCATATATTCTATTATTCTGCTAAAAAACACCTACCAAATCAGCACATATGTTAATCTTATAGGTATTCAGCCAGAAATTGCCTTCATATTCAGCAATATTATGCTTTCAAGGCACATCCACTGTCCGCGACACGGCTATAGCAAGCCTCAACCAACCGTCACATCAGAGATGTCCTCCAGGCAGCATGCTGCAATCGCTTTATCAGCCCATCTCGCCACGGATATCAATCTTAGGCGGCTCGATTGGGTAATTGCCTGTAAAACATGCGTCACAGTAACCTGTCTGTCCACATATCATCTCACTTAACTTATCAACCTCAAGATAGCCTAATGAATCTGCTCCAATAATTTCACAGATTTCATCTACAGAATGGCCTGATGCGATAAGCTGGTCTTCTGAAGGAATATCTGTTCCAAAATAACATGGGTGAAGGAACGCCGGCGAACTTATTCTTACATGAACTTCCTTAGCACCTGCTGCCTTAAGAAGATTAACAATTCTTGCACTTGTTGTTCCTCGTACAATCGAGTCATCAATCATGACAACTCTCTTGCCTGCAACTGCTTCCTTAAGTACATTCAGCTTAACCTTAACGCTTGATTCTCTCTGTTCCTGCTTAGAAGCGATGAATGTTCGTCCAACGTAGTTATTCTTGATAAATGCATTACCATAAGGAATTCCTGATTCCATTGAAACCAAGTGCTGCCGGATTACCAGATTCTGGAACACCTACAACAATATCAGCTTCTACAGGATGAGTCTTTGCTAAGATTCTACCCGCATTAATTCTTGACTCATATACGCCCATTCCGTCAATCTTGCTGTCTGGTCTTGCAAAATATATGTATTCAAATATACATCTTGCTGTATTTTTCTGGCAGAGTGACTTATCAGACTTGATTCCGTCTTTAGTAATAGTAACAACTTCACCAGGCTCAACATCTCTTACAAACTCTGCACCTACAGTATCGAGTGCGCATGTCTCTGATGATAAGAAGTATGCATTATCTCTCTTACCGATACATAATGGCTTGAAACCAAATGGGTCTCTTGCTCCGATAAGCTTTCTAGGACTCATTACGATAAGTGAATAAGCACCCTTAATCTTCTTCATCGCATTTAACACAGCTCCCTCAACAGTAGGAACATTAAGTCTTTCTCTTGCGATTAAGTAAGCAATAACCTCTGAATCAATAGTTGTCTGGAAGATAGCTCCTGTATAAGAAAGCTCTTCACGCAGTTCAACCGCATTAAGAAGATTACCGTTATGTGCCATACCAAGAGTTCCCTTAACATAGTTAAGAACAAGTGGCTGCGCATTCTCACGGCTGCTGCTTCCGGCTGTTGAATATCTTACATGTCCGACACCTATATTACCATTAAGCTTTTCAAGCTTTTCAGGATTAAAGACTTCATTAACAAGTCCCATATCCTTATATGAAAGAACCTTTCCCTTAGGTCCTTCTGTATCACTGACTGCTATACCGCAGCTTTCCTGTCCTCTGTGCTGAAGGGCAAAAAGGCCATAATATATTGTAGATGAAACATCATTGCCATCGAAATCATACACACCAAAGACTCCGCATTCCTCATGAAGTTCATCTTCAGCATAGTGGCTGTCATTAATATCAATCTGATTCATAATTCTCCATTCCTTATTGACTGTGATTATTTGCGGGAAAAATCCTTACCAGTAAGAAGCTTATATGCTTCCTTGTACTTCTCAACTGTCTTCTCGATTACATCATCTGGAAGTAAATAATCACTGTCTGGATTAGCCTTTAACCAGTCTCTTACAAACTGCTTGTCATATGATGGCTGGCTCTTTCCTGCCTCGTATCCTTCTAATGGCCAGAATCTTGAGCTGTCTGGTGTAAGCATCTCATCACCGATAACTACCTCACCATTCTCATCAAGACCAAATTCAAACTTAGTATCTGCAATAATAATACCCTTGCTTAAAAGCGTACTCTGCACTTCTTGTAAAGAGTTATAGTTGCATCCTTAATCTTAGTAGCATACTCAAGACCTTTTACCAGAACTTCTTTTCAAGAACCTCAATACTCTTCTCAAATGAAATATTCTCATCATGGTCGCCAATCTCAGCCTTAGTACTTGGTGTGTAGATTGGTTCAGGAAGCTTCTCTGATTCCTTAAGTCCCTCTGGAAGCTTAATTCCACAGACTGTTCCGTTTTCCTTGTAGCTTGCCCAGCCACTACCTGTTATATATCCTCTTACGATACACTCAACAGGAAGCATTGTAAGCTTCTTGCAAAGCATGCTTCTTCCAATATATTCATCCTTGTGGAAGAACTCTGGCATGTCATTAACATCAACTGAAACCATATGATTAGCAACAACGTCCTTAGTATAATCAAACCAGAACTTTGACATCTGTGTAAGAATTGCTCCCTTTTCTGTAACCTTATTCTTTAAAATGTGATCAAATGCTGAGATACGGTCTGTAGCAACCATAACAAGCTTGTCATCGCAATCATATACTTCTCTTACTTTTCCTTCATAGAGTAATTCACATTTTCCCATGAGTTCATCCATCCTTTTCTTCTTAATAAAATTATTAGTTAAAAAGTTATCAAACCGCCGTCATTATGCGGTTTAAAAACAAACAAAAATATTATATAACAGCACTCCTTCAAAATCAATAGACTTTATCTTATGCAATAATACATTGCACATTACTTCATTAAAGTGTATTATTAGAATATAAATATAGACAGTTTTTAGAAGTGTACTATTCACTCGAATAATAATATTAAGATGGGAGATTTTATTATGGCTAATGGAATTGAAAAAAGACGTTTTAAAAGAATGAAAGCAGACCTGTCGCTCAATGTTTCATCTTTATTTAAGCAGGATAATAAAGAGATTAAGAACCTTGATTCCCCTATTACAGTTACCAATATATCTGAAGGCGGAATTGCATTTGAATCAAAAAGCATGCTTCCTATCAACTTTTATTTTAATGCTGCTCTTAATCTTGGCTCTGAAACAGATACTCTCTACAGTGTTGTCAAGATTATAAGAAGTCAGCCGATTGAGGGCACTGACAATTATCTTTATGGCTGCGAGTTTGTCGGTATGGCACCGATTCTTGGTTATATCTTTGATGAATATGAGGCTAAGATTGAGAATGAATAAAATCACAATAGTCATCCCCTCAAAGGAGGTAATTATGAATAAGAAAAGTTATTCCTCATAATTGGCACAGTTTTACTAATTCTTTTAATAATATTATTAAGACCTCGTCACATTAAACTCAGCTTATCAGACACAGAAGATTTTTCTGTTGTAAAAGAAGGCAACGAAATCAGCCTGACACAAGATGAGAAATCCAAGTTAATTGACATGATAGACGATATAACTGTTATGCCATGGCTGTATCCGCCTGCATCTGGATGGACTTACAGAATATTATATACCAGCGCGGACAATCGTACTAACAGAATTATTGTGCTTGACAACAAAGTCACAATTAACAACATAACTTACCGTCCATTTTGAAAATCAGCAGGAAATGTTATAGATTATCTCGACAACATTTATAACAAAAGTCTTGTAACAATTAACATAGCCAATGCTGACAGCATTACCGTCACCAACAGGCCTAATCATAAGACTGCCGTTTTGATGGAAATAAACTTAAAGATTTAACAGACGCTTTAGCTTTCACGCCATCGCACCCGGTTACTTTCTACGACGATAACGATTCATCTGTCCAGTATGTACTCAACATACAATATAAAGATGGTTCTTCTGAAGAACTGTCTATTGTAAAATGCCCTGCAATTCTTTACAAAACCAGTATCTGAGTGTTGACTCATATGCATTGGAATTGATTCAGGAAGAAGTTGACAACTAATGCAATATGAGAGCCATTGGCTAAATACGAGCAATTATTATCAGCCAAGCAAAAAGAAAAATTAAGACACAACGCATAAATCCCAGCAGCACATATATCAGTGCTGCCGGGATTTCTTTATAATATCTCATAAGTTGTCTGTTCACTTGTAAGGCAGTCACATCCAACACGGTTCTCACCACTTGTAACAAATGATGAAGCCTTAATGTGTATATCTGTGATTGTCTCAGGCATATCCTTTATCGGTTCAATAACAACCGCTTCCTTTGCTCCAAGACAGTTAATTCCTTCAAAATTAATATTCTTAAAATAAGGAATGTCGTCTTTGTCGATTCCGTTAATTTCTTCATCTCTGTTAAGAGAATTAAGCACATATGACATTGTAAGAATAATTGCCTGTTCCTTAATATCAACCATATTAATATTCTTTATGTTAATATTTTCGATAACGCCACCTCGTCCAAGTGCGCTCTTAATGCGGACTCCGACATCAGTTCCAAGGAAAGTACAATTCTCTACCAATACATTTTTAATACCACGGCTCATCTCGCTTCCGATAACGAAGCCGCCATGTCCCTCATTAACGAGACAATCATGGATATATACATCCTCACAAGGTCCCTCAATCTGTCTTGCGACGGCATTCTTGCCTGACTTTAAGCAGATTGCATCATCACCTGTTTCAAATGTACAGTTGTGTATATGAACCTTCTTGCATGATTCAACATCAATTCCATCACCGTTCTGCGCATAATAAGGATTGCTCACCGTAACATTTCTTACTGTAAGATTCTTACAGAAAAATGGGTGTATATTCCATGCTGGTGAATTCTTAAATGTTACACCATCAAGAAGAATTCTTTTACAGTGACGAAGGCTTACCATTACAGGTCTGTAGAAATCATAATATTCGCTTGCTTTCTCAAGTGCATTCTCAGCGTCAAGCTGGATATTATGCTCATTACCTTTAAATGAGCTTTCTGTCGGCATCCATATGCCGCCCCCTTTAGTATCAATTATATACTGGCTCTTTTTCATAAGAGCTTCCCACTGTCTGTCAGTTATCTTAAACTGTTTTATAGGGCGCCACATATCACCACTTCCATCAATAACACCGCCACCTGTTATACCGATGTTAATAGCATTTTCAGCTGTAATAGGTGACTTGGCTCTTATACATTCCTGACCTTCATAGTTAGTGATAATAAGCGGATACTGGTCAATATCTTTAGAAAATTTAAGTATTGCATTCTTCTCAATTCTTAACTCAACATCACTCTTAATCTCAATTGGTGCTGTAAACCAGATTCCATCAGGAATCACAACAGTTCCGCCACCCTTCTCTGAAATATAGTTAATAGCCCTGTTTATCGCATCCGCATTTCTTGATGCATCCTCAATAGTGTAACAGTATGGTCTTGCACCATAGTTATCAACATATACTATTCTCTCCACAAATGCTGGGAGTTTTACATCAAAATTAACTTTTTTCATTCCACATCTCCTTCTAGTTTTAAGTTCATGTGTTACTTTAAAAGCTCCTGTAAAAGAGCATTAACCATTCCCGGATTAGCTTTTCCCTGCATTGCCTTCATAGTCTGGCCTACAAGATAACCGATTGCCTGCTTCTTACCGCCCTTATAATCAGCAACTGACTGTGGATTATCAGCGATAACCTTCTCGACTGTTGCTCTGAGCGCGCCTTCATCATTAACCTGCTTTAATCCGTGTTCCTCAACATATGCGTCAACATCAACATTTTCAGCAAATACATGCTCGAATATTTCTTTAGCTGCTGCATTGTTGATTTCCTTCTTTTCAACAAGAGTAATAATCTTGGCAAGGCTTTCAGGTGAAAATGTTAATTCCTCGGCTCTGAATTCTCTTCCAGTCTTAGCTGATTCTTCCTTCATGAGTCGCATTGTCTCGCCCATAATCCAGTTGGAAACCTTCTTTGGCTGATTGCAGATGGCTGTAGCTTCCTCAAAGATTTCTGTGAACTTCTTAGAATCTGTAAGAATCTCTGCATCATATTCAGGAAGTCCGAATTCTTCAATATAACGTGCCTTCTTCTCGTCCTTGAACTCTGGCTGTTTTGCCTTAAGTTCTGCTAAATACTCATCACTGATGTGAATTGGAACAAGGTCTGGATCTGGGAAATATCTGTAATCCTGCGCATCTTCCTTTGAACGCATAGCATATGAATATTCCTTGTCATCATTCCATCTTCTTGTTTCCTGCACAACCTTCTCGCCTGCTTCGATTAAGTCAATCTGTCTAGCTGTCTCGGCCTTAATTGCTCTTTCAATCGCTGCAAATGAATTGAGGTTCTTAGTTTCTGTTCTTGTTCCGAACTCGTTTGAACCACGCTCTCTTACAGAGAGGTTGACATCTGCTCTCATAGAACCTTCCTGAAGCTTGCAGTCAGAAGCACCAAGATACTGGATTGTTGTTCTTAACTTAGTAAGGTAAGCAATAACTTCTTCTGCTGAACGCATATCCGGTTCAGAAACAATTTCGATAAGTGGCACACCTGAACGGTTATAATCTACATATGACACACCTTCCCACTCATCATGAACAAGCTTTCCTGCATCCTCTTCCATATGAATCTCGTGGATTCTTATTGTCTTTTCTGTTCCATCTGATAATGTAACATCAACATGTCCGTTACGGCAGATTGGAAGATAAAGCTGTGAAATCTGATAATTCTGTGGATTATCAGGATAGAAATAATTCTTTCTGTCAAACTTGCAGTCCTGTGTAATTGTACAGTTAGTTGCAAGTCCTACTGCTGCTGCATATTCAACAACCTTCTTATTAAGAACAGGAAGAGAACCCGGCATACCTGTACACACAGGGCAAGTATGTGAGTTAGGTGCTCCACCAAACTCAGTTGAGCATCCGCAGAAAATCTTTGTCTTAGTAGCTAATTCAACATGGACTTCAAGTCCGATTACAACTTCATAATCTTTCATACTTATGCCTCCCTCCTATTCAAATCTTCCTCGTGCCTGCTCATAAGCGTAGCCCGCACGGATAATATTATTCTCTTTAAAGCAGTCGCCAATAAGCTGTAAGCCGATTGGAAGACCATTCTTGTCCTTACCGCATGGAACAGAAAGTCCCGGAAGTCCGGCAAGATTTACAGAAATAGTATAGATATCTCCAAGATACATTTTAATAGGGTCAGAAAGTGATGAACCAAGCTTTGGTGCTGTTGTAGGTGCAACAGGTCCAAGAATTACATCGTATTTTGCAAATGCTTCATCAAATGCTTTCTTAATAAGAGCCTTAACTCTTAATGCCTTAAGATAATAAGCGTCATAATATCCTGAACTTAATACGAAAGAACCGAGCATAATTCTTCTCTTAACCTCTGGTCCAAAGCCCTCTGAACGTGTCTTCTTATACATGTTGTGGAGTCCTTCGTATTCTTTAGTTCTGTATCCATATTTAACACCATCGAATCTTTCAAGGTTAGAGCTTGCTTCTGCTGCTGCGATTGTATAATAAGTAGGAATTGCGTACTCAACAAGGCTTAAATCAAACTCTTCAACGATTGCGCCCTTGCTCTCAAGAACTTTGGCAGCGTTAAGAACAGCTTCCTTAACCTCTGGGTCAAGACCTTCTCCAAAATAATCTCTTGGAATACCGATTTTCATTCCCTTAACATCATCAACTAATGCATTTGTAAATGAATAATCATCCCTTCCGATAGATGTTGAATCCTTATCGTCCTTGCCTGCGATAGCTTCCATGATAGTTGCACAGTCAGTTACATCCTTACATAAAGGTCCAATCTGGTCTAATGATGAACCATAAGCGATAAGTCCGTAACGTGAAACTGTTCCATAAGTTGGCTTTAAGCCTACAACACCACAGTAAGAAGCTGGCTGTCTTATTGATCCACCTGTATCAGAACCAAGTGCTGCAAAACACTCATTAGCTGCTACTGCTGCTGCTGAACCACCTGATGAACCACCAGGTACATGCTCAGGATTGCGTGGATTCTTAGTTGCACCAAATGCACTTGTCTCAGTTGTAGAACCCATCGCGAATTCATCCATGTTAGTCTTTCCGATAATTACAGCTCCTGCATTCTGAAGTCTTTCTACAGCGTCTGCTGTGTAAGTTGGAACGAAATTACCAAGTATCTTTGATGAGCATGTAGTAAGCATGCCCTCTGTACACATATTATCTTTGATTGCAAATGGTACTCCGGCTAAAGGAATCCTGTAAGCTTACCTGCCTTGATATCCTCATCTGCTTTCTTAGCTGCTGCAAGAGCTTTTTCCTTGTCAAATGTGACATAACAGTTAAGCTCATCTTCAGACTTTTCAATCTGTGCAATAACAGCTTCCATAGCCTCTGTTGCTGTTGTCTCACCCGCTTTAATCTTAGCAGCCAGTTCAACAGCTGTATAATCTAATAAACTCATATGCGTCCTTTCTATGATTCAACAGTTTTAGGTACAATAAATCCTGATTCATTACATTCAGGTGCATTAGCAAGAGTTGCCTCACTTCCGTCACCATTAGTAACAACATCTTCTCTCATTACATTATTAACAGGGAACACATGTGACATAGGTTCTACCCCTGTAGTATCAAGCTCTCCGAGCTTGTCAATATAATCAAGCATGCTCGCCATATCCTTCTTGGCAGCTTCCTTCTCTTCATTAGAGAGTTCAAGCTTGGCAAGGATACCAACATACTCAATTGTCTCATCACTAATTACATTAGCCATGTGTGCGTCTCCTTTCGTTAATAGCAGAAATTGATAAATCATCACAAGACACGCTTTCGCTACTTGTCGCTCGCAGCGGTACTAAGCGAAATCGGCCACCTCCGTCTGAAAAGCTAGCTTTTCAGACTCCACCAGCCGATTTTGCTAAGTGCCGGCGGCTCCAAAGTGTCTTGTTCACGCTTTATCCAATTTCTCCAGGCTCACACATCTACCCCGGAACGAGACGCGACATCGCTGCGCTCGTCGCCGCTGGGCGAGATGTAGTGGAAGTCTCTACCTCTTTGCATCAGAGGAGGTCATATTAAATTAGCGGTTGTTGGCAACGAACAGGCAGCGAGGTTTTATAAATTCACAAGCAAGGTGCTTTGGAGCCGCCGGCACTTGGTGTTGGGGACAGTTGGCAACAAAGTGCCAACAAATCCCAGCGAACCTAGTGTCCGCTGCGAGCGACAAGCAGCGAAAGCGTGCCTGCGGTGAATTTATAAAAATCCTGCAGTCGTCCGTCCGCCAACTAGTCCCTAACCTTAATATGAACTTCCCTAAGCTGCTGCTCTGTTACCTCATTTGGTGCTCCGCACATCAAATCCTGTGCTGTTCCGCTCATTGGGAATGGAATTATCTCACGGATATTCTCTTCATTTCTAAGGAGCATAATCATACGGTCAACACCTGGTGCCATACCTGCGTGTGGTGGTGCACCAAACTGGAATGCATTGTATAATGCTCCAAATTTTGCCTTTAATACTTCTTCGTCATATCCGGCAATTTCGAATGCTTTAACCATTATCTGCATGTCATGGTTACGAACGGCTCCTGATGATAATTCTACTCCGTTACATACGATATCATACTGGTATGCAAGAATATCAAGTGGATCTTTTGTATTAAGTGCCTCAAGTCCACCCTGTGGCATTGAGAACGGATTATGTGTAAATCCAATCTTCTTAGTTTCTGGATCTCTTTCAAACATTGGGAAGTCATTAACATAACAGAATCTGTATGCATTTTTCTCAATGAGGTCAAGTCTCTCACCAAGTTCGTTTCTGATCTGTCCTGCAAAGTATGCTGCTCTGTCTTCCTTATCAGCGATGAAGAAGATTGTATCTCCTGGCTGAAGTCCTGCAAGGTCTTTGATTTCTCCCTTGAGTTCTTCTGGAATAAATTTATCAATTGGTCCCTTGTAGCTTCCGTCTTCAAGAACCTCAAGGTATCCAAGTCCGCCCATTCCGATTCCTGTAGCGAACTTAAGTAACTTCTCATGCTGTCCCTTTGAAAGTTTTGCATGTACATTGATTGCTCTTACAGTCTTGTTCTGGAAAGGCTTGAATGTACATTTGTTAAAGAATTCTGAAAGGTCAATAATTCTAAGTGGATTACGAAGATCTGGCTTATCTGAACCAAACTCAAGCATTGCCTGCTTGTAGCTGATGATTGGATAAGGTGCCTGTGTAACTTCGTATCCTTCTGGTGCGAATTTTGCAAATGTTTCTGTAAGAACCTCTTCACCAATTCTGAATACATCTTCCTGTGTAGCAAAGCTCATCTCGAAATCTAACTGGTAGAATTCTCCTGGTGAACGGTCAGCTCTTGCATCCTCATCTCTGAAGCAAGGTGCAATCTGGAAATATTTATCAAAACCAGATACCATAAGTAACTGCTTATACTGCTGTGGTGCCTGTGGAAGAGCATAGAATTTGCCCTTATATTTTCTTGAAGGTACGATATAATCTCTTGCGCCCTCTGGTGATGAAGCACAAAGGATAGGTGTCTGGATTTCAAGGAATCCCATGTCTGTCATCTTCTGACGAAGGAATGCGATAACCTTTGATCTGAATATCATGTTATCCTTAACCTTCTGGTTTCTTAAATCAAGATATCTGTACTTAAGACGTACATCCTCTCTTACTTCCTTAGAAGTCTGTACTTCAAATGGAAGCTGCTGGTATACCTGTCCAAGTATTGTAATCTTCTTAGCTTCAAGCTCGATTGTTCCTGAAGGAATCTTAGGATTGTAAGTCTCCTCGTCTCTCTGCTCCATAATACCCTCAATAGCGATACACTCTTCCTTATGAATACCATCAAGTAATGTTGTATCACGAAGTACTACCTGAAGCACTCCATACATATCTCTTAAATCGATAAATGAAACTCCTCCGTGGTCACGGATGTTCTCAACCCATCCTGCAACCTTTAACTCCTTGCCGATGTAACTTTCATTAACTTCACTTAAGTTAACATCTCTGTACATGTTTGCCATTGCAATCTCCTTTCTTTTCTGGACAGGCAAAATGTTATGTCCTGTCAAATAAAATAATAATACCTAACATCCTGCAATGCTTTTTCGCACAAAAACCCAGGATGTAATATACATCCCGGGCGAATAAACTGTGTTATCCGCGGTACCACCCGCATTGAAAGGTGCTTAAACCTTTCATCTCATTGCACTTAACGCGTGTAACGGAATGACCTACCCGCCGTTCCCCGGCCGCTCAACCATTCAACTCCAGAGCGTTCCTCTTAACAATTCCCTGCGTATGCTTTCAGTCGGTGGCATCGCTTTCCTGTCAGGTTCCATGAAAAGAAGTCTCTTTCATAGTCTTTAAGATATTCATACACATAAATGATATCACAAAGAATATTACTTTTCAAGTACAATATTGTGTTCTTTTATATATTTACCAATCTTTTTATCCGAACCAAGTATATGGTTAGACAGCCAGCCAAGCAGGAATCCTATAAGATCCATAAGATATTCCTCCTGATTATCATCCATTGCCTCAAGCTCCCTGAAATCAATATTTACAAGCTTTTCTACAAATGCTGAATGTGCCCTTTTCTGTGCTTCAATTTCAGGATATCCGATTTTCTTCATCAGTTCTTCCTCATCACTGAAATGCGTCTCCGTGTATTCCCTCAGTTCTGAGAGAAGTCTTATGATTTCATCATATTTATCATGAAGAAGTTCTGCATGTATAACATCATTAGTGTCCCTGATAATATCAAAAAGATGCTTATGCTCCTCATCGACAAGCTCAATTCCTGTTATATATTTGTCTGTAAATGCAAATGCGTCATCAACATTAGTTTCTGGTGCCATCTTTCCAATCATCATGTCGCTGCTCAAGATGTGGCTGTAAAGCCATCTGGTAAGATAAAGCAGCAGCTCATTAAGAGAATTTCTTGCTGCCTCCGGTGAAGATTCATCTAACTTAAATGTATTAATCTTTTCTGCAAATGCTTTGTGTTCTCTCTGCTGTATTGGCAGTTCCGGGTCATGAATACTCTTCATGTATTCTTCTTCATGAGCAAAATGTGTAATAGCATAATCCTTAAGATTATCTATAAGATTCTTCGCAATTGACGCGGCATTATCTGTTTCTTTTACCAGTGCAAATGCTTCATTAAGCATCTGGAACAGTTTTCTATGTTCTTCATCAATATTATCAATGTGTATCATACAGTCTTCTGTAAATTCGTACATATATATCAATCTCCTCGTGCTTATATTTGCCTTGTATTATAACACCTTTTCTTTAATCTGTGCAATGCTGTCCGCCTGAAACATTAAATATCTGTTTTTAATGAGTATATTCACAAAACAAATGTAGTTTGTCAAAACATTTAAGGCTATAATTAACTTATTGAAAGCATTTTGCTTCGCAAAACAACGGAGGCAATACCTCTGCTCCTGCATGGGCAGTCGCATTTTGCTCCGCAAAACAAGGAGGTATGTATGAACATTTATCTTGCTGGAGATTCTATTGTACAGAATTATACTGAAGAAGAATTTATTGCAGGCTGGGGACAGTTTCTGCCACGCTTCTTTAAGCCTGATGTAAATGTATTTAACTATGCCAAGGGTGGCAGAAGTTCAAGACTTTTTATTAATGAAGGAAGATTTGAAGAGATTGACAGACATATTCAGTCCGGAGACTATCTTTTTATAGAGTTTTGTCATAATGATGACGATTCAAAGGATTACAAATCTATGTTTAACCGCCAGACTCCGCTTGGCGTACCAGATGAATCAGGTCGATTTCCTGTTATAGCAGGAGTTAAGATGCCTAAGAATTATATACCACCTGAATATATTGAGGCACTTAATAACGATGATTCGATAACTGATAAACAGGCTGTTCTTAACAGTGTTCTAGCCATAAACCAGTCTTATCCATATGACACTTACTATCCATACTCAAAAGACGCTTCTATGGGCAGTTACAAATGGTTCATCAAACAGTTTATTGATATGGCAAGAAAGCATGATGCAGTTCCTGTGTTAGTTACTGCGCCTGCAAGAACATTTTTTAATGATGACGGAACAATCATGGACGCTCCCGGCTGCCACGGCGGTAATAATTTCAGCTATATAAGAGCTATGCGCCAGATTGGCGAAGAAACCGGCACTCCTGTACTTGACCTGTTTTCTTATTCAGTTGAACTTTTTGAAAAAATCGGACATGACAATATCCACAGATATACTTCAATCAAAAAAGGTATCAATAAAGGAAAATGGCCTGACGATTTCTTAAAAGAACTTGCCAAGCCAGAAACTGTTTCTGAGAATACACATTTTAACAAGGATGGAGCAATGCTTATCACCGAAGGTCTGGTAGAACTGATTCGTGAATCCAAGAACCCCCAGCTTTGTGAATTGCAGTCTTCCCTGCTTCATAACGTGGTATAAGTATATTACTTATTAATGAATTCCCATGCTTCTTCGGGGCTGTGTACAACAAACTCAGCCCCGTTTTCCTTTAAGAATTCTTCATCTCTGAAGCCCCAGCCAACCATACATACATCCATTCCTGCATTAGCCGCTGTCTGGACATCTACTTCTGAATCCCCGACATATACAGCCTGTGTTCTGTCAACATCAAACTGTCTTAATACTTCATTAACGCTGTCCGGATATGGTTTTCTTCTTATGCCTTCTCTCTCTCCAACCGCATAATCAAATAGTCCCGGAAAATAATCTTTGCATAAAATCTGCACTCCATAATCAGCCTTGTTAGATACAACCGCAGTGTACACACCGGCATTTCTTATATTCTCAATAAGTTCTTTTATTCCATCATAAGGTCTTGTCTTATCGGCACAGTGCTTCTTGTAATGCTCTGTAAATGTTTCATGCACCTTAACTATCATGCTTTCTGGTGTTCCCTGTGGTACAGCTCTTTCCATCAGCTTTCTTATCCCATTGCCAACAAAATGTCTGATTTCTTCAATCGTCCTCTCAGGCATGTCAAATACTGAAAGTGCATAATTAGTACTATCTGCAAGGTCTTCCAATGTATTAAGTATCGTTCCGTCCAGATCAAATACAACGATTTTGTATTTCATATATCCTCCTTGTTATGGCTTCTTTATCCCAGCAGCTCCTCAATTATATCGTAATGCTCATCAATCGCTGCATTAAGTGTCTCAATATCCTTCTTTATAAGGCTATCATATATCATTTCATGTGTCTTTAAAAGTTTCTTTTTCTTAATTCCATCTGCATGCTTTATGACATAATCTATCCATTCGCGGTAGACTTCAACAACAGCTTCCATCAGTGTAATCCACAGATTGTTGCATGTATCTGCAATCAGTTCCTCGTGAAATGCTTTATCAATATCAACAAGGTTTTCACCTGTTACCATGCTCATCTGATTAACCATGCTTTCCAGTCGTTCCGTTGTTCTTTCATAAGACCTGTATGTATTACTGCATTACACACTGACTTTTCCATCATGCGGCGGAATTCGCACACTTCGCACTTAGTAACAGTTTTTAATGCAATCATCATTAATATTGTCTGCTTTATGGACTGCCCGACATTTTCTGATATATAATTGCCAGAACCCTGACGGCGTTCTATAAGTCCCATTCCATGCATAATACTTAAAGCTTCTCTTGTTGAATTGCGTCCTATCCCAAGAGTTTCTGCAAGTGCACGCTCAGTAGGCAGTCTGCTTCCTATTGTAAGCTCTCCGCTTTTCATAAGCTCATAAATGTATTGAATTGCCTTTTCGTATTCCTGCGAAATTTTTTTCTGATTCATGTCAGCTGATTCCAGATTACAACACCCCTGTCTCATTAATATAGGCTTCTATAAGTCTTAATGCACCATCTTCCCCAACCTTTGAAACATCTATGCATATATCGTAATATTCTGCATTTCCCCATTCTTCACCTGTATAATAATTGTGATATGAGCGTCTTCTAAGGTCTGTATCTTCAACTATCTTAGCTGCTTTCTTAGGGCTGACATTGTGCTTCTTTTCTATAAGTTCTGCTCTTTTTTCTTTGTTTCCTGTGAGAAATACTGATATAACATCTTCTCTGTGTCTGAATGCATTGTTTCCGCATCTGCCGACAACTACGCAATTTTCATTACCGATTATGTCAGCCATAGCCTTGCGTGGAGTTTTTCCATTATCTGATGTATCATCACCTGCCATTGTGTCAGCATATAGCATCATATCAAGTGGCATTTCTCCATAAAAATATGGATATTTTTCATACAGACCTTTCTCTTTTGCCAGCCTACAAACAGCATCCTTATCATAAAATGGTATAAAATATTTCTCTGCCAGTGCTTTTCCTATCTGGTCACCCATACATCCACATTGTCTTGCAATTGTGATTATCATGTTTAACGCCTCCTAATTTTACATAAATCCAGCAAATACTGATGAAAGTACAACTGTAAGTATACCTGCAACTGCAATTGATAAGCTGCTCATTGCACCTTCAATTTCGCCCATTTCCATAGCCTTGGCTGTTCCTATCGCATGTGCAGCAGATCCTAACGCAAGTCCTTTGGCAATCGGTTCTTTTATTCTGAATATTTTACATATAAGCTCACCAAATATATTTCCAAGAACTCCTGTTACAACAATAACTGCAACTGTGATTGTTACATAACCTCCAAGTTCCTCAGAAACTCCCATACCAATAGCAGTAGTTATTGACTTTGGAAGAAGAGTAACATATTCTGCATGACTCAGATTCATAATTTTAGATAACACAAGTACCGTTGTTAAACTTGTAAGCACACCTGATGCTATTCCTACAACAACTGCCTTGTAATTCTTCTTAAGAAGACTCCACTGCTCATACAGCGGAATTGCAAGACATACAGTTGCCGGTGTAAGAAACCAGCTAAGATACCTGGCACCCTGATTATATACATTATAATCAACACCTGATACTGCAAGTACTATTATTGTTATTATTATTGATATAAGCAGTGGATTGAATATTCCAAGCTTGAATTTTTTCTTAAGCACAGAACCAATAAAGTATGATAAAAGACTTAATGTGACTCCGGCAAAAAGTGATTCTCTGAAAAAATCATTCATTAGTATTAACCTCATTTCTTTGTGCTTTGCGTAATTCTCTCTTCCTGTCAGCACGTATGATTATCTGTGAAGCCTGACCTGTAACCGCCATAACCGTAATTATAGCAACAACCGTAACAACAAGCACCGGCACGAGCATAGGTTTTAATACCCCCCATGAAGACATCAGTCCTACTCCTGCCGGAATGAACATAACAGGCATTACAGCTATAAGAAATTTTCCTGCGTCTTTTACCCAGCTAAGCTTTATAAGTCCGGTAAGAAGTCCAACAAAAAGTATCACCATTCCATATATACTGGCTGGAACCGGCAGCGGAAGCAGATATTTAAGTGCTTCTCCGACAAATGAAATAGCCAGTATTATAAGAAACTGTCTCAATAATTTCATAACATTTCTCCATAAATAAAAAATTGCGGTGCAAATTGGTGCTACCAATTCATACCGCAAATTATAATACATTCTTATGTACAATAAAGCAAGGACTTTTTTATGCTCTTCTTGCCTTAGCTGCCTTAAGCAGATGTTTTGCAAGAACTGATGTTGTTACCGAACCTACTCCTCCAGGAACCGGTGTACATACAGAAGCATTCTCTGCAACATCTTCAAAATCAACATCACCACACAGATTGCCGTCTTCATCAACATTTATTCCAACGTCAATTACAACTGCACCATCTGCAACAAATGATTTGTCAACCATCTTTGCAACGCCTGCTGCCGCAACAAGCACCTCAGCGCCCTTACATACTCCCGGCATATCAACTGTCTTAGTATGACACACTGTTACTGTTGCATTCTTCTTCATAAGCATCATCGCAACCGGCTTACCGATAACAAGACTTCTTCCGATAACTACTGCTCTCTTACCCTTTAAGTCAACTCCTGCATAATCTAACATCTCAATTACAGCTTCTGCTGTACATGGACCATATCCTGTCGGATCCCCTGCATATACCTTTGCAAGATTCATAGGTGATATTCCATCCAGATCCTTCACACTGGCAATTCTGTTCTCAATTGCCTTCTCATCAAGATGCTTTGGCAAAGGTCTTAAAAGAAGAATTCCGTCAATATCCTCATCTTCATTAATCTTGTCAAATTCTTTCTGGAAAGTATCATTATCAATATCAGCAGGAAATGTATATGAAGTACATCTGAATCCTACTTTTTCCATCTTCTTGGTAGCGCCACGCTCATATGACATATCATCTGGTCTTTCACCAACACGCACAATTGCAAGATGTGGAATTGCGCCCTTCCAGTCCTTCATCTCTTCAATAATCTTCTCATTAATAGCATTAGCAACCGGTAATCCCTTAAGTGTCTCCATATATTCCTCCTTGTTTTGCGAAGCAAAATCCGTGTGCTTTTAAGCCCCTTGTCTCCCAGCGAGGAGAGGAATTTTCCTCCTTATTTTGCAATCCTGTTCTATGGTCTTACAGCGTCCATAACTCTTCCAAATGTTTCTTCTTCAATCTGTGCTGCTTCAGCAAGCATCTTATCTGCCTTAAAGTTCATATCTTCAGCAAGTTCTCTGTCCTTCATAAGCTTTGTATTGATAAATACATGCGAAGCCCCTTCATTGCAGCCTCACACATTGTTATGCCGACACCCGCATCACTGATTGCAATTCTGCTTCCAATTACAGATATACGGTCGATAAGCTTCATGGCTTCAAGTATAAGCTCCATCATTGACAGAGGGGCTTCTGAGGCTTAACAAGTGCCTTTGCCATAATTGCTTCTCTTTCCTTAATCTGTTCTTCTGTATCCTTAGGAAGACCATAAGCTGCTGCAAGAGGCTTAAAGCTTTCAGCATCCTTATCCATGCACTCTGCAAGTCTCTTTGTAAGGTCTGTCGCTTTAACAATAAGTTCTTCAATCTCTTCCTGATACTCTGCATATTTCTTCTTTCCTGTAGTAAGTGCAAGCACCATATTACCAAGGCTCATGCCTACTGCTGCCACATATCCGCACGCTCCGCCGCCTCCCGGCACCGGTTCACTTGAAGATAAAACCGCAAGAAAATTATCCATTGTCATATCTGTCATCATATTAAATATCTACCTCCCCTGTAAATACTGTTTTCGCCGGGCCTTCAAGATATACGGTATTCTCATCTTTATCCCATGTAATCTTTAAGTCACCACCAAGAAGATGAAGTGTTGCTGTTGTGTCGCACATTCCGTTAAGAACAGTTGCAACAAGGCTCGCACATGCACCTGTACCACAGGCAAGTGTCTCCCCGGAACCTCTCTCCCACACACGCATATTAAGATTATTCTTATCTACAACCTGAATGAATTCAGTATTAATTCTCTCTGGAAATGCTTTGTGATTTTCAAAGAAAGGTCCGATTTTTTCAATCTCAAATTTCTTAATATCAATATCTTTATCAAGATAAACAATAGCATGAGGATTACCCATTGAAACTGCTGTTACCTTGTACTCCTTACCTTCTACAACAATAGTCTCATCCACAACAGGTGTCTTAACAACCTTTCCGGCAATTGTCTCTATCTCACAGCCTTTATATTCTTTAAGTTCCTTCGTATCGACAGGAATCTGTGCTGCCTCAAGAATTGGTGCGCCCATGTTAACCCTTGCTGTCTCAACCTTGCCATCTGCACCAGTTTTAAGCTCAAGTATCTTCACACCTGCAAGTGTATCAATAGTAACTGTTGTTTTATCTGTAAGTCCGTTGTCATATACGAACTTTCCAACACATCTTATTCCATTACCACACATCTGTCCCTGCGAACCATCTGCGTTGTACATCTCCATAAAGAAATCAGCTTTATCTGAGTTCTTAATAAGAATAAGTCCATCTGAACCTATTCCAAAATGTCTGTCACTTAAATCAATTGCGACCTGTGACGGATTATCAATTACCGACTGTGTGCAGTCTACGTATATGTAGTCGTTGCCTGCTCCATGCATTTTAGTAAACTTCATACTGCGTCTCCCTTTTCCTATATATTATAAATGCAGTGATAAATCACATTTGTCATACATCCTGATATATTCCCATTACCATAGTTGCTGACTCTACCATTGTATTGCCACTGTCCATGCTGCATTTCTGGATATATCTGAATGCCTCCTGCTCTGACATATTATTTCTTTCCATAAGCAGATGCTTTGCATCATCAATTATCTTCTGTTCTTCCGGACTTCTCTTTCTTGGCTGTGACCTTAATTTCCTTCTACGCCTTATCTGTGCCTGAAGCATCATCTCTATAGTTGATACAAGGTCATTAACCTTTATTGGCATTGCCGCACATACAATTCCATTGTCCTGACAATCTTCCCATCTGTTCTGGGACGCAACTAACAACATCTCAAAGCTCTTTGGCTTATATTCATATAATTCAGTATAAACCATATTATCTGACAGCTTATATCCGCATATTATGATTCCATCAGACAAAGTATCAGCCTGATTGATTGCCTGTGCCCCACTTGTACATGGTACAGCGACATCGAAGCCTCTGTGAATCAAAAGACTCCTTACTGCTTTAGCCTCCTCTAACTTAGGAAATGCTACAATCAATGTGGACATCAATTAACTCCTTTTCTACTTAGCATACGCTTTACCATGTTTAATCAATACTTGTAGAGATATTCATCAATTTCCCACTGTGAGACTCTTGTTGTGTAGTTTTCCCATTCTTTCATCTTAGCTTCAACATATTTGGTTGTAATATGTTCTCCAAGTACGCTGCATAAAAACTCATCTGCCACAAGACAGTCAACAGCTTCCTTAAGGTCTGCCGGCATATTCTCTATTCCTGCTGCCCTTCTCTCGCTGTCATCTCATATATATTGCAGTCAACACTCTCAGGTACTTCTATCTTGTTCTTAATACCATCAAGTCCTGCTGCAAGGCAGAGTGCCAGCACGAGATATGGATTAGCTGTAGGATCTGGATTTCTTAACTCAACTCTTGTTCCATTTCCTCTTGATGCAGGTATTCTTATAAGCGGACTTCTGTTCTTTGCTGACCATGCTATATATACAGGTGCTTCATATCCCGGAACAAGTCTTTTATATGAATTAACAAGTGGATTAGTTATTGCTGACATACCTCTTGCGTGCTTCATAATACCGGCAATAAAATGATATGCATCATCTGATAAACCAATCTTTCCATTCTCATCTGCAAATATATTCTTACCCTCTTCAGTTGCAAGTGACATATTAATATGCATTCCAGAACCGCTGATACCAAACTTTGGCTTTGGCATAAATGTTGCATAAAGTCCATGTCTCTTGGCAATTGTCTTAACTGTCATCTTAAATGTCTGTATATTATCTGCTGTCTTTAAAGCCTCATCATATTTAAAATCAATCTCATGCTGTGCAGGAGCAACCTCATGATGTGAAGCCTCAATCTCAAACCCCATATCCTCAAGAGTAAGAACCATATCTCTTCTTATATTCTCGCCCAGGTCATTAGGTCCAAGATCAAAATATCCAGCTTTTTCATGGCTTAAAGTTGTAGGAAGTCCGTTGTCATCTGTATGGAATAAGAAAAATTCACATTCTGGACCGACATCAAAGCGGTATCCCATTTCATTCGCTTCTTTAATAGTTTTCTTAAGTATCCATCTTGGGTCGCCCTCAAAAGGCTTGCCATCTGGTGTATACACATCACAGATAAGTCTTGCAACCTTTCCCTGCTGTGGTCTCCATGGGAATATTTCAAATGTATCGTAGTCAGGATACAGATACATATCTGACTCTTCAATTCTTACAAAACCTTCAACAGAAGAACCGTCAAACATGCATTTGTTATCAAGTGCCTTCTCAAGCTGGCTTGAAGTAATTGCAATATTCTTAAGTGTTCCAAAAATATCTGTAAACTGAAGACGTATAAACTCTACATCCTCTTCTTCAACCATTCTGAATATATCGTCCTTAGTGTATCTGCTCATAAGAAACCTCCGCTATAATTATATATTTCTTATTGTGGCTTATTGCCAACTTTTATAAATATACTACATTTTAATCTCTTTGTGTATAATACAAATATTTTTCTTGAATAATTTTGTTTCTTAATGTACCATAGTTATGCATATTTCGTCTTTTTAAGACATATATTAATAATTTTAAGGGAGATAAATTATGGCTAAGAAAACAAATGTACCTCTTAAGAGACGCAGACGCTCTGAACTTAATGTAAAACTCATTGCTATCATTGCTGCTATACTCTTTGTTGTAACTATAAGTATCGTATTCGCTGTTATTGGCAGTCACAAAAAAGAAAATAATCCTTCTGTTGCCGATAACCAGAATAATGAGACTACTGCTGAACCCACAACAGAGGAAGAAACTACAACCAAGGTTCCGACTATCGAAGTCGACCTTATGATGATTGGTGATATGCTTATGCATGAAGGTGTTGTAAAAAGTGGTCTTATGGATGATGGAACTTACAACTTCGACCACCTCTACACTAACATAGCTAAGGATATAAGCTCTGCAGACATAAAAATCGTCAATCAGGAAACAATCCTCGGCGGTTCTGATTTTGCTTACACAGGATATCCAACATTTAACTCACCATGGGCACTTGGTGATGCAGAAGTTAAAGCAGGCTTCAATATTATCCTTCATGCTACCAACCACACATTAGACAAGGGGCTTAAGGGGGTTGAGAACTGCCTTTCATTCTGGAAAACTTATCATCCTGATACTCCTGTTCTTGGTATCAACGAAACAGAGGAAGATTATGAAAATATATATGTTTATGAAAAAGAAGGCTTCAAGATAGCATTCCTTAACTACACATACGGAACTAACGGAATTCCTATTCCTGATTCCAAGCCTTATATTGTAAACATGCTTGATAAGGATAAGATTACAGCAGATGTAACTAAGGCTAAACAGCTTGCTGATATGGTTATTGTACTTCCTCACTGGGGTACTGAATATGTCTACACACCAGATTCTAACCAGAATTACTGGACACAGCTTTTCTTAAGCCTTGGTGTTGATGTTGTTATCGGTACACATCCTCATGTCCTTGAGCCTGTCGAGGTAGTATCTGATACTAAGGGGCATGAAATGCTTGTATACTATTCACTTGGTAACTTCGTTTCTAATCAGGACCAGAAGCCTCGTATGATAGGCGGTATGGCTAAGATGACACTTGTTAAAGATGAAACAGGCTGTTATGTTAAGAATTATAATCTTACACCTGTTATAACACAGAAGCTTTTCGGCCAGAAAGCAATCACTACATATAAATTAAGTGATTACACAGAATCACTTGCATCAGGCAACGCAATCCGCAACGATTCCGGCTGCTCTGATTTCAGCCTTTCATACTGCCAGACTCTCGTTAAGCAGATACTTGGCGATGATTACGATGAAAGCACAAGTGAATTAAATGTTTCACTCCATCCTGATGGTCTTGTTAAAGATACATCTGCAACAGAAAGCAGTTCTTCTGCTAAGTAATGAAAAAAGCAGTAATTTTTTAAAATGTAAAGAGATATATTGATACTAAGCATTATCCGAGGTATCAGTATGTCTCTTTTTTCTAATAAACAAATGCGCATTATATTCATATACTGCGTTATAATCATTTTAGTAATCTGTGGCATAATAACCGCAAGACATAAAAAACATCATCAGATTCAATTGTAAAACAACTAAAACCAATAACGAAACATCGGAATCATCAGACACCCAACATACTTCTGACAACACTCCCAATACCGACAGATTACCGCCATACAACTCATCCAATCAGGGAAATGGAATTGGCGGCGGCGCAATCATGGGCAATTGCAGCATAGGCAGCCGTAAACTTCCTATATACTGTGTTGACCTTAGTAAAAAGACTAATCTTGATACCTCCAAAAAATATGTTTCCATATCATTTGACGCCGCATGGGGCGATGAAGATACTATAAAAATTCTTGACATTCTTGATAAATATAATATCAAAACCACATTTTTCATGACCGGAGGCTGGGTAGACAGCTACCCTGATAAGGTTCTTGAAATCTATAACCGCGGTCATGACCTCGGCAATCACAGCCAGAACCATAAAGAAATGAGTAAACTTTCTGTAAATGAGCAGAAAGATGAAATCATGTCTGTTGCCAATAAAATAAAAGAAATCACCGGATATACGAGCTTCCTGTTCCGCCCGCCATACGGTGATTATAATTCAACACTTATTGATACAGTCTATGGTTGTAACTTCTATCCTATAGAATGGGATGTAGATTCCCTTGACTGGAAGGACTATGGAACAGACAACATAATTAAGACCGTGACAACACATAAAGCTCTTAAGAACGGTTCCATAATTCTTATGCACAACGGTGCTAAATATACAGCCGAAGCTCTCGAATCTGTAATAACCGGGCTGCAGTCCCAAGGCTACGAAATCGTGCCTGTATCACAGCTTATTAATACTGAAAATTTTCATATGGATGGAACCGGCCTGCAGATTCTGACTAATTCTTATGCATAAGGTGCTTTGTATAAAACTTAGCACCTTATGCAACTTTATTATTGTAATCGGTAACATATACTTCACTGGCAATCTCTCTTGCCTTTTCTACAATCTTTTCCAAACGGGACATGACTTCATCTGAAAAATACTTTTCTCCACATTCCTCACATTCCTCACAAGGAACATTCTTAATTATAATTACACAATTATCAAAAGTAACAACATGTGTTGTAACCGATGGTTTTGTTGTTTTACATTTACAATAAAACACATACTATTGCTCCTTTCTTGTCTTTAAATCTGCTTCAAACTTATCCGTATTAGGATAATATGCTGTTACTATATACACATTATCTCCATCATAACCTAATACAACATGTATAACTCTGTTTCTTAATGTATACCCAAATATCAGACAGCTAGGATAAGGATAATCATTAATATAATGTTCAATAATCTCCCCATTCATTATACAATTGATAACATCACTCCTCTTAATATCCCTCTCAGCCATTCTTGCTGCAACATGTACTGACCACTTTATCTTCCTTAATGTACATGCTTCTCTTATTTTTTCTATATCCATATATACTCTCTATCATATTATAATCGTTTTAATTTAATTATACAACTTGCTTTTCATTTTTATATTAAATATAATATACTAAAATATAACACGAATTGTAAAGCAGTAACTTATTTTAATTATTTATTAAGTTTTGTATATAAATCAATCATGCATATTTACTTGTAAATAACTCGCTATCGCATTATAATTTGGTAGTCAAAATATTTTAAATTCAAAAGAGGTGTACAATGAACATTTTCAAGAAAATATACTGCAGAAGTTTTCAGACTGTCTTCAAGATTGCACCATTTCTTCCATACAGGAAGCCTAAAATTGTAAGTGCGTTATCTGACATTCCATCTGTACTTACAAAAAGAAGAAATCATGTCCTATAATTATTACTGATCCTAATTGCAAAGCTTGGCATTCTTTCTATGCTTACAGATGTATTCGACAATGCCGGCATTGAATACCACGTTTACGATAAAACTGTAGCTAACCCTACAACTGATACCGTGGAAGAGGCACTTGCCATATATAAAGATAACAAATGTGACTGCATAATCGGCTTTGGCGGCGGTTCAAGCATGGACTGTGCCAAAGCTGTTGGTGTAAGAATTGCAAGACCTAAGACACATCTGTCTAAGCTTGGAGGAATCCTTAAGGTCCATGCAAAGCTTCCTCTGCTGGTTGCAATTCCTACAACAGCAGGAACGGGAAGTGAAACTACTCTTGCAGCCGTAATTGTAGACGCCACAACCCGCCACAAATATGCTATCAACGACTTTCCGCTTATCCCAAGATATGCAGTCCTTGACCCGAAGGTAACCCTTACACTTCCTGCTTCAATTACCGCAACTACCGGAATGGATGCACTTACACATGCCGTTGAAGCCTACATCGGAAACTCAACAACTCCGGGTACAAGAAAAGATGCACTTATGGCTACTGAGTTAATATTTAACAATCTTGACAGAGCATACACTAACGGTTCTGATACAACGGCAAGAAAGAATATGCTTAAAGCTGCTTATTATGCCGGATGTGCATTCACTAAATCATATGTAGGATATGTCCATGCAGTTGCACATTCTCTAGGTGGCGAATATAATGTTCCTCATGGACTTGCAAATGCCGTAATTCTCCCAATGGTTCTTGAAAGCTATGGAGAATCCATATATACGAAGCTGCATGACCTTGCAATTGCCGCCGGTGTTGCAGATAAGGATATGCCAGATGAGACTGCTGCCAAAGCATTTATACAGGCAGTAAAAGATATGAAAGCAAGATTTAACATTGGCGATACAATTCCTGAGATTAAAGAGGAGGATATTCCTAAGCTTGCAGGGTATGCCGACAAAGAGGCTAATCCTCTCTACCCTGTTCCGGTTCTTATGGACGCTAAGACACTCGAACAATTCTACTATAAACTTATGAAAGATAATACACATGAAAATGAGGTATAATATGGAAGCTACACAAATCAATAAACTTGTACAATCGCAGCGACATTTCTTTCTTACAGGTACAACACTTGATGTAAATGTAAGAATTGATGCCTTAAAGAAACTATATTCGGCAATTAAGAAACATGAGAATGAAATATTTGATGCTCTCTATAAAGACCTTGGCAAAAGCCAGTTTGAAAGTTATATGTGTGAAGTCGGGCTTACTCTCAGCGAGATATCTTATATGATAAAACATATAAGGACATTCAGCAAAGAGAAAAATGTTCCAACACCCCTTGCACAGTTTCATTCCAGAAGCTTTAAGAAGCCGTCACCACGCGGAGTTGTCCTTATTATGAGTCCTTGGAATTATCCATTTCTTCTGACAATGGAACCCCTTGTTGATGCAATTGCCGCAGGAAACACTGCGATTCTTAAACCAAGTGCGTACTCACCTTATGTCAGCGATGTTATGTGCCTCATAATAAAAGAAGTATTTGACCCTGCTTATGTATCTGTTGTAACTGGCGGAAGAGTTGAAAATAACTGTCTGCTTAATGAACATTTTGATTACATATTCTTTACAGCCAGGCTGTCGGCAAGGAAGTTATGCGCAAAGCCGCTGAATACTTAACCCCGGTAACACTTGAGCTTGGCGGAAAAAGCCCATGTATAGTAACAGAATCTGCGGACTTAAAGCTCGCTGCCAGAAGAATTGTATTCGGCAAATTCTTAAACTGCGGGCAGACATGTGTTGCGCCTGATTACATATATGTTCAGGACAGTATCAAAGACCAGCTTGTGAAAGAACTTATCCACGAAACAAAGCGCCAGTTTACAGATTCTCCACTTAACAACAATGATTATGGCAAAATTGTTAATGAAAAGCATTTTAACAGAATATCAGGTCTTATCGATAATAGCAAAGTCGTTCTTGGTGGTGCATCAGATGCAGATTCTCTGCGTATTGAACCTACGATAATGGATAATGTTACATTTGACGACGCTGTGATGCAGGAAGAAATTTTTGGTCCGCTTATGCCTATACTTACCTTTCACTCTGTCGAGGAGGCAGTAAACACTGTTAATGCACACATGCACCCGCTTGCTCTGTATATATTCACTAAGAATAAGAAAGAAGCCCGTTATGTAACCTCAAGATGCAATTACGGTGGTGGCTGTATCAATGATACAATCATTCACCTTGCAACATCTGAGATGGGCTTTGGCGGATTCGGTGAAAGCGGCATGGGCTCATATCACGGAAAAGCCGGATTTGATACATTTTCACACTATAAGAGCATTGTAGATAAAAAATGCTGGCTTGACCTGCCTATGCGCTACCAGCCATATACGAAAACAAATAACAGTTTAATACATATGTTTTTAAAGTAATCACTTTGCATAAAAAACAGCGCTATATTGCATACAATGGCACACGGCGCTGTTTTTATGTTAATAATGTTATTAATAAAATAAGATTGAAAATGACTTCTCGAAAACTTCTCCGGCATCAAGATGATTACTGTATTCCCTGTCCTTAAGCTCCCCTGTAAAATCTATGGCATCTGTTCTTCCATACCACGGCTCTATACATACAAATGGAACATTTTTTGATTTGCATGACCACAGACCAAATACCGGCGTATCAAACTTAACTGTAACAAAAGGCTTTTCATTTTTTATAAGACTTACCGTTCCTGCCTGACTTCCCTCAATTATAAATGCATCTTTTTCAAAGCTGTCCTCTTGTATTGTATATTCATGATTAATTAATGGCAGCTCATACTCATCCCTAGCCATTAATTGATAATCTCCTATCAGATGATATGTAATTCTGTCTGCATCAAATCTTATCTTACAGCCAGCCATGCTTGTATCATTCTCTGGTGTTACAAAAGCCGGATGACCACCTATACTGAAATGCATCATTACATTATCTTTGTTGATTACTCTGTATACTTCTTTAATCTCATTGTCAATAAGGTGATACTCCAGCTCCAGTGCAAAATCAAAAGGATATTTCTCTTTAGTATTTTCATCGGATTCAAGTCTCATAACCAGCATATCGTCATTATGCTTAACAAGTGTGAACTCCATATCTCTTGCAAATCCGTGCTGACCCATTTCATATACTTTTCCATTATAAATGCTTTGGTTATCCTTATATTTGCCAATAAGCGGGAAAAGAACAGGTGCAACTCTTTTCCATCCTTCGGGATTGGCGTTCCACATTCTGTGTGTATTGTCAGTTTTACATAATACATCTCTTATTTCACATCCCTTAGAATTCACCGTAACTTTTAAAATGTTGTTTTCTAATACATACTCTGCCATATTGGCCTCCTTTCCGGACATGTTTTCTTTATTGTACACCACAATCTGATATTTTCCAAATCAAAAAGCTGACACACAAAGAAGTGCATCAGCCTTAAAAAAATATGCGGATAACAGGAGTTGAACCTGCACGTCTGTTGACACTAGAACCTAAATCTAGCGCGTCTGCCAATTCCGCCATATCCGCGAACATGTGCTATATTACCATATTCTTACGATGTCGTCAACCTTTCGCCAGATTCTGTTCACCTTCATTTTGTTTATTTCCCGCCAGTCTCATAACTTCCTTCCATGCTGGCGAGAACAGATAATAACCTATCATTGCAAACATTCCAAAGCTGAAAGAAATTGGGAAGCACAACATTACCCATGTTCCATCAAAGTATCTGTTAATAATATAGGCACTCGGAATTCTGACTGCCCAAAGCATAAGAATGTTGACAATTGTAGTATAACGCACCTTTCCGGTTCCGTTTACAATAGATATTATACAGTTAAAAATAGCATAAAACCACTGGGAAAGCAGCATGACAATAACATGCCTGCTCGCATACATCAATACCATTTCATCTGATGAAAAGAAACGGATTATAGGTTTATGTATCATTATAAAGAACAATCCAAAACTTAATGTAATCAGACCTGAACACAATGGAACTCTCCAGTGTCCCTCTTTAATTCTTGAGTATTTCTTAGCACCATAATTCTGTCCTGAAAATGTAGTGGCCGCCGAAGATAATCCGGTAATTGCTATGTTAGAGCATCCTGTAATTCTTCCTGCTACTGCACCTCCTGCCATAAATATAGCACCCTGTGAGTTATTAAAGGTCTGTAATGCAACATGTCCTAATGAATATAGTGAATTGTTAAGACCAACAGGTAAGCCAATAGCCAGAATGTCTTTCATCATTGTTCCAGAGAATCTTCTCGGCAAAAATGTAAACTGTATCTCTGGAAACTTCTTTCTTATATAAACAATACTTACAATCCATGAAATAAACATGGCAATACTTGTAGAAAGTGCTGCCCCAGCTACATCCATTCCAAAACCTGCAACAAACAATAAATCAAATACTATATTAGAAACACATGATACAACCAGAAACCATAGTGAAGCCTTGCTGTCTCCAAGTCCTCTTAAAATTCCGGCATTCATATTATACCCCAGATTACCAAGTGTACCTAAGAATACAACCCTTGTATAGATTAATGCGGCACCCCACACATCCTGCGGCACTTTCATGAATTCCAGAATATACGGTGCTGCAAACCATCCAAGAATTCCAATCGGAATACCTATAATATATATAAATGTTATTGAAGTTCCACATACTGAAACAACTTTTTCCGATTCCTTGGCCCCGGTATATTGTGAAATAAGAATAGACACACCTGTTCCTATTCCTAAAAAGACACATAATAATACTTCAACTGGCTGCGAACTCGTTCCTACCGCAGCTAAAGATGTATCACCACAGTATTTACCTATTACAAGTGCATCAACCGTAGTATATAACTGCTGCAAAACATTTCCAATAATAATCGGTATCGCAAACAGTATGATATTTCTCATGATATGACCTGTGGTCATATCAATCTTGCCTTTTTGTGAATTTGCCATAATATACTCCTATCATTAAATAACCTATCCGTATCTGTTAATTATAATAATACTGTAATTGAGTCATATATTCTAGTGATTTATGGCATGGAGTACAGAAAAAGTGTACATATATCGTTTATTTGTATTATTCAATTCCATTTAACCAAAATACTTCTCAATCCCTACAGCCCTCTCAATCCAGCTATGTCTGCCCTTACAGCATTCATACCCGCTGTCAGCGATTTCCTGCAAATGTTTCGTATCAGCTAATGCACATTTAACCTTATCCGTAATTCGTGCCGCAATACACTCATCATATCCCGACTTTTCATAGTCTCTTAAATCCTCAAGTGAATAGAACAACACATTTTCACCATCTGCAAATGTGTTCTCATAAAACAGCGAAGTATCAGTAAGTGCAACACCTCCATTAAGCATAGTATTAAACACTCTGTCGTGTGCGCCCATCTTAAACCATGGCATTACATTAAGAGAAATCTTTGCCTGACTAATCATATCAAGACACACCTTGGAATCAACACCTCCATGCTCAATTATATTCTCATGGTGGTTACATTCGATATAATTATAACCTTCTCCATAAGTATGAATCTTAAGTCCTGAATCAGCCAGTGCCCTTATTGCAAGCTCCCTGTAGTGGAATCTTACAGCAAGGTCTGCATACATCATATTAGGCATGCAGTCGACAAGCTGTTCATCTGTAATATCAGGGAATTCCCTGTGTAACGCATTTTCCGCCGCCGCATCAATCGTCTCTGACGGATTGTCTATCAGATATGACAGCACACCCTCATAGAAATCTATATACTCATCATCCATGTTATCCAGATGTTTCCTTAGTATTCTTTTCGGAGTGTAATTACCTGTAAATATAATATCTATCGGTCTTTCCTTCATTGACAGGTAATTCTTATCAGGCATTATACATCTGTTATAATTAAGCTCTGTTCCGGCTGTAAGCATATATTCAGTATGTACTTCCGGGAAAAACCTTTTCATGTATGCGACATGCATTTCATCAATATCAAGCTGGATATACTTTTCAGGGTGCTTTCGGATATATTTGTTGTAATAAAGCGGGTGATCTACAACCACATTTACAACCTTAACACCTGCCCAGTCCCAGAAATTCCAGCCATCATCACGATACAGACCGGCTTCTCCTGCTATTCCTTCAAAGTTAAATGTAAACATATACCACTCGTCTGAGCTGTGAGCCTTGAAAAATTCCACCAGTGCAGAAGAACTGGCCTGCTGTAACATTAAATTATACCAGAAGACGGAGCAGCCCATCTTCTCCCATACAGCAGCCATCTGCTCTGTAAAGAATTCTAATGTTTCTACTCCGCCTTTAAATAAAATCAATCTTTTCATTATTCTTCTCTGTTAAGCCATAATTGCATCAAATATTCCATCTAATGCAGACACATCAAGTTCCTCAGCCTTTCCTGAATCGACAAGTCCAGCTACCTTTGCGTCCATTGGAAGCTTTGCAACAGTCTTGATATCGTTAGCTGCTGCCACTTCATCAATCTTACTCTTTCCGTATATATAATGAATATTACCGCAATCTGGACATTTGAAATAAGACATATTCTCGACAATTCCAAGAACCGGAATATTCATAAGTTTAGCCATATTAATTGCCTTCTCCACAATCATTGAAACAAGATCCTGTGGTGAAGTTACAATAATAATTCCGTCTATCGGCATAGACTGGAAAACAGTAAGAGGTACATCTCCTGTTCCCGGAGGACAGTCAACAAACATACAGTCTGTCTCATCCCAGTCAACATCTTCCCAGAACTGCTTAACAACACCCGCAATAACAGGTCCTCTCCATATTACCGGATCAGTCTCCTTTTCCATAAGAAGATTAAGTGACATAACCTTAATACCATTCTTTGAAGTCTCAGGATACATTACAGTTCCATCTTCATTACATGTTACCCTTTCTGTAAGTCCAAAAGACTTAGGAATAGATGGTCCTGTAATATCTGCATCAAGTATTGCCGCTTTCTTTCCTTCCTTATTGGCTTTGACTGCCAGCATTGATGTGACAAGTGATTTACCAACACCTCCCTTGCCACTGACAACAGCTATAACCTTCTTAACTTTGCCATTATTGGCATTTCTTAATATCTGTGGTCCTTTTCTTGATTCGCAGTCTGAACTGCAGCTTGAGCAGCTTCCTGAACAATTCTCGCTCATAACTTCCTCCCATTATTCATTCATATATTTTTGTTCAAATTCTTCGACTGGTATAGGCTTTGAGAAATAATATCCCTGGAATATATGACACCCCATCTCTGTCAGCATAAGAAGCTGTTTGTCTGTCTCTACTCCTTCAGTAATTACCTCCATTCCAAGCTTTCCACCAAGAGAAATAATAGTCTCCAGAATATCCTGTCCCTTAACCTCATTCTCTGTAGCACGAAGGAATGCCATATCAATCTTAAGAACATCTGCACTTATATCTTTTAACATATTCAGCGAAGAATATCCACTTCCAAAATCATCAATCTCTATCTTAAATCCATAATCCCTGAGGTTCTTAATTACCTCCATATTCTTCTTAAGATCAGACATAAGTGCTGTCTCGGTAATCTCTAACTTTAACATCTTAGGTTCAATATCATATTTCTTAACAATCGATGTAATAACCTCATATACATCTATAAGATAAAAATCCTTAGTAGATATATTTACAGAAATATAATGAACCGTATCACCCTTCTTCTTCCATTCACTTAATTTAGCTGCTGCACATTCCCACATATACATATCAAGCTTATATATAAGACCTGTCGTCTCCAGAATATCAATGAAGAAGAATGGCGACAGTAACCCTCTATCAGGATGCTGCCAGCGCACAAGCGCCTCTGCTCCATAAACCTTACCATGAGTATTAACCTGTGGCTGAAGAAACATTTTAAATTCTTTTCTTTCAAGTGCACCCTCAAATTCTCCAATAACTCTTCTTTCTTCAAGAGTTCTCTTTAACAGCTTATCATCATAGTATGCAATATTAGCTTCATAATTATTCTTAATAGTCTCGCTCGCAATAAATGCTTTATCACACATATTACTTACAGGCTCATCAACATCTTCAATATCATAAACACCAACTACAACCCTTATCTTAAATGATGCATTGTTGAATCTGTCCTGCATGCTTACAATACTATTCTGCATTATTTCATTCTTAAAACTGTCCTTCGGCATACACACAGCAAATCTGTCATTCTGGATTCTTCCACATATATAGCCACTTTCAGATGAAGCCTTGATAAGCCCCGCCTGCATTTTAATAATCTCATCACCTTTTTCGATTCCAAAAAGCTCATTAACAAGCTTAAAATCTTTAATATTACTGCACACCAGGCAATATTTGTGATTCCTGTCGTTTCGCACTACATTTGCAGTTTCCTCATAGAACTGCTCCTTATTAAGAAGTCCCGTGAGATTATCATGTGTAGCTCTGAACTTTTCATATTCTAAAAGCGCAACAGCTTCCGTACGATCATTAAATATGAAATAATCACATATAAAATTATGCTTATCATCATATACACGATTATATGAAATATCAAAGCTTCTTCTCTCTTTCCCCTCGCTGATTGTCTGCCTGAATTTCTTATTATCATACTCTGTCTGAGTCTGAAGCCAGCTAGCATAATTATGCTCTACTTCATTAATATTATCAGTAATAGAATACATTTCTTTAACAATACCATTACAGTATATACATCTTCCAGCGTTATCAAAGCATATAATTCCACTATTCATATCCCTGATTATAAGTGAAAATGTATTCTCAATAAGCTCATTAGGAACATAACTGTATGTCAGATAATATATAAGTACAGACATGATGCCAAATACAACCATTGACATGTCATATATTGAATCAGACCATGTAGTCATTATATCAAGTAAAAATGCTGCAAATAATAATATAAGAATAGCAAAATACCTGAATCTGTAGAATCTTGACATTCTCTCAACCATTACTATATAACTTAAAATAAGCAGCAACATAATGCCATAAGCAAATACATAATGTAACCTGCCCAGAACATTACCTTTTGCAAACTGAACAATTATCTGGTCACCCGATATATCTGTTATATCAAATATCCATCTCGTCCATGCATTAATCAAAAATGCAACGGTCTCAAACAGCGAATAGGCAATCATAAAAACTTTTACACCCACAATGCCCTTAAACATGCCTGTATAATACTGGGTATAATACATAAGAAGTACAAGCAGCCAGTCAAAGCTCGCCATAATAAGTCCCTTACACAACACTGTAATGGTAGTCCCTGGAACATATGTATACACTAAAAATATTATCCCACACATAAATGCACCAAGCTCATATAAAAACACAACTCTTGCCAGTGCACCCTCTTTTTTATATGCCTTTAAAGCACACGCCCCAATCATTAAAATTACCGCCGTAATTATAAGCCTATAAAATACTCTCATAAGCGATATCTCCTAAATCAATACTAAATTTCACGACTTGTTTAAACAGTATTATAGCGCAAACTTCTTATTATTGCAAATGTGGCACATCCAGATTCTTTTAACTTTGGTAAACAAACAGACGATTCATTCCCTCCTGCCACGGATACTCAAATTCCAGATAAATAATTTCCTTTCCAAAACGTGCAAATCTTTCTTTCCAGTAATTTGTTGTAGCCTGTCTTAGTCTCATAATATGATTCTCTTCATAAATGTTATTTCCCATATTCTCATATCCGAAACTTTCCAGTTCTTCTTTTGAATAATACGGATTCATTTTAATAAACCAATATCCACCAGGCTTCAATACCCGTTCTAAATCTTCAACTACCTCCTTTGACACATCTTTTGGCATTACATCCAACACATTTGATAATATCACTCCATCAAATGAATTTTCTTCTAATTGCTTTACCATATGATCTGTACCTTCAAGAAAAGTTGCCGTTTTATAATCACTTAATCTTGCTGTTTCAGTTGCAAATTCAATGCCCGTTTTTGAAGCATCAATTCCTAAAACTTTATGTGTAGGCTGATACTGCAAATATTGAAAAGAAATATCTCCTGTACCACAGCCAAAATCTAATACATTTGTTGTTTTTTGTGCAAACAGTTTTAACGCTTCGTCAAACATTGTTTCAACTTGTAAATCTAAAGTTCTTAAATCCACAGGTGTACATTCCTTAAATACCTGATTCCACATTTCTGTTTCTCGCTCATATGCCTTGTTCATAATACTGCCATCTCCTTTTATTCTCACACATGCTGCACAATAGGACCGCCCTTATCAAATTCATTTAATCATGTCCTTTAATATATTGAACTGCCTTTTTGTCACTCTTTGATTTTTCGTGTTTTATTATGCCCATTGCTCTTTCTTTATCCATAGATTGTACCATTTTCGAATCCTCCTTTAGTAATGTGTCAAGAGAAATAGCAAATTGCCAAACTCCTCTTGTGTTAATTGATTTTCTTTCCGAATGTTCAATATTTGATTTCCTATATTCATAATATTACGACCTCCTTTCAATAATATTATCCGAAAAATAATGTTCAAAATAAAGCAATCATCACATTACATTGCGTATATAGTTGCGCAAAGATTCTTTGACATGTGCTTTTCTCTATAAATCACAATTCATTTTACCCATTTTAACATAAAACTCAACCAAGTTAGAACTTCCATTTACAATCATTCTACTTCCACTGATACCAAGTGCCATAAAAGTGCCCAAAATCATAATAATGTTTATTAAGGCAATATCACAACAGTTGAATGATATTTGTCCAAATCCATGCTATAATAATTTCCAACGATATATGTGTAAAGAGAATGGAAGGAGTAAAAATGTATTCAAAGTTTGTGGCAATATTAATCAATAGTGCATTTGGTTTATGCATTACATATACTGTTTTTCAGTGTATTTTGCTTTAACAAGTAAGTTTATTGTAGAACGCAGTTTTATATTAGATTTTCATTGTACAACATTGTATGGATGGTGCTAGATATTGTTTACAATGAAGCAAGATATCATAGACAAGGCGGCGGTCTTTTCTTTTGGACATCCATCATGTTACCTCCGATATTAATAATGTTAATATTGATGTTGGTAATAGTGATGTTTTTTAATCTGACAAGCGACCAAAATATAACCTCCTGAAGTTCTTTTTCACTCCTAAATGTATATTTCATGCCAGCCTCCTATTCCACAATGCTTACAGCGTCATTTACGGCGTTATAGTAATACAGATTGTCAGGGATTACATCTGCCTTCTCCAAGTTCTCTTTATTAGTCTCTTTAATCATTTTCCAAAATACTTTTGAAATTAGTGAGTACAAAAATAGCCTCAGGAGTGTTGCTGACATCTTCCTGAGACTGGTTATCTATCTTTGATACAATATCCGTAAATCAATATCAATGATTATACAAGCATCTTCTTAATTGATTCAACCGTGTCCCTACTCAGATGATTTCGTTTAAATGTATGAATTGCCCTGTCGATATCTTCGACACTCTGCAAAATATATGTACTTTGAACTGGACTGTTACTTCTGATTAAAATAACATATCCTTCAACCCACACATTATAGCCTTCCAGATATTTCGCAAGGATATAAATCTGCCTTTTACCTGCTTAACAGGATTTTTGACTTCTTTCACAAATGTATTTCCATATCCGTCATCTTTATATTTTCCCAATTATAATCATCCTCATTGCCATAAAGTTGACCCTTATAATTCTTAACTTCAAAATAAACACACCATATTTATTTACAACAACATTATCAAGTTCTGTGCGCTTTCCATCGTATGATACAGAAATATTGGTGAATAAATAATCTCCTTCACGAAGTACTCCTTAATGATTTCTGTCGCTATATGTTCTCCCCGACGACCAGCCCGCTTTTCAGGTGCTTCAATCACCCACGGTTCATAAGTATGTGGCTTTTATTATTACCGCTACTATTATTACCAATATTAGTTACAACGATAATAATAAGTACAGCTATCAATATCGCTATGACTGTTATAATCAATTCATATCACCTCTGTATTTAAATTGATTCTATCATAAACCTATTTTAAAATTAATAAAGAATAAATAAACCCACTGGGTTCGAACCCCGGTAAAGTAATCCTCATCCATTACCAATAACATTGACAACCTCCTATAAATAAAATAAGAGCAGGTATTTAAGTTTTATTACTCGAGTACTTGCTATGTTTCTTTGTATCAAAATTATTATATATAGTTGTATGTTGGTGGATTTACGGATATTCTGTAAGATGTAATCTATAAACAGGAAGCTATAAAACTTTTATTTCAATGGCAACAACACCATATTTCTCTATCATTTCTTTAGAATAATACATGAGCATTTCTTTCGGATTTGCAATCTCATCTTTGTTATATCCAATGGATACTTTACTGTGATGCTGATACAATTCTTCAAAAGATAGATACCGATACATGTTGATTACCATGCAGTCTATTTTCTCTTTATTACTTGTATCTGTAAATATAATGGTATAAACTAATACTCAAATTCCTACTTCTTATTGTCATACTTATAATACATCATATTATTGTCTATTAAAATTTTCTCTATCATTTCACAGGCTTTTGAATATGATAATATAAAAAATTCTCTATCATTCCTTATTCGATACTGTGCTAATTCTTTATGAACCAATTTTTCAGAATATGATGCATCATAAATCTAAAACCTTTCTAGATGAAAATGGAAAAACTTTACCTGTTCTAATCGTTTTTATCAAATTATTAGTTTATAAATAAGTGCCTGAAAAGTGCCCAAAGTACATTGATAATAGTACCTAAACCTCGCATTGTAACCTTATTATATTTTTTATACTAATATGTTTTATCTGTTGTTAATTTAACTTTCTAAAATGTTATATTTATGTATAATATGTTCTATAAGCTGGAAGCTGCATATTCCTACATATACCAATAAGAATGCATTCCACATAAATATGTTTTGGAATTTTTGGCATCTGCCTTATTGAATTGTAAATATTTAAGTAATCTCCAAACCCCGTTCCAATGCAAATAATTCCAAATAAGCCTACCCAACAAATTGTGGAAATATCAAGAATAAAATATAGGAATTATGCCTAGAATAAGATTTGGACACAAGCACATGAAAATAAATCGTGCCTTACTCATATCTTCTGTTCCTACTACAAACATCAAACCATGTATTAGGTCGTTATACATATATACATCTTTTTAAAGCATACTGCATGCAATAATTCATGCGGAAACATAGACAATCCACCACAAATCTGCTAGGAATATATTTTATGCCCATAAGCAAGAATGGAATTACTAATACAATCATTATCAAAACGCATCCTAAATTTGCAATAAGCGAATATTTCTTCATATCCTTTGGTTCTTTAAATGGAATTGCATTAGGATTATGCTCTTTGTATGGAAGACTATTTTCGTCTCCATTATATTTGCCTGCATAATGAAAAATCATATTATTCTTTTCCTCCGTAAACTCCAAAGTTTCTGTTCCTTACAAACTGCGATTCATTTTCCCCATTTTAACATAAAACTCAACCAAGTTAAATCTCCTATTCTCAATCATTCCACTCCCCAGACACCAAGTGCCACAAAAGTGCCCAACTTGCCTACAAACATTCCAGTGTTTATACGGGTTTTCAAAATTACAATAATTAATGCATGGAAATAATAAAGAATGAATTTCTTCACAAGACGACCGTTCCTCCTAGTCAGTAGGCACGAAAGAAAAAGGGAATGGTTTTTCAACCATTCCCTTTGCAATGAGCCCACCGGGTTCGAAGCCGTGAGACCGCTTAAACACTGGTTTTCTTTGACTCCTTTATGGCACTAGTCCAGTAGGAGCCGATAGCCTGTGTAATGATTTTATGTAAGTATTAATTAAGAAATAAGTGCCGGAAAAGTGCCCGAAATTTCACTAATATTTATTGTACTTTTGTCCATGTTGTATTTTTCCCCAGTTAGTTGTTCCATTACTTCCTGTTGGACTAGTTAATGTTCCATCTGAATTCAATACAATTTGGCTGTATAACCTTTGTATTTCAGTTGGATCCATTTGGTGGAAAGCTATCAATACATTTTGTAAATGAACAAACAATAGTTCCATCTGACTCAACTTCATAATTACCACTATGATTATTTTATATCCTTTACAAGAAACTGTGCCATCACTGTTAAATACTAATGTATATTTTGATGAATATTCCATACTTGGGTCATTTCCTGTATAACTTGTCCAAGAACCTTCTATAGCCTTTTAGTTGTCGAAGCGGCTGAAAGAGTTTCCGTATTTGTTTTTGCTGTTTCACCAGACAAATCATCTATAATCTGCTGTATTGTCTTAGGTCTGTTATATACAAATGCTGTTTTTCCTAGTATCATAGGAATTGACTTCCTCTTCCTGAATCTTTCCATCATTTATCTTATATATTGTATAAGCATATACACCCTGTCGTCCACTTTCAATGTAAAGTTCATTACTCTTTCTGCATAATACATTTTCCCTGAAGCAATAATTTTGTATCAATTGTCGTATTATCAGATGTAACAAGAATATTTCCTGCGGCAGTATTGCTTCCTAATATCATCAGTTCTGAATATCATCATTATTCATGTAAATATATTCACATCCACCATAATTTTAGAATCAACATTTTAAATATTCTATATACTGTTTTTCCAGTTATTAGCTTGTGTTGTAGCCTCTGTTGATTTTACAGTTTCGTCTGCTGTCTCAGATGTTACGGCTGTTTCCAAGTCATTCTTGGCATTATTCTCATCATTATTTGATTTCCTGCTTGTCACTGTCACTATAATTATAACAATAACAGCAATAATAAGTACACCAATAACCCCAACATATAGGTATCATCCGTTTTCTTTTTCAACTTGCTTATCTGATGGATCAATTACAGCATTTTCTGTTTTTCTGCTTCCTTGCTTTGCTCTGAATCTACTGCTTTTCTTGTGGCACAGTCTCAACTCTTGCACCACATTCATCACAGAAACAGCACTATCTTCAAGCTCTGCTCCACAATTTTCACAATATTTCATTCTGTAAACCTCCTAGAGCTTATATCCACATTTGCTACAAAACTTTGCCTGCCCTCTCGAGGCGGTTCCACAATTAGGACAATACTTAGTTGCACTATTATCAGATTCCGAAACCGCACTATTTTCTGCCTTAGCTTTATCAAGATATTCAACAAGACCATTGAAAAGTGGAACTAACTTATCTCCCGAAGGCACTCTACAAAGAATTGTCCATCAAGCAATAATCCAAAGGTGTTGATTTATCTGTTGAGAATTGTTTGCCCGTTTTAAAAACATCAAGAGGTTTTATTATCACATTTTTTCGAACATTTTTCTTGTATAAACACCCTTACTTGTTATAGCAAATCCATTTTACCGCTTCCTAATAATGTTGCATCCTGAGCATAGTATACTTCACAATCAGATGGTAATGAAAGCCCGCCTTTAATTTAGATGATGCCATCGCTTTTCCGGTTCTGCATGTGTAGAAAAAATATTGTTTTAAAGTGCCGGAAGTTCATTACTGTTCAGTCCTGCTCTTAAATCAGATACTTTGTCTGTTGATTCAGCAGTAACATTATCTGCTTTCGTCATGTCATTATTTGGCGCAGTTACATTGCTTACCATCACAGGCGATTTCACCAATATAAATATCAAAGCCATAATCTCTTTTATCATTGCTTTTATATAAATAACGGCATCATCCATCTTATCACTGGCAAAATCATTTTTAATTCAATTATTTTTCCTTCACTTGTAACAACCATTAACTTTGTTGATAAGAATTTTCTTGTAACCTCAAATGATATAATTGAATTGTAATCCAACATACTAATTTCATTTTGTTCATCAGTATATAATATTCCTTATTAGTTAAAAGCAAAACCTTGTTCATTACTTAAAAGAGTATCTTTCATTTAAAGAACAATACCTCTGTCAGAATCTTTATCATTAGGCATAAAACCTTATGAGCTGCTTCTAATTCTGGCACATATCTTCCTTACGATTTGTCTAGTTTCATTTTAATGAGCGATAATTCTTTACATATGAAGTATATTTAAAGCAACTTTCAACATTACAACTAAGTTTCACATTAGCCATATACTTATCAAGTTTACAGAATAAATTATCATAAAACTTGTTATCTGTAAAGTCTTCTTATTGATCTCTGTATATTTTCAGGGTATTGTCTTTCCTTAATAATTCAATAAATGCAGGTCTGTTTAATATAGAAAATCATTATTAATTGCGATGATAATTCATTAAAAGCTTCATTTATTATTTTATTATCTTCTGCTATTTTAATCAGTTTTACCTTTTAGACTCTGCTTCACTAATAAACTTTCAATTACTTCATAATCATTATAGTTATGTACAGAATCGGCTAACTTATCAATTATCAATCCTAAGTCATCTAATGATTTAAACTCATTAATTATTGTATTAATTGATGCATCAGTTGCTTTCTGTGATACTAATTCATTCCAATCTCTATTAGCTGCAACATAAAGATCATAAACTGGAGCCATATATAAGTCTTTTTCAAATTTTTTCTAAAATAAGTTAATACATCACATAAATCCCCATTATTATTAAAATATTTATCAGAAAATACAAAATACTTAACTATAAATAATAAAGAATATACAGGCTGCTCTTCTTTTAATTTCTTTGCAGCAATAATATAAGAACTTGCATCCTTTTGCTCTAACTCATATTTGATTATTTCGTCTGCTGTTTTACCATTAAACATGGTATCAGTTTCTAATGTAAGTGAAATAAAATCGTCTTTAGTAATCTTCTTATTATTTTTATAAGCCAGGTATTAACCCTTCTGCAATTTTAATTGTTTTCTGTCAAGCTCACATCAACTTCAATTTTAGAAGATTCCCATACATATTTTATTATTTTTGCAAATTCTATCTTTTTCGGCTTTAATGTCAAAAATTTTATTAATCTCCGAATATGAATTTGCTACAGCCAGATATTTTTTTTAAATATTCTGTAGTATCGGTATTTAATGTTGCAAGAAACTTTCATAATCCTCTCTGTCAATATTTTCTGTCTCACAGAATCTGATGAGTATTCTGGTTTTTAGCAGCGATTTTGTCCATTAACATTTGCTCATGTTTTCATCATACTTTCCAGATACTTATTTTATCTAAAGAGAAATTATCAAGTATTTTTCAAAATCTTCTCTGCTTCCAGAAATACCATCTTCTATTATCTGATTAATAGATGAAAAATATTTATTCCATTCATGGCAGCTAGTGCATATAAATTTCCATTTGAATCACCATAATTGCTTATGGCATATTCATAATATTTTTATTTGTTGGTTCTGTTTCCAATGCCAATAAAAGATATCTAAGCGGTTCACTTGCATTTTGCATTTTTCAAATAGTTCTTCTCCGCTGAAATCATAATCAAAAGTTTGCTTACTATTCCTGCTTCTTTTAGAATATCCATAATTTTTTCTGCATATTATTACTGAAATTTTTTCATTTTGCTCTCAATACCTTATTGTACAATTCTTTTAATTCATCAGAAGATATAATGCCTTTAATTTTTCTAAATAATCATCAACACATCGGTCTGCTAATTTTTCTCTTAC
>SCPP01000121.1_pt1 | contig 105807 bp, 115 predicted proteins | sample 6106811 | NCBI WGS metagenome assembly SCPP01 (sample SAMN10720449, study PRJNA508395) | human gut metagenome | isolation source: Participant 2 stool, 15 month | host: Homo sapiens | collected 2018 | reverse complement strand
TATGGATTTCGGTCTTATCTTTTAGTTGTCATCCCTTCATATGATTCTTTTACGATATCAGCGTATTCACCTCGATCGAGTAGGAGGCGGTGATTAACCGCCGTCCTCTCACAGCACCGTACGTACCGTTCGGTATACGGCGCTTTCAATAGTTGACGCACAGACTGTAGGCTGGCTAAATCATAATAGCCACTGTTTATCAGTCTTTTTATTCAGCGCCCAAATCACAGCTTTGTTATTACTGATATACCAATACTTTCTGCGACTGTTTGCTATTGTTGCCGCATAGTGTTCTGGAATTCCCAGCTTGACTAGATTCTTATATTTTGTTCTAGGTTTCTTCCACTGTTTCCATATACACATACGTATTCTGTGATAGAGCCATCCGTTAATGTCAGAGATTTGCCCGTGAGTTAGTATGTTCCTCACATCCAGCTCCCTTCAGATCCCACCTCACGATGGACACCCTTGCCTTCGGCTATATCCTTCCCACTACCGGGCGGATTCGGGACTTTAACCCGTTAGAAACGTGCGCCGCTAGGCGCACCATACAAAAAGCTGCCCCCAGTCCCCAAGGGAACCGGGAGCAGCACATTTCTCCAAATCTCATAACTATGATCAGGATATAAATCCTTTAAGCATCTCACCCAGCATCCGCTTCTGATCCGGGTTCAGGTCCTGAAGCCAGTTTTCACCGGAACGGTCCTCTCTGGCGTCTCTGGATACTTCCCTGAGAGTTTCCCTGCTGGCTGCGGTCTGTTCTGCACTGCGTCTGGCATGAACTCTGCGGTCTCTTCCGATGGAGCGCACAGGAGCCGCTTCCCGGCGTTCTTCCTCTGCCGCCGGAGCAGGCTGCTGGTCTGATGCCGTCTCACGCTCCATCCGGGACCACATTACATTTTCCACATGATCCTGAAGACAGGTAAGGAGATGCTGGCGCTTTGCCTCCAGATTTACACCGTAATCCACAAACACGGTGGCCATCCCTCCAAAGATACCCATAACGCCATACAGGACAATGTAGTAATTATCGCTTCTGTTCCAATAGGAGAGGAACGCCGCCGCCCCTCCTGCGAGAAAGCATAAAAGCGTCAGCTGTCCTCCCAGATTTTCAAATCCCTGAAGGCTGATCCCCATAAAACGCAGGCTGTAAATCTGGCGTTCCAGATATACTCTGGTGTTGTTCATTCCCATATTGATCCTGTATGTATCCTCCGCATTCTGGCGCAGGGCGCGCAGATACCGGTTTTTTGCAAGCGCCAGATTGGAGCTCTCCCGAATGAGACGTTTATAGAAGCTTCCCGCTGCGAGCCTTACCATAATTCCTCCCAGACAAATTGCTGCCAGCAGATACAGAGCTCTTCCAGTCTCCAAAAAACTCATCATAACCAATTCCCCTTTCTATACACTACCATCATTTCTCTGCAGCCTATAGGCCGCTGCAGGCCGCCGAACCCGTCCCTGCAGGTCTGGAACATTTTCCGAAAATGATCCGAGCGGCTTCGGTAAGGTCTATTATAGTCCGGGAATTGGATTTGGGAAGTTGAGAACCCCTAGAATCGTTCGTCAAATTCCCCCACGAAACGATTCTTAAGGTAAAATGCTGCTACATGCAGCGAACCATTTCCGTCATCAGGTTTACGCTGTGGCGGATGGCCTGAGCCTCGAAAACAGCGTAATCTACACCGGCGCTGTCATCTGCCTTGTCAGAAATAGCGCGCAGGATCAGGAATGGGATACGGTTAAAATAGCACACCTGAGCAATGGCCGCTCCCTCCATCTCTGTACACATACCGAAAAATGTTTCACTGATCCACTGCTTTTATCCTTATCAGAAATAAACTGATCCCCCGAAACAACACGGCCTGTAAAAGTGCCGATCTCCGGATTCACCCGGCTGCAGCATTCCTTTGCAAGAGTAACCAGTGTTTCATCTGCCGGAAATGAAAGCGTATCTACTCTTGGGATCTGCCCCGCTTCATAGCCAAAGGCTCTGGCATCCATATCGTGCTGCAGAGCGTCTGTAGAAATCACAATATCACCGATATTGATCCGGGCGTCCAGAGAACCTGCAATTCCCGTATTGATGATGCAGGAAGGCGCATAGCGGTCCGCCAGAATCTGAGCGCACATGGCCGCATTTACCTTGCCGATGCCGGAACGGACTACCACCGTGTCCTTTCCTTCCAGCTTTCCCTTATAAAATTCCATGCAGGCCCGGGACTCCACCTGTACCTCTGTCATTTTTTCCTTTAACATAGCCACTTCTTCATCCATGGCTCCGATAATTGCTATCATTGCAATTCCTCCTTATTCTGATCGGCGGCGCTGTCTGAAAGCCGCTTTTTCTCAATTATACTGTGGCCTGCACCATTTTTTCAAGCATCTTCTTGACAATCCACCCGCCTTGGGGCATAATCGAATCTGCATTGACTATGAAACAACGATTTTAATTGGAGGTTAATTACATGATGACATATAAAACACACGGCGTATGTTCCAGAGCCATTACCTTTGATGTAGACGGCAATAAGCTCACCAATGTCCAGTTTGCAGGCGGCTGCTCCGGCAATACCCAGGGCGTTGCAAGACTAGTAGAGGGTATGGATGTAGATGAGGCGATCCGCCGTTTGGAAGGCATTCAGTGCGGCCCCCGTCCTACCTCATGTCCTGACCAGCTGGCACAGGCATTAAAGGAATATAAGGCACAGCTGGCATAAAACAGCACTGCTTCGGATTCTTATAAAAACTGTATCCATATGCTGTACTGCGGATCGTCTGCCGCCGGTACAGCATTTTTTACGCACTGCATTTTATAAAAAGGAGATTTGCCATGGCAAAGCTGCCCGAAAAGGCCAGACTCTGTGGGGCTTTACTGTCACAGAGCGCAACTCAATTTCCATGCTGGGAGCTGAAACTGCGGAACTGTTCCACCCTTTCAGCGGAGCCAGACTTTTATATATACATAACGACGACCGGGAGCTTGGGTTTAATCTGATCTACCGGACTCCGCAGCTGGATAATCTGGATTCCAACCATATATTAGAGCATTTGATGCTCTGTTCCTGCCCTTCCTATCCCAGCCGGGATGTGTTCTTTGACATGGACAGCAAAAGCTATTCCACCTTTATGAACGGGATCACGGACAATACCTGCACCTGCTATCCGGTCTGCTCCCTGAGCATGGAGCAGCTTATAAAGCTTATGGATGCCTTTTTATGCTGTATGGAAGAACCGGAGGCTTTAAAGGATCATCGGTTCTTTATGAGGGAGGGGCTTCGGTTTGAACTGGAGGATACGGATGGAGAGCTTTCCATGCTGGGAACGGTTCTCAGCGAAGACTGGGGGCATTTAACAGATCTGGAGGAAAATGCGGACAGCGCGGCTGCCCAGGCATTGTATGAAGGGCAGATTGCAGCCAATCTTCTTGGAAGAGCCCATTTCCATTATAAAGAAATCACCTTTGAAAAAATCCGTCAAACCTACGAACAGCTTTATGACTATTCCAACTGCCTGATGATCCTCTACGGAGACGCCGACCTGGAGACGGTTCTGCGTTTTCTGGATGAAAAACACTTATCACGCTTCAAAAGCAGAAACCTGAATCTTCGCCCCCTTTTTGGAGGGCCTGTGTCTTCCGGTTTCCGAAAAACAGAGGTCAAAAGTCCGGCCTATGAAGGAAGCCCGGCCGAACACTCCTCTGTGATCGACTATACCATTGATCTAAGCGGGCTGTCCCAGGAGGATGTGATCTGTATGGGGTTCTGCGCCGGAATGATGGATCAGGATACCTCTCCGGTTCAACGGGCCGCCAGATCCCTTGGCCTTAACAATATTATCGACGTCTATCTGGATACGGCGCTGGCCCGGCCGGTTTTAAAATTCCGCCTTCAAAATGGGGATAAAGAACAGCAGGAGCTGTTTTTTCAGGCCGTAAATCAGGGGCTTGCAGACATGGCGGAAAATGGAATTGCAGACGAGCTGTACCATGCAGTCATAAAGGAAAACAGGCTGGCCGATCTCCTTATGAGGGAAACGCCCCATCTGGGCTTTCATCTGTCCGAGGATATCGGACGCTTCTGGAGCCTTACCGGACGAACCGACTACTACTCCCTTTACGAACGTACCTTCACACATTTCAGTGCAGATCAGGAACAGTCCATTCTGCGCAGGCTGGCAAAGCAAGTATTAAACCCGCCGTCAGCCGTACTGTCTGCAGCCATTCCCGTACCCGGTCTGGCAGAAGCTCTGGAACAGGAACGCGATCGGTGGCTGAGAGAAAAGGCTTCCATGTCCCCAAAAGAGCTTCAGGCTCTCATCCGTGAAACAGCGGATTTTAAAAAATGGAGCGCCCAGGATAAAAGCTGTCTTGATTTTCTGATTCAGCCGGAGCAGCTTCCCGAACCCGAAGAGGATCCGCCCTTTTTCTCCGGCCTGCGCCATGGGATCTTCTGCTGCGGTTCCCCTTCTCCTCTTGCAGGAATCGGCAGCTACCAGCTCTTTTGATCTGAGCGAACTAAGCGGGGAAGACTGGAACTATCTTACATTGTATCAGATGCTGCTCACAGAACTGGATACACGCCGTTTCTGTGTGGAACAGCAGAAAAACATGGAACAGGAATATCTTTATGACTGTACCTTTGATGAACTGTATCCGGATGCAGATGCCGGCGAAAACAGCCGGCCCATGATGAGCGTGGTGTGGTCGGGACTTACGGAGGACTTTGAAATCAGTCTGGATTTTCTTCTGGAGCTGATGAGAAATGGAAATTACGAAGATAGGGAAACGATTTCACAGGTGATTGAAAAATATCTCCCGGACTACGATCTGTCCAAAAGTGAAAACGGTCCTTCTCTAGCCTACAGTCTGGCAGAACGGTATATACGGCAGGACAGCCGTTTCCGTTTCCAGCTCAATTCACCTGAGATATACCACTTTTTAAAGAATATTTTAACCATCCTGATCAGGGAGCAGGCCCATCCCGATGATGAAGCGGCCAGGACAGACGCAAACCAGATAAGCAGCTCATTATATACCCTGGCCCAGAAGCTGGTAAGCCGCAGAAAGCTGATCTTTCTGGCAGCTGCCGAAAACGCTTCACTGGAACACATCCTGGATCGTGCCTCCACGTTGCTGAGCCAGCTTCCCGATCGTAATGAAAACGGTTTCATGTTTTCCAATCATCTTTCACTTCCATCATGGGATCAGGCCCCGTCTCTTCGGACAGCCGCCTGCATTGACAGTTCTCTTGAAGAACTTAGGATGCTGGGAGATTTTAAAAAGGTTCCTGAATTTAAGGGCCGTTTCCTTCCATGGCTTCTGGCAGCAGGCGATAAATATGTAAAGCCTGCCGTGCGCTATCAGGGACGAGCCTATGACAGCGGAATTGATTTTCTTCTTCCGGCCGGATATTTTACCCTATGGAGCACAGAAGACCCTGATATCGAATCAACACTTTCCGTATTTAACCGTACCGGCCAGGCTCTGGCAGAACTAAAGCTGAAGCCAGAGGATCTTCAGGGTTACATTTTAAGCGCCTATGCTCAGGCTCTCCCTCCCATCGGAATCCTGAACAGCCGTATGCGGGCTATGCGAAGATATATTATGGGGATCTCTACTGTATACATTAATGAAATGATACGCAATATACGCAACAGTACCGTAAATGACCAAAAAGAAGCGTCAGATTTAATCTGCCGTCTTTTAAAATCCGGTCCGGTATCTGTAGTCGGAAATGAAAAAATAATCCTGGAATATAAAAACCGATTTGATGAAATACTGAAGATAAAAGAAAAAAACGGTACGGTATGAAACTGTGGGGAGAGAAATCTCCCCATAAATTGGTTTGAGCCGGCAAGGCTGTCCATATGCCAACCCCGCCGGCTTAGTGATCTATGCTGCAGCGATAAATGCTGCTGTCTTCTATGTAAAAAGCTCTGACTGCTTGTTTATGTCCTTTAGTATAACCTTTAATTGTGTACGAAGTTTGACCACATGGTAAACAGTTTCTAAAATAGTTTAAGAAAAAATAACAAACATTTCCTTTTTCTTTGGATTTTCTTTTATTGACATATAATATTATACATCATATAATATTGATGTAATCATTCACAGCGGCAGATCATACATTTTCATGCCGCCAACACACGGAGGGATGCTTATGGTATTCAACACCGGATCTGCCCTTCTGGATGCCATTGTACTGGCTGCCGTTTCACGGGAAAAGGAAGGAACCTATGGCTACCGGATCACCCAACAGGTCCGCGAGGCCATTGACATATCAGAATCTACCTTGTATCCGGTGCTTCGGCGTCTGCAGAAGGATGACTGCCTGGAGGTCTACGACCGGGCGATTGACGGCAGAAACCGCCGGTATTACCGGCTCACAGAACAGGGACGGCTGCAGCTGCAGCTCTACCAAAGAGAATGGGCAGTCTACTCCCAGAAGATTTCCCACATCATAAAGGAGGGGGACTCTTGAATCGAGAACAGTTTATGAAACAGCTTTCCTATCTGCTTCAGGATATAAGCGATGAAGATCGAACAGACGCTCTGGATTACTATGAAAATTATCTTGATGAGGCCGGATTTGGATATGAAACCGATATCACAAATGAGCTTGGAAGCCCGGAACGGATCGCAGCGATTATCCGGACCAGTCTTTTAAGTAATCCGGATGAGACAGGAGAATTTACAGACAGCGGCTATGAAAATTCCCGCTTTAAGGATCCGGGCTATGAGCTTGCAAAACAGCACCGTGAAACCGATACCTTCACCGGAGCTGACCGCAGCAAACATCCGTATACTTCCTGCGGATCCGAATCAGGCAAAACGTATGGACAGGCACAGCAAAGCCGCAGTTCCTTTCATCCGGGAGCAGAGCGTTCCGGCCCCAGGACCAGCCGCCTGTTAAAGCTTCTTTTGTGGATCGTCCTTCTTATCGTAGGAGCGCCTCTTCTTCTGGGAATCGGAGGCAGTATCGCAGGATTAACCGCAGCCATAGTTGGCATTGCTTTTGCTCTCCTTATCAGTCTTGGTGTTTTAACCGGAGGCGCTTTTATTACAGCAATTCTTGCCCTTCCTCTGGGAATTGTATCGCTTTTTATCCACCCGGTTCAGGGAATTTTTACCGCCGGAACAGGGCTGGCAGCCCTGGGAGCAGGCTTTCTCCTCTTAGCCCTCTGCCTTCTGTTTTACGGCCGACTGATTCCCCGCCTTATATGCCGGATCATTGACTGGATCAGCGGAATGCTTCATAAAGGGAGGTCACAGAGATGAATAAACTGATACGTTTCTGCATCATTGCAGGCCTGATTTTTCTTCTCAGCGGACTGCTCTTATCCGCCTGCGGAGCAGCCATGGGAGGCGCCGCCTACCCCAGATTCCGTCCCCACCGGATTCACCGGATTATGGAGCATCTGGATGACTGCATCTGAGCCCAAAACTTTATTTAACATTTCAATACAAAGGAGGTCTTTCTGATTATGAATAAACGATTATACCGTTCTGTTTCCAACCGTATGCTCAGCGGCGTATGCGGCGGGATCGGAGAATATTTTGACATTGATCCCACCCTCGTGCGCCTGGCCTGGGCTATATTCACCTGCGTTACCATAGGCGCAGGAGTTGCTGCCTATGTGATTGCCGCAATTATCATACCGGCTGATAATAATATCCGCTAGGCGAAACAGCCGATTCCGGGCTCATATGCTACCGGGAATCGGCTGTTTTAGCTTTATAGGTACGAAACTGTCTTTTGTACTCAGAAGGAGTGGTTCCTGTTACAGCTTTAAATACCCGGTTAAAGTGGGTCAGACTTGAAAATCCTACTTCCTGGCTAATCTGAGTCACATTTTTATCCGTTTCCATAAAACTCCTCTGAGCATTCATAATACGGGTTACATTAATATAATTAACCAGTGTGCTGTTTGTATAGCGCTTGAACTCCCTGCAAAGATACCAGGGGCTGATATAAAACTGCTGCGCAAGGCACTCCAGCTTTAAATCTTCATAATAATGACTGTGAATATAACTTATTATTTCATTAATCCGGCTTCGTTTCTCCTGTCTGACCGGAGGCAGATCTGCCCTGACAATTACAGCTGCAAGCAAATTTAAAAGAGCTTTGCGATAACTTACCGTAAAACGTCCCGGATCCTTCTGCTCCTCCAACAGCTGCTCCATAATCCGGTGAATTTGTGTACGCTTCTTTGTATCCAGACGGCAAATTCCCCGTTCTCTGCAAAGCTCTCTGAATATCTCATCTGATCCCAGTTCCTCCTGTCTGAAATACAACACCAGCCTTTTGAATGGCATATCTTTTTCGCCATATGAATAGTGCATTACATAGGGTGGGAAAATAATAAATTCACCGGCTGTCATTTTATAGCACCGGTCCTGTACCATATGAAACCGTTCTCCTGTTTCAAGATAATACAGCTCAAAATATTCATGATAATGGGACTGTGCCATATTATCATTGACTCCTATGATACGTTCACTGGCAATTAAAGCCCCCTGAGCCATCATGATGCCTGCCTGATCGATCATTTTTACTACTCCCTCCTCCTTTGCATTTATTTAAGTTGTGTCTTTTGTTGTAAGTGCTTACATTTTCACCATAATTTTTATTGACTTTCTATATCCTTTTCTCTTTTTTTATTTCATCCACACAAAAAAACGCAAGAAATGTAAAATTTATTACAATATACTGCAATATTCGTCTGGTTTTGCCGATTCTGTTTTATTATCATATTACCACAGAACCGATCGAAAGTATACATTTTACAAACAGGAGGAACTCATTGATGAAGGTATGTATGAATGCCGGCAATGTAACAAAGAAGGGCTCTGTTTTCTGCATTTCCACCAACTGCATAGAAATCCGCCTTCTCTTTCTTACAGATCATATTCTGAGAATCAGAGCAGGATTTGATGGCGATTTTTGCGAAGAATCCTACAGTCTGGTAATGACTGCCTGGGAAGACAGAATGGACGGCTTTATGAAGCATTACAGAAAGCGTGTAGCACCGGCAGAAGCTGAACTGATTGAAGACAGCGCAGTGCAGGCTGTAATTCAGGGTAAAGAACTCAAGGTTGTGATTGAAAAGGATCCTTTCCGAATCTGTGTATATGACCGTGAAGGCTCACAGATTCATGCGGATATCCCGGATCTTGCCTATCTGGAGGATTCAAACCACCGCCGGATCCATACAAGTGAGATCAATGCTCAGGACTGCTTTTTTGGTTTCGGCGAAAAAAGCGGCGAATTTAATAAGGCTCAGAAATTTATGGTAATGAGCCCCGGAGACTCCATGGGATATGACCCCAAAGAAACCGATTCCCTCTATAAGCACATTCCATTTTATATCAAATTAAACCCTGGCACAAAAGGCAGTCGGTTACTTCTATCACTGTACCTGGGAATGCGACTTTGATATGGGACGTGAAAAACGAAACTACTGGAAGCCCCACAGCCGTTTCCGTACAGATGGAGGCGATATTGACCTGTTCCTCATAGCCGGACCATCTATCAGCCAGATTGTCGAGCGCTACACAGATCTGACCGGAAAGTCTGCCCTGCTTCCCAAGTATGCCCTAGGATATCTGGGTTCTTCCATGTACTATCCCGAACTGGAAGAAAACTGTGACGATGCCATCACGGAATTTATTGACACCACAAAAGAAGAAGGGATCCCTGTAGACGGCTTTCAGCTTTCTTCCGGTTACTGCGCCATCGAAACAGAGGAAGGAATCAAGCGCTGTGTGTTTACCTGGAACAAAAACGCTTTAAAAATCCTAAAGATTTCTTTGCACAGATGAAAAAACGAGGCGTCTGCGTATCTCCCAATGTAAAGCCGGGTATTTTGCTGGTACATCCCAGACTGGAAGAAATGAAAGCCAAAGGCATGTTTGTAAAAGCCAGCGACAGTGATCAGCCGGGTATCGGAACCTGGTGGGGCGGAAAAGAGTATGTTTACAGACTTTACCAGCTCCTCTACCCGTGAAAACTGGAAAATGATGTTAAAAGAAAATGTGCTAGACTATGGTACAAGCTCCATCTGGAATGATAACTGCGAATATGATTCCATGGTAGATAAGGACTGCCGGGTATCCTTTGAGGGAAAAGGCGCTACCATCGGTCAGTTAAAATCTGTTATGTCCAATATTATGTGCCATATCACAGATGAAGCAATCCATGAAACCTTTGAAAACACACGTCCCTATATCGTATGCCGTTCCGGCCATTGCGGAATTCAGAAATACGCCCAGACCTGGGCAGGCGATAACCTGACCTGCTGGGATTCCCTGAAATACAATATTGCAACCATACTTGGAATGGGACTCTCCGGTGTAGCCAATCAGGGATGCGATATCGGAGGCTTCTTTGGCCCTGCTCCGGAAGCCGAGCTTCTAGTCCGCTGGATCCAGAATGGTATTTTCCAGCCCCGTTTCTCCATCCATTCTACCAATACGGATAACACCGTTACCGAACCCTGGATGTACAGCGGCTGTACCGGCTACATCCGCAGCGCAATTCTGCTGCGTTACCGCCTGTTCCCCTATCTGTATTCTCTGATGGAGCGGGCCCATACCACAGGACTTCCGATTATGGAACCCATGTGCTACGCCTTCCAGAATGATCCTGCCTGCTATGAGGACGGAATTAACTTTATGTTCGGTGATTCTCTTCTGGTAGCAAATGTAGTGGAAAAGGGCGCAAAAATCCGCAGCGTCTATCTCCCCGAAGGAAGCGCCTTCTATGACTTCTATACAAGAGAAGTATATGAGGGCGGACAGACCATCGAATTCCCTGTAAATCTGGGAAGCATTCCTCTGTTTGTGCGAAGCGGCGCCTTGATCCCCATGGCATCAAACCAGATGATGAATCTGATGAATGAAACAGTCACAGGACTTACCATCCTGTGTGCGCCTGACAAAGACGGTTCCTTTATACTTTATGAAGATGACGGCGTATCCATGGATTATGAGAAAGGGCTATACTTAAAAACCGTTATCACCATGACTGCAGGCGAACGTACTGTCATTGGCTTTAAACAGGAAGGAAGCTTTGAAACCTCCGTTGAGACCATCGCTCTGGATATGATCCACCGTGAGAAAGCCCCTTACTGGGTAAGCGTTAATGGAGAAATACTCCCACATTTCCTTCACCGTCGTAAATTTGAGGAGGCTGGCTGCGGCTGGTATTACAGCCAGACTCTGAAATCCGTTCAGATTAAATATAATAACCCCAAAAAGGATCATCAGGTTCTTGTTTCCTTTGAGCAATTCGATCTGATCGGTATGTAAGCTTACAATTGCAGCCAAAAACTGCAGATCACTATTTTTAAGTATGAAAGGAGTAACTAGTGTGAAGAAACTTGCAGCAATCAGCGCCGCTCTGGTTATTGCAGCAGCCGGGCTTTCTGGCTGTGCTTCCCAGAGCGCTGCTTCCAGCGCAGAGGCTACCAGAGAAAATCCTATGATCCTTTCTCTGGCTCATGGGCTCAGCGAAACTCATACCGTACATATTGCCATGACGGAATTTGCACAAAATGTAGAAGAACTCACAGATGGAAGAATTCAGGTTCAGATTTTTCCAAACGGCCAGCTTGGTTCTGAGAACGAAAATATGGAGCAGCTGATGGCCGGCGTTATTTCTATGACAAAAGTCTCAGCCCCCGGACTGGCAACCTACAATGAAGCGTATCATACCTTTGGGCTGCCGTATATCTTTGACAGTACCGATGATTTTTACCACAAAATGGATTCCCGTCCCATGCAGGACTTTTTCCTTTCCACAGAGAATGACGGCTTTGTAACCTTAACCTACTACACCTCCGGCGCACGTTCTTTCTATACAAAGGATAAGGCAATCCGCACTCCTGAAGATTTAAAAGGCCTGAAAATCCGTGTACAGGATATGAAATCCCAAACCGATATGCTAAAAGCCTTAGGTGGTATTCCTGTGGCGATGTCCTATGGAGATGTGTACACCTCTCTTCAAACCGGTATTATTGACGGAACAGAAAATAACGAAACAGCCCTCACCACCGGAAAGCACGGAGAAATCTGTAAAGTATTTTCCTCCGACCAGCATGCCATGATTCCGGATGTTATGGTTATGAGCTCCAAAGTATGGAAGTCCATTACTCCCGAGGATCAGCAGATTATTCTGGAGGCAGCCAGAAAATCCACAGACAGCCATAAAATTGCATGGAACACAGCGATTGAAGAAGCAAAAAAAGAGGCGTCCGAAACCATGGATGTCACCTTTGTTGAGGATGTGGATAAAGAGGCGTTTCGTCAGGCTACTGCAGGTATGATTTCCGATTACTGCAGTCAGTATCCCGGTGTACAGACCCTGCTTGACATTATCAATTCAGCAGAATAGGAGAGGCTATATGAGAGAATTTTTAACATCTGTAAAAAAATGGATGACTTTTCTTTTGTCCAGAATTGCAACAATTCTTCTTTCCGTAATGACGTTTTTAGTACTGTATCAGGTATTTACACGTTATGTCTTAAACAGCCCTGCCGCATTTACGGAGGAGCTGGTACGTTATTCCCTGATCTGGACCGGATTTATCGGCGCTGCCTATGCATTCAGTACAAGGGAGCATATGTCGCTTGTACTCCTTCAGGAAAGCTTAAAGCCAGAAGGCCGCCGGATCCTTATGATCTGCATTGATACCCTGATTCTTATATTTGCCATTTTTATTATCACCATCGGCGGTTTTAAGCTGGCCATGAGCGCCCAGAAGGTTTATTCTGCCCTTCTTGGCATTCCAAGAAGTCTGGTTTATGCAATGGCTCCTGTTTCAGGTATTTTTATCATTATTGCACAGCTCATCAATCTTTATGAGGATGTGACAGGTATTAAAATTGAAGGAGGAAATGAGTCATGAGTATTAGTATTACAACGGCCGTCCTGTTTGCGGTATTTGCAGCCCTTCTTTTCCTTGGCTGTCCCATTTCCGTAGGCATTGTAATTTCTTCTATTGTTGCTGCGGTATCCTCCCTCTCCTGGGATCAGATTACCTTTATTACCATGCAAAATGAACAGCGGTGTGGAAAGCTTTTCCCTTCTTGCAATCCCGCTGTTTATCCTGGCAGGAAACATAATGAACAACGGTGGTATTGCCAAACGCCTTGTAAACTTCGCTCAGCTTTTTGTAGGCTGGTGTCCCGGCTCTCTGGCTTTAGCTAATATTGTAGGCAATATGCTCTTTGGAGCGCTTTCCGGTTCCTCTGTTGCCGCAGCTTCTGCCATGGGAGGCTGCATCTACCCGATCCAGAAGGAAGAGGGCTATGATCCAGCCTTTGCAACGGCAGCTAATATTGCTTCCGCACCTACCGGTCTTCTGATCCCGCCTACCAGTGCATTTATCGTATATTCCACGGTTGCAGGCGGAGTATCTATTTCCACACTGTTTATGGCCGGTTATGTTCCAGGACTTCTCATGGGGCTTGGTTCTATGGTTGTAGCTTTTTTGTATGCAAAAAAACATAAGTATCCAACCTCAGGCTTTCCATCCATGCAGACTGCAGTAAAGGTTACTCTGGAGGCTCTTCCCAGCCTGCTGCTGATTATCATCGTAATTGGCGGTATTGTAAGTGGTATCTTTACAGCAACTGAGGGGGCAGGTATTTCCGTACTGTACTGCCTGATTCTTTCTCTCTGCTACAAAAGCATTAACTTTAAGAGTTTTTCTAAAATCCTGGTAAGCAGCGCCTGCACCAGCGGCATTATCCTGTTTCTGATCTCCGCCTCCTCAGCTATGTCCTTTGTAATGGCATATTCAGGAATCCCGGCAGCCATCAGTACGGCTATTATGTCTGTTTCTTCTAACAAATATGTGATCCTGCTGCTGATGAATGTAATTCTGCTGGTAATTGGTATGTTTATGGATATTACTCCTGCAATCCTGATCTTCACACCGATTTTCCTTCCTATTGCAGAAAGCCTTGGAATGAGCAATATCCAGTTCGGTGTTATGCTTATTTTTAATATGTGTATGGGAAATATAACGCCGCCTGTAGGATCTGTCCTTTTCGTAGGCTGCGGTATCAGCAAAATCAGCATTGAACAGGTAGCAAAAACTTTACTACCTTACTTTATTGTACTTTTTATCCTTCTGCTGGCAGTTACCTATATCCCTGTACTTTCTCTGGGCGTACCCTCTCTGATGGGGCTGCTCTAAGAAGAGCAGCTCTCACATTCCTCCACCTCTAAGGACTTGGAGCGGACATAGTAAATCGTCTTTACGCCTTCTTCCCAGGCCTGGATATACAGGTTTAAAACCTTGCGGAAGGTATAGCTGTTGGTGATATACAGGTTCATGCTCTGAGCCTGGTCGATATGGCGCTGGCGGATGCCGCAGGCTTTTATGCTCCAGCTCTGATCTAACAGATGGGCATTTTTATAATACCAGTATGATTCGGGAGTCAGCTCCGGGGCCACCCTTGGGAGCATGGCTCCCTTTTTTTCTTCCAGATAGAAGCGGTGCATAATGGGGTCAATACCGGCTGTGGTTCCCGAAAGGATACTGGTTGAGCTGGTAGGAGCAATGGCTAAAAGATATGCATTCCGCATTCCCTGAGCTGCCTTTGCGGCAATCTGTTTCCATCGGCTTCCCGTATAGCCCCGTCTGGAAAATAGGTTCCGGTCTGCCAGCCGCTGCCCTCAAACAGAGGATAGCTTCCCTTTTCCTTTCCCAGATCCGCACTGGCCTCGATGGCAGCCTGGCTGATCCGTTCAAAAAGCCTGTCCACAAACAGAAGGTGCTCCCGGCTCTCCCATTTAATCCTCCGCTTTGCCAGCATATGGTGATAGCCGGAAACTCCCAGCCCGATGCTTCTGTATGCATGGTTTGTAAGCTCTGCATAGGGAAGAGGATAAAAATTAAGGCCAATTACATTGTCCAATGCCCGGACTGCGGTCCACACGGTATCCTCTAACACGCCATCCTCCTCCAAAGGAATATTTCCCAGAGAAAGGCTCGCCAGATTACACACCACAAAATCCCCTGGACGCACCCTGGTAACAACCACAGAATCGCCGTCCTCAGTCTCTACCGTCTGGCTGACGGTTTCCATGGGAGACATATTCTGCGCAATTTCCGTACAGAGATTGGAGCAGTAAATCATTCCTTTATGGCTGTTGGGGTTTGCCCGGTTTACAATATCCCGGTTAAAGGCAAAGGGCGTTCCCGTTTCCACCGCAGATTTGATAATCAGACGCACCAGCTCCTTTACCGTCACCGTTCTGCGGCTTAACCGGGAATCTGCCACACATTCCTCATAGCGCGTTTCCCATTCTTCCCCAAAATAATCTTCCAGAAAATAGCCCTTTACCTCATGGATCTCATGGGGGCAGAACAGATGCCAGGGAGCATCCAGATTTTCCTTTGCCAGTCTCCAAAACCGATCCGGATAACATACAGCCGGAAAAATATCATGCGCCTTCATCCGATCGTCGCCGTTATTGGTGCGGAGCTGAAGAAATTCCGGCAGATCCCTATGCCATGCATCCAGATATACGGCGGCGGCTCCCTGGCGCATCCCCAGCTGATCTACGGCTACTGCTGTATCATTTACAAGACGGATCCAGCGGATCACACCTCCGGCCGCACCTTCAAAGCCCCGGATGCTGCTTCCGGCCGCGCGTACCTTTCCGAAATACAGTCCCATGCCGCCGCCGAATTTGCTGACGCGGGCAAAATTGTCAATGCTTCTGTAAATTCCCTCCAGACTGTCGGAAACCGTATCAATAAAGCAGCTGGAAAGCTGATGGTAAGGCTTTCTTGCATTGGAAAGCGTAGGTGTAGCCATAGTCACATACATCCGGCTGAGCATATCATAAAACTTTCTCACCCAGTACAGGCGGTCTTTTTTCTCTTCCATGGCAAGATGGAGGGAAATTCCCAAAAACATCTCCTGAGGCGTTTCTAACGGCTCCTGACGGCGGCTTCGATCACATAGCGTTTAAGCAGCAGATCCAGTCCGGAATAGGTAAACAGATGATCCCTTTCCGGACATAAAAACGTCTCCGCCTCCTGTATCTCCTCCTTTGTATAGTGTTCCAAAATGTATTTCCCATAGAGTTTTTCCTCTGTCAGATAACAAAGCTTGCTGTAAAAATCCGTGATTCCCAGCACTTTAAGCCGTCCTGACAGCTCCCGCCTGAAGGATGCTCCCAAAAGCCTGGCTGCGATCAGCTCCCACTTTGGAGACTGCGCGCTGGTAAGCTCCACTGCCGCTTTTACGAGAGCCGCCCAAAGCTCCGGCTCTTCCATTCCCGGTCTGGCAAAGCTGCGGAATTTTTCCTCCAGAAGCTCAAGACTGTACGCTTCATCCGTAAAATCAGAACATGTTCCCTCTAAAACGGTTCTTAAGAGCGCCTGAAGCTCTGCATCCTCCTTAAAAATCTGCATTATCATTTCCATATATCATATCCTTTTCTTTTATAAATCATCAATCAGGGCCGTGCTCTTGGCATAAGCGGTGCTCCGGGCCTCAAAAAAATCCGTCTTTACCAGATTTGCATTGGAATACTGGCTGACCCAGGCCATATTTTCCGGCTCCTTTTCAAATCCTTCATAGACAGGGTCAAAACCCAGGCTCACCCAGCGGAGATTTCCCAGATAATAAATATAATCCCGGATCATTTCGGCTGTGAGGCCGGAAATACGATCCCCGATCACATATTCCCCCCACAGGATTTCCTGGCGGACGCCCTCCATCAGAAGTTCCTTCATCATTTTCACATTTTCGTCTGTAAACAGCTCCGGACGTTCCTGCTTTAATTCCCGGATCATGTTTCTGAACAGCCACAGATGGGTATTTTCATCCCGATTGATATAACGGATCTCCTGCGCAGAACCGGGCATCTTTCCATTGCGGCTCAAATTGTAAAAGAACATGAATCCGGAGTAAAAATAGATTCCTTCCAGAATATAATTTGCCATCAGGACGCGCAGAAAGGCCTCAGGGCTTTTATTCTCCTGAAATCCGTTGTAACATTCCCCGATAAAGGTATTGCGTCTTAAAAGATGCTCATCTGTCTTCCACTGGTACAAAATAGCGTCACGCTCAATGGGACTGCAGATCGTATCCAGCATATAGCTGTAGCTCTGGCTGTGGATACATTCCTGAAAGGTCTGTATATTCAGACAAAGGTTAATCTCATTTGCAGTAATGTATTCTCCAATATTGGGAAGATTGGCTGTCTGGATGGAATCCAAAAACACCAGAAAGCTTAAAATCTTATCATAGGCGGCCCGTTCCGCAGGGGCCAGCTTCGGATAATCCTTCTTATCCTGTCCCAGACTGATTTCCTCAGGAATCCAGAAATTATTCATGGCCTGACGGTACCAGTCCTTGACCCATAACGCATATTGTTAAAATCATTCAGATTTGTGGTATTTCCCGATCATGCGTCTTGCATTAAGACTGGTATCGCCCTGGGGATTAAAAAGCGGCTTTTTCGTAAGCTGATCCATGGATGTTCCTTTCATTTTTTAATATCATATTTATTATCTTAACATGTACTGTCAATATATCCTCTTTTTGAATTCCCTGCGTTTCCTGAAAAAAACACTGGCAATCTCTATGAAAGTAGGCTATAATGGGCTGAATGGTTTTTCAGAAAGAGGGTGACATTATGCACAAATATATGCGAACCATCGGATTCAGCCAGTATACCTCCCGCCAGGATCTGGATAAGCTTTTAAAAAAGCTTGTAAAGGACGCTTCCAAATCTGATATTTTAAAAGAATCTGACGGAGAAATGTTCTGCGAACTGCGGGCACAGACCGCTCCCGGCATGGGCGTTGCCATCGCCGGACGTTTAATTTAAGAGAGAGGAATCTTTAAGCAGGAATACTATTTCCCATATGTAGAAAGCAGCCAGGTCACATCCACCGCGGACTGCTCGATCCAGCGCCATACGGAGCGTGAAACCTTTGCAGGCCTTTTAGATGAATACCGAGTGGGGATTTCTCTGATCTTTTATATGGAAAATTCGATGGAATACCGCCTGCGCCTTAAAAACAGCCAGCCGGTTCTTCCAAAGAGCGCTTCGCTCTCGGCTCTGTCCATTCATGGAAAAATCCTTCTTCCGGTCCAGAAGACACCCCAGCAGACGGAAGACCGAAAAAAAGCGGCCAGCAAACGCAGCCGTCTCATCGAAGCCGCCAAACGGGGCGATGAAGAGGCCATCGAAACACTGACCGTAGAAGATATTGATCTTTTCTCCTCTGTATCACGCCGTGTGGCAAGAGAGGATATTTATTCCATTGTAGACACCTGCTTTATGCCCTCCGGCATTGAGTGTGACCAGTATTCTGTCATTGGAAATATTTTATCTGTGGACCGCAGGATCAACCGCATTACCGGAGAAGAAATCTTTCTTCTGGGCCTGGAATGCAACGACCTGCTCTTTACAGCTGCAATCAACGCTGCTGATCTCTTAGGAGAGCCTGTTCCCGGACGCCGTTTTAAGGGCCAGGTATGGATACAGGGAAATGTATGCTTTGAAGCCTAGTTCTATTCCGCCTTCACTCTCTCAAATATGTACCTTGTATCGGAAGAAAGCTCCTCTCTGAACCGATATCCCAATCGGTCAAAGCTGCGGATTTCTGACGGATCCTCTATGCGATTTTCCGCCATAAAACGAACCATTTCCCCGCGGGCCATTTTTGCATAGGTTCCCTTTGTCACAAGCTTTCCTCCGGCTTCTTCACAAAAGACCGGAGTGATATATCTGTCTTCTTCAGAAAGACAGACCTCAATACATTTGGAATACTCTTTGGAAGCCAGATTCAGGATGATTCCACTTTCATCTCTTACTGCCTCATACAGCCTGTTTCCCCACAGAGCGTACAAATCCTTATATACGCCGACAGCGGCCCTGGCCTGCATCTCCAGGCGGTAAGGCGTCACGCCGTCCATAGGCCTTAAAACGCCGTAAAAAGCCGACAGGATGCGCAGATGCTCCTGAATATATTCAAACTGCCCTGTTTCAAAATACAGCCGGAGCCATATACTGATAGGCGATCCCTTCATAGGAGAGCACTGCCGGGGTAAGGTTTTTTCTCAGATCCATGTGGGCCAGACGTTCAACGTTCTGCCCCACGATCCGGTCATTACAGACCCACAGCCGTTTCAGCTCCTCCTGCGTTCTTGATCTAAGCCAGGCTAAAATCTCCTCCGTCTGATCCAGAAATTCGGGAAGGCCCATATATGCAAGCGTATCCGGATCTTCCTTCATCTTTTTAGCCGGTGACAGTATGATCCCATTCCAGCTCACCCAACATCTTTTCTGCATCTTCCGCAGCCTTTTACCTTATCATTTGCACGGATGATAATTCCATTTTCATCAATCAGATAGGTTGTACGGACGACGCCCATGGAAACCTTTCCATAGTTCTTTTCCTTCCACACATCATAGGCCTCAATGACCTTGCGCTCCGGATCGGACAACAGAGTAAATACAAGACCGTACTTTTCTTCAAATTTCTTGTGAGAAGCCACTGTATCTCTGCTCACGCCTAAAACAACGGTTCCCTTTCCATAAACTGGGGATACCGCTCATAAAATCCGCAGGCCTGTTTGGTACAGCCTGGTGTGTTATCCTTTGGGTAAAAATACAGGATTACCTTCTTTCCTCTGTATTCTTCTAATGTGTGTATTGTTCCGTTCTGATCCGGAAGTTCAAAATTGGGAGCTTTGATTCCTGTGTTCAGCATGGTGAAATCCTCCTTATATATGGTAAATTTTTGTTACGATAATTGGGGTATGGACATATAATAAATAGTTTTTATGGGAAATACAAGTGAAATTTCTGTTTCATCCTGTCATCATGCTGACTCCGTCTTCAAATTTCGATGAAAGCTCAGCTTCACCATATAAATCAAAACCGCACCCCTTACAAAAGTAAAGGACTACGGCGTCATCTTCCAGCGTTCCGAGGTGACTTAAACACCGACCTACCACTTAGAGTACAAGTTGGGAGTTATTTTGCTGGCATCCAAATATTTCCCTATGTTCGTGAATGCCTTGATTTTACTTGCTTTTATGTTCTTCTGTGTCTGAATAAGAAAATTGAAATCTGCCTGGGTCAAACGCATTTCGGGTGGCAAAATGGTGGCATTGCCACCTTGGGGCTTTAGCCTTTGCGAAACCTCTAGTTCATACATATGGCTACCATTGTCTTCTGCAGGCAGCAATGATAACGTGATTTCCTTATTAAATTACTCAATATTATACAGTGAGTACAGCCGGATGGCGATATGGTTTTGACTACTATTGCAATCTTTTCACCTTTGTATAAATTAACACCAGCTGGTGCATGATTACATTCTAAAGAAGTTTTCGATTCCAATCAATAAAAAACATCTTCCACAGATATTGCATTAAAAATATCTAATTTTAGTTCTTCATCAGAATCATATGTACAGGTTAGTATTGCAGCAAGAATTCTGCGAAGCAAATCTTCATCAATATGTCCAGCTGCTACATGATAACTGATATTCTCCATTTCTCGAAAGTATATATTAGCAACTGCCATATAACCATTTTTAAGCAAAGACATTGCTGTTAAAGTAATAGCTATCCATTTATTACCATCGCAAAAGCAGTGAAATTTACAAGAACAATAAAACAAATGCAAAAGCTTATCCAAAAAAGTGGGATAGTAATTATCGTTTTGAATATGACACAATACACTTTCAAGTTTCCCTATGTCGAGTTCACCGCAATCGCCACCACCACTATTCCGAATGGTTGCAAGATGAATATCCCGTGCTTCATCTATTGAAATATAGTGTATATCGGCCATCAATTGCGCTCCTTCAATCTCTTCAATACATCTTGATTCTCATGCATAAGCAATTCAAGTTCATCGCCAGCGACTCCTAAGAATTTCTCGTATTCTTCTGCTTCCAGAGGCTTAATATACTCTTCCAATTGCATATGAAATGCATCGCGTAAAGCCATATCCCTACTAGCCATTTTGGTACGTGCTCTAAGAATCAGGGGCTTCCATAAAGGTAATGACTCAAAGGCTGAAAACAAATCTGACAATTCCCAGTTATTTAGTTTTCTTCCCAACTGCGTAGACTGATCCTTAATCATTGCCGCTAATCCACATTCGTAAGACGCAATTAGATCTAAGACCTCAGAATACATCGTATCTCTGACGCTATCTCTTTTAGACAAATGTAAAACCTGCTTATATTCCTGGGCTTTTTCTCGAAAAATGCTTTGGTAAATTTTATCCGTATAAATTGCATATTTGCTATTTCCCATGGAAACATAGTCTCTAAGAGCATCAGTAAATTCACGTCTATAGTTTTCTTCCTGCAAAACGCACTGATAAAATCCCTGTCACGTTGATTGATATATTTTGTCGAACCGCCCGTCCTTTGATTAACGAAATCAATAACAATATCCAACATGATCTGCCGGAGAACTTTTGCATTTTCACTTTCAACCAAGAGCATCGAAATATTCAAAAATGCCTTAAAATCAAATAATGCAATTTGAGGAGTTCGATTGCTGATATGATTATGCACATGGGCTCGATCCGTGTGCGTTGCCACGATAAAGGCATACTTTCCTTTGGTAAACCGAAGGGCCAGCTCATGCCCCAATCGGTTTGCTTCCTCCGGCGTGATCTCTCCCGGTTTGAAGGACTAGCGGATCTGATAGGCGATCACTTCATGCTTTTGCCGCCGACCGGTGATCTGCTCATACTGACGCTTGGACAGCATAAACTCTTCGTCCACGGTCATCGGGTCACTCTGATAGCCGGTGACCAGTTCGCCCTTTTCGGTCTTTTCCGGATTCTTTGCATAATCCGTTCTGTCACCCAGACTCTGAGCAATGGTTTTCCCCTTGTTTACATGCAGGGGAATGAGTCTTGTTGCTACCATGGTCATCTGCTCCTTTCTCGAATTTTGGCATAAGAAAAGACCTGAGGAGTTTTTTTATTTCCCAGGTCCGGTATGTTATAAACTATTATGAAAAAATGAATTGCAAAAGCTTGCCCGTCAGCGCTTCCAGTCCCAAAGAGATCATTTCAGCAAACATCACTGCCCGGAACACCAGAACTGCAAATCCAAAAACCAGTGCAGCATAGATCCAGACGTGTTGAAACAAAAGCATCACAATGCAGACGACCAGCACCAGATATAAAAGGCCGACGACCATTGCGGAAAGGTTCAATGCAAGGGAGTAAAAAATTGAGAATACAGCGACGATTGCCATAATCGGCAGTGCGATTATTCTAAACGGGAGTTTGATCAACCACATATATACGTCCTCCATTGTCGGTTCTAATGATAATTTATGAAGCGATTGATTTCATGTCAAGGATGTCGCTTATGTATCCGGTGTGACAGCATACCTGCCACACCGTTTTTACTGGATCGTTGCCAGTCTGGCAAGGATCTCCTTCGTAATTTCCCGGATCTCGTTCTGCCTGTTCTGCAAATCTTTGATATCCTCCGTATAGATGGAGCCGGTCTCATTGGCTCGTTTTGCGTACTGATTCAGGTTGTTGCTGCAGTAACGGAGAAGCCCTTCTCGAGACCGCATGTGCACCTACAGCTGGAGAAGGGCATAAAAATAGCCAGAGCTGATGATCAGTCAGTTCCAGCTATGTAAATGTATTCAGTTTGTCAACCTCTCTTCTATGCTATTTCAAACGAATATAACAAGTAGATTTTCCCGTACCTTCGCGTTTTAATTCACCGGCTGCAACCAATTTTCTCAGTGCACCTTCAACAGAACTAAGACTCAGTGATGGACACTGCTCCCTGATATCCTGCTTCGTAAAACGACCGATTTTATTCAGGGTGGCTTTTCGGACCATATCAATGGCAGGAAGTTTCTCCTCCACGATAGCAAACCGATCTCCAAAGTCCTTATATGCAGCCAGAATGGTACCCAGCAAATATTTGATGAATGGAACTGCATCCTCGGTTCCTTCGTGCCAGCCATGCTGCGAACGGCTTAGTGCCTCATAGTACAAATCCTTGTTTTTCGCGATCTTGGCTTCCAGAGAAATGTATTTGCTAACGTAGAACCCAGAGCGATACAAAAGCAGTGTAGTCAACAGACGGCTCATTCTCCCGTTTCCATCATTAAAGGGATGGATACATAGGAAATCGTGGATGAAAACCGGAACTGCAATCAAGGGCTCCAGTTCCATATTTCCGATTACCCTGTTGTACTCTTCACAAATCCGATCCAATGCCTTCGGCGTTTCGAAAGGCGCGAGGGGAGTGAAAAGAATTTCAATATGACCATCCGGATAAGTGGCGCTGATATAATTCTGGACATTCTTTATCTGTCCGGCCATTGGATTATTCATATGGCTGTACATAATCTTGTGAAGCTGCAGGATGTAGTTTCTTGTCAGAGGAATGGCATCAAAGCTTTCGTGAATAATAGAAAGTACATCGCGGTATCCCGCAATTTCCTGCTCATCTTTGTTCCTGGGAGTCGTTTTCTCCTCAACCAACTGCCGGATTCGTGTATTGGTTGTAACAATACCCTCAATGGCATTGGATGCCTCTGTACTCTGAATCTTTGCAATCTCAACCAGCTTCTCTAATTCCTCCGGGCGCTGCTTCAGGTAAAGCTCCTGTTTTCCAGCTTCCTTATAGATTGCGGCGATAAGCCCCAGAATCTCAGAATCCCATTTCTGCTCCCGGATTGTTGAGTAGTTAAAATCTCTCATTCCCTTAACCTCCATTCTTTCCCTTATATTATATTCAATTTTAATGGATAGTCAATTACCTTAAATAAAAATTCCCTTTATTTCTTTTCAAAAATAAGGGGAACATGCTTTGATAAGGGATAGTATACTCTCATTTCCGGCGCTTTATTCATCACATTGTATCTGAAATCAGAGAAGAACAGAAAAATAGCCAGAACTGATGACCAGTCAATTCTGGCTATGTAACAGGTGACTTTCGCCACCCGGTCGGATTTTCTACTCCGACAGCAGTTTTGGATTTAACCGAAGAGTCCAGAAAGCAGATGTACCAGCGTGATACCTATGAGAGCCACGCCACCACCGACCATGAGCTGTTTTATCCCCAATTAGGAGTAAACGTTCTGCTCGATGGCGGGCGGCGGCGTACAAAAAATCTATATGGTGTTATTAAGAGAACCGTCCCGGCAGGACAAGTCAGGCAGTGACCTGTTCCACCTCCGGGATGGGTTTGAGATTAAAATGAAAAGCTGAAAGAAAAAGATATTATTAAAATTTTCCCAACCCAGAAGCCCCACTGCACTACAAGGCTGGTGTTAAAGAACCCCAAAAACGGAAACAAGTAATCGTACCGTATGGCTGCCGACAACGCTTGCTCAATTATTGGTTCAATACAAGAAAGACCAGCAGGAATTGAAAGAGTTTTTAGGAAGTGCCTATAACGATTATAACCTCGTTATTGCTCTTGAAAATGGAAATCCCGTAGAAATCCGCATTGTTCGGGTCAGATTTACAACGCTGTGTGAGGAACACAATTTTGAAGTTGTTGTTTTTCACAGCCTACGCCATTTAAGCACAAAATATAAGCTCAAAATGACACATGGCGATATTAAGTCTGTTCAGGGAGATACAGGTCACGCCGAAGCAGAAATGGTAACAGATGTTTACTCTGAAATCGTGGATGAAGACAGACGGCTTAATGCAAAGAAGCTGGATGAAGAATTTTATGAAAATGGACGGACGTTGTCCTATTCCCGCCGAGATTGGTGGGGTCAAAACCTGTCCATTACGCATTAATAATCCAGATTATGTCGAAGGCGGTGATATGCCTAAGACAATTGCAAATAGCTGTGACAAGTGTATTTATTGTGCAAAGAGACATGCCTGGCAGTAACTGTTATATATAAAACAAGGGTGAAAAGCCTGATTTGTAAGCTTTTCACCCTTCATTATCATAGAAGAATCTAATTTACAGAGATTTTCTCATAGTCTCCACTTTCCAAAGACACAAGATTTTTTACAGCCTCTTTTACTTCCACCAGGCTCTGATAAATTCTGGTATAGCAGTCTTTTGCTTTTTTTAATAAGCTCTCTTTATGATTTCATTCATATGCTGTGTAGCTTCAAAGCGAATTCGCTCTTCATCTAATGTAAGTACCTCACGATTTTTCATAACAAGCTTTCCATTGATGATGGAATCGATTACATCATGTCCATTTGCAGCATCTACAATAGTATTTACAAGATTCTGAGTTGGTGTAATATGCGGCTGATCAATATTTAAAAGAATCAGATCAGCTTTCTTTCCTTCTTTTACAGATCCCAGAATATCGCCATGTCCGATAGCATTTGCTCCTCCCTGAGAAGCCATTTTCAAAAGAGTCGGGCAGGTCATAACTACCGGATTAAAAGAAGGAAGTCCCCAATAAGCCAGCATAGAATAACGCAGAACCTTCATCTCATCGAAAATATCCAGGTTGGAAGGAGCAGCTCCATCACAACCCAAACCTACACTTGCACCAGCTTCCAGAATCTGAGGAGCCTTCGGGAAGCCATGATTTGCCAGGTTGGCTCTTGGACAATGGATCATTTTTACTCCTCGTTCTGCCATCAATGCAATATCATGGTCTGACAGCATAACATTATGTGCGGTCAGAAGATTTGGACCCAAAATTCCCATTTCATCTAAAAATTCAGCAGGACGTTTTTGATAATTTTGCAGGCAAAAGCTAACTTCATCTTTATGCTCACATAAATGTGCATGGATGCCTGTATGAAGTTCTTTAGCACATTCACCTACCATGGTGATGAGATCTCTGGAGCAGGTCATTACCTGACGAATAGCAAACCAGATATCCACACGGCCATCGCCGGCTCCCTGATAGTTCTTATACAGTTCTTTTGTATGGTCTATAGCTTCAGATGCAGTTTCCTTCATTGCGCCTGTAATAGCATTGCCCATATCCATTGTGGATTTCGCTATTGCGGCTCTCATGCCGGATTCTATAACTGCATCAGCTACACGCTCCATATGTACACCGCCGGAATCAGCAAAAGCAGTAGTTCCGTTTTTGATCATTTCCAGACAGGCTAACTGTCCACTGACGTAAGAATCTTCCGGGAGAAGATTGCTTTCAAAGGGAACCAGGAAACGAGTCCAAACCATAGGATATTCATCAGCAACACGACCTCTTAACAGCTGCTGACAGGTATGTGTATGACCGTCTATTAAACCTGGCATAACAAGCTTACCTTTTCCATCAAGTGTTTCCGTGGCAACACTATCAACGAATTCATCTGCTGAACCGATTTTTTTAATCCAAGTGTCTTTAATTCCTACGGAACAGGTGGATGAAACGTTCATATCAGGATTCAGAACCTGACAATTTTTGATTAAAATATCATAGTTTTCCATAATCTACCTCATTTCATCTCATATGATTGTTAAATGGCTCCTGTCATTTTCAAAACAACGTCTGCAACAAGAGCGGAGAATATAAAGGTTCCGGTAATTACAAATAAAGTGATCAATACCAGCTTCCATCCCATTTTTGTAAAATCCTTTAGATCTTTTCCCAGAGAAATACCGGCAAATGCACCAAGTGCTGTAGCTGGAGCTAAAAATGCAACAGGAGTTGTAGTTCCAACTACGATATCTTTTACCGGCGAAACAGGACATGCAAGAAGCAGCCCGAGAAGGGATACATACATCATAGAAGGAAGCTTAACAAATCGGCTCATAAATTTACTTATAGTAAGACCGATAAGAGAAATAGCACTCAGTAAAAGAACTCCAATAATGGAATCTTTTACAGGCATTTTGTAACCAATTACATTTGTAAGTATTATAATCACAGACACCATGAGAAGCAGTCCAAGCTGCTGTACGAAGTATTTTCTGACCATTTATTTAACCTCCTGATTATTTTTGCGTCCAATCTTAGGCTCTAAAATTGCGTATAATTTTTTTGCAAGAGGAAGGCCTACGAAAGTACCCATGTAAATTCCGGTAATACCGGTCAGCATATCACTGGCACCACCCATAATCATAATATTTTCTGCCTGCTGTGGGTATATTTCACCTAATGTTCCGGCAGCAGCAGTCATCAAGGACCCACTTCCTACTCCACTGGCCATACCAAGAGCAATAGGATCGAAAATATTCCAGGAAGCTACAACGCTTGCAAGAATGCTGATAAATACTGTTCCGATTACAGAACCTACGATATAAACTGCAAAGGTTCCTTTTGTTTCCGGAGCGTCCGGTCCAAAAATATCTGTAGTTAATCCAAGGTTTGAATCACGGTTAATTGAGTAACATGCACCAATAGATTCCTTCTTTAAACCAAGCAATAATGCGAGAGGCATAGATAAAAGAATCGTTCCAAGGTTTCCGAATTCCTGAAGAAGTAATGCAGGACCCACTGAAACCAGTTTTGCAACATTTGCACCGGAAGAAATGCCCATTTTAGCCATAAAAGGTGCCAAAACCACAAGGACCAGGCTTCCGCCTATTTTACATTCCTCAGTTTTGAATACTTTAAAAATATCCGGCCCTAAAAGCCCTCCGAATATGACGGCAAACACCATCGGAAACAGAGTAAGTGTACCAACGCCAATGTTAAGCTTAACGGTTCCGATCAGATCACAACTGCGGAAATGACCAGAGCGGCAAGGTAAATTTTCCAGTACTTTTTGATGACAATCTTTAGTTTTTCCATATAAGAAACTCCTTCCTTTTTTTCTGCGCAGGTGCGTAGTAATTTACGTTGTAAGTATAACATGAGAGCTGGTTTCTGCGAACATACAAAAAAGCGATGGGAAGCCATCGCTTTTATCACTATATCAAGAAAGGTGTTTTCTCACTGCATTATTTTTTTATAAGAAAATCGTCGGATCTTTATCTACATAAAAACAGCTTCATCCTGCATTAAAAGCTCCACAAAACGGCTGGCGGTATCAGAAAGTGTATGCTTTTGACGCAAAATCCATCCTATCTCAAGGCGAACTCCGTTTTTGACAGGCAGAGAAATAATGTCGCTGTAATTACTATCAAAAGATCTGTAACCACTCCCAATAGCAAATCCATGGCAATAACGCATAGCAGAATAGGAAGCTGCCCGGTCAGAAACATGGATTATTTTTTTTACCTGATAATTTGGAATGATAAGATCAGTATAAGCAGGGTTCGTGTCAGGTGAACGATCATAAGAAATAAAAGGATATTGTATCATTTCTTCAATATTAATTTCCTGGCTATTGGCAAGTGGATGGTTTGGCATATGTAAGCATGAGCTGTCTGATAAACAATGTGATTAAAAATAATACCACGATTTCTTAATTCCTGAATCATCTGTCCTTTGCTATGCTCTGTGAAAAAAATAATTCCCAAATCGTCCAGTCCCCGTTCTACGCGATCCAGTACTTCTGAGGTACGGCATTCATAAAAACCACAGTGATAGGAACCATAGCTTTCATTTAACTTATTGATGACAGAAATAAAAGAGGCCATGCCGCAAATGTGATGCTGGGCAGAAACGGACAGACCTAAAGGCCGTTTTTTGGAACCGTTATATTTCTCATCCAGGTAGTCAAGACGGCTTAGAATTCCCTTAAACTCAATTAAAAGCTCTTCGCCGCTTCTGGTAAGACGTACGCCTGTGCTTTCTCTTATAAATGCAGTAATGTCATATGTGTTTTCTATTTCCTTAATAGCGCTGGAAATGCTTGATTGAGCTGTAAACAAACGCTTGGCTGCTTCACTGATAGAGCCGGACTCAGCTACGCTGATAAAATATCTTATTTGCTGCAGTGTCATATAAGGTCTCCTTTTAATCATCTGGATTCTCTTACGGTTGTAAACCAGATGCAGATACATGGCATCCTGTGCCCGGAGGGGCTCATGAGCTGCAATGGCATCTGCAATCTCACGGTGAGTCTCGATGGTTTCTTCCTGCAGTGCACCTCCGGTGGTTTCTACAAAGAGAGGAATCTGATATTTTTTGAGGAAGGCTTTTTTCTTCAGATAACAAATGCATCGTATGATTTGCTCCATTTCTAATAGTTACGTTCTTGTCTCCTATGATAATGTGTTTCGGGTTCAATGTCAAAATGCTAAAATGTACAAAAACAGATACAAAAATTTAGAGAAAATTCCAGTATGGTATAATAGAGACATTAAAATCGGAATTTGTATCAATGTAAGAAGGAGAACAATATCATGTTCAGAACAATTCGTAAAAAGAAAAATGAAATCAGCATCGACACGGCAAAGACTCTTTTGCAGTCCAGCCGACGTGGCGTTCTTGCCGTAAATGGAGATAACGGATATCCCTATGCAATTCCTATCAACTATGTCTACGATGACGATGCGCAGAAAATTTATTTTCATGGAGCACGTGCAGGCCATAAAGTAGATGCACTACGTGCCTGTGACAAAGTATGTTTCACGGTATATGGAAATGAAACCATCAAAGAAGAAGATTGGGCACCGTTTGTGCAGAGCGTTGTGGTATTCGGCAGATGTCACCTCATAGAATCTGGTGCAAGAGCAACAACTCTGTTAAAACGATTTGCAATGAAATACTATCTCAGCGAACAGTTAGTTGATGAGGAAATTGCCCATGCAGGAAAGGCTGTGCAAATGTTTGAAATAGACGTGGAGTACCTCAGTGGCAAGGAAATACAGGAACGATAAATTCCAGTTTTTGAAACTGAGAAATCGGAAGTTGTAGTAAAGGAGGTTTACAATGGGGTTTTGGATTTTTATGTTGATTATGGATTTGCTTCTTCCATTTACGATGATTGGTTTTGGAAGATATTTTACGAAAAAGGCTCCAAAGGAAATAAATTCAGTATTTGGATATCGGACTTCGATGTCTATGAAGAATAAAGACACATGGGAATTTGCTCATAAATATTGTGGTAAAGTCTGGTATGTCTGTGGAATGGTTATGTTGCCAATAACAGTAATATTCATGCTTTTAGTAATTGGAAAAAGTAAAGATTGTGTTGGGAGTATGGGAGGAATTATTTGTGGTGTTCAACTTATTCCTTTAATTGGGTCTATTCTCCCAACAGAAATAGCATTAAAAAAGAATTTTGATAAGAATGGAACAAGACGATAAATTCCAGTTTACAGAACTGAATCAAAAGAGCTCGAAGGAGCTCTTTTTCCTTTTTTATAATAGTATCATTATGGTATAATAGAGACATTAAAATCGGAATTTGAAGCGGAGGTATGTATTATGAATATAGGATTTTGGTCATGTGTATAATTTTGGTTATACCATTTGTAATTATAGGTGTGTTATTTGCGATTTTTAAGGAAAAAGCAACTAAATTTGTTTCAGGATTTAATTCATTTTCTAAAGAAGAACAAACAATGTATGATAAAGCTCAGATCTCTCGTGATATAAGAAATCAGTGCTTCATATGGACTGTTATAATGTTAGCAGGAGCGACATTATCCTGCCTTTTTAACCCCATATATGGCTATACCAACCTATATTATTTGGTTAGTTCTGTTTTTTAGAGAAGTCCACTTTGATAATCATAAAGCGTTTAAAAAATATTTATTAAAATAAATTCCAGTTTGTCGAAGTAATCCAAATACGGATTGGGCAAAAACGGTTTAGCAGTCACAGGTTCTAACCCTGTGGCTGCCTTTTCTTTTGGGAGTATCCCAAAGTTTGTGTAAACCTTCAAACTGATGTAAGATAGACTTACCAGTTTGGAGGTTTATTTTATGGCAAGAAAAAAGGATACCCCACAAAAAGCAGCTCTTCGGGAAATGATGGGCAACTACCTGAAAGAGAACAATGTAACGGTCAAGGATGGAACGGATGTCAATTCCATTATGCGGGATATGATGTCCATCATCCTGGAAGGTGCCCTGGATCAGGAAATGGATGAGGAACTGGGATATTCCAAGTATGATTATCGGAACAAGGAAACAGATAATTCCAGAAATGGCCATTCCCAGAAGACCATGCATACCAGCTACGGCGATATGGAGATTGATATCCCAAGAGACCGGAAAGGAGAGTTTGAACCACAGATCGTCAAAAGTATCAGAATACGGTCACCAGGACATGGAAGAAAAGATCATCTCCATGTATGCCAAAGGAATGACTACGAATGATATCGAAAGCCATATGCGGGAACTCTATGACATCGAGATTTCTGACAGCACCATCAGCAGGATCACGGATAAAATCCTGCCCATCGTAAAAGAATGGCAGGAACGGCCTTTGAGGAAATCTATGCGGTCGTTTTCATGGACGCTATCCATTACCATGTCCGTAATGAAGGCAGGATTGTAAAACGTGCGGTTTATATCGCTATCGGAATCGATATGGAAGGGCATAAAGACGTGCTCGGCATGTATGTAGGGCAAAATGAGAGTGCAAAGTTCTGGCTTTCCATTTTGAACGGACTGAAAAACCGTGGCGTAGAAGATATCCTGATCGCATGCGTAGACGGCCTGACAGGCTTTCCACAGGCGATTGAAGCCGTTTTCCCGGATACTGAGATCCAACAGTGTATCATTCATCAGATCCGGAATACGACAAAGTTCGTTTCTTATAAGGAACTCAAGCCGTTGATGGCTGATCTGAAACATGTATATGCAGCTCCAACGGAAGAAATCGCACGAGCTGAACTGGATAGTTTTGATGAGAAATGGAGCGGAAATATCCCAAAATCGCAAAATCATGGAAGGATAACTGGGCGAATCTTTCAACGTATTTCAAGTATCCGGAAGCGGTCCGCCGCTTAATCTATACCACGAATACCATCGAGGGATTTAACCGGCAGCTGCGGAAGGTCACGAAATCCAAGACGGTATTCCCTTCGGATGAGAGTCTCCTGAAAATGCTGTATCTGGCCATGGTGGATATCACGAAAAAATGGACTGGACACCGACAGGATTGGGGACAGATCCATTCGCAGCTGGAAATATTTTTTGAAGAACGATTATCCGGATTATAAGCTGTTTGGCCTTTCAGGGCTGGCTGGCCCAGCCAGCCCTGCTTGACATGTCTGGAAACTGCATTATAATACAAGCAAGGGCAGAACCTCAAAAATCGGCTCTGCCCAGAATAACTAATGACATATCTTATATCAGTTTTTGAGTTTACACAAAACTTGAAACGGTCTCTTTCTTTTCATGATACATAAATTTATACTTAAACCAGCGTAATCATCTACACCGATAATATTTCAAATAAATGACCACATATTACTCCAATGGCATATTCGATGATATCCCACAATTTCAATATCATACAGCTTACAGCAAGAACAAACACTGCTATTCCAAAATTTTGCCACTGTTGCAATGACAAAGCAATCACTGCGCACATTATGAAAATTGCATTAACCAGAACCGCTACCAGATAATGTATTTTCGATAAGATACTGACTGTAAAAGATAAAGCAATCAAAATCACCATCACTGGCAATACAATCAATTTTGTAAATATTTTTAACATTTTATGCATCCTCCTCTTTTCTGACTTATTTCCCAGATGCTGATCAAACAGCCAATTATTATTTATCATTTGCGGCGTACTGCGGTAGGTCATGATTTACTTCTGCCTGATAATAACCGCTGATGGTACTCGGTGCATTAAACAGTGCCGCCAGCAGATATTTTTTGATATTATGTATTTTTGAGGTATTCTTTCTCATACAGTCCATCGCATATTCTACGTGGAACATATTCAGTTTCAAAAATTTACTTCTGACCAGTTCCGCCGGATATTCGCTAGATGCAACAATGATAGACTTATTCTTACAAAGAACAGTTTCCAGAATCAGATCAAAGATACCTATCAGCAGTTCCCTGTCATAAGGGTACCGCTCTAAGAGAATGTCCAGTTCAATATTCTCTTTGATTATTTCCGTGTATGCTTCCACATCGAATCCCATCCCATCATTTCCCGATATGATATGATTAGATTCAGTATTACTTAACTCAGTATTATTTATATTATTCTTATTAATGTGTAATTTTTTCACTTCTGGATGTGTAATTTCTTCACTTCTGGACATGACATTTTTACACTTCAAGACATGTAAATTCTTCACTTCTGAAATTGCTGATTTTTCTCCAGAAATGTAATTATTACACTTCTGAGCATCCTGGATCATAAACTGTTTCAGATAGATCATGGTTGGTTTTCCCTGTCCCTGGCGCTTCTTTTCAATGAGTCCAATTCCAGATTCTATATCCAGTTCTTTCATTATGGAAATGGCTTTTTTATTACTACATCCCATAGCATCCATGATATCCTCCAGCGAATAATATATGTAGGCACGTCCTTCTGTGTCAAACCACTGATTTTTCATGGATAATGACATACGATCCAGCATAAGACCATATAACACTTTTGCCTCCACGGATATCTTCTTGAAATATTCTTCAGTAAATAGCAATTTTGGTATTCTATAAAACGAATATTGATCCGCTTCCCTTCCATAAAAAATAAGAGAGCTTTATTCTATCTTCCATTTATCTTTCCTCCTGTTCCAGAAGTGCTATTTTTACACTTCTGGAATCCTGTTCTCTTTATTGAATTGCTTTCTGTGCTTCACTCCACTGTTCCAATAATTGTATAATCACGGTTTCCCTATCCTTTGCTGAATAGTGAGATGGAAAATATTTATCCAGCTTCTTTTCTGAAAATGATACCTTAGCTTCTGTGTTCTTCTTTGGAAGTGCATCGTTCATTATTGAAATTACACTCATCTGGTTTGCATTAGATATATTGGGATAATTTTTTAAAGCAGTTATCTGAACTGTTTTGATAAATCCATTATCTTTGATATATTCAAAAACCCACTTTTGTATCTGTTCTTCTAAATAAGATAAATCTACTGCTGATACAAATTGTATTTTTTTCTGATCTACCATATCAAGAATCTCTGGTATCAAATAGGTCAGTCTAATATAATTTCTCACCTGCCTTCCTTTCAATCCAACAGTTTCTCCAATTTCATCAGAGGACCACTTCTGGCAATCATTGCCAGAAGTTAAATCTGATCTACTGCCTTGTCTCCTCATTGCATCCATCTTCATCTTCAAGCTAAATGCTCTCTCGCTTGGAAGAATTTCTTCCCTCTGAATATTGGCATCCACCATTTTTATAATGGCTTCATCATCGGACATTTCCTTTACAATAGCAGGTATCTTTTGAAGTCCAGCAATTCCAGCCGCATGTAATCTGCGATGGCCGGAAATCATTTCATAATCACCATTCTGATCAGGTCTTACAATCACTGGATTCAGAATGCCATTTTCCCGGATACTGTCTACCAGCAAATCCATTCTTTCATCATCCAGAACCTTAAATGGATGATTTGGAAACTCATGGATTCTTGCAATTTCTATTTCCTGAGTACCTGAAATCTCCGGTACTCCCAATAATTCATCTACGGACTGTAATTTAATTTTTCCAGCAACTCTGTTTGTCATCATCTATCCTCCTTCAAAACTTCTTCGGTTAAGCTCTTGTATGCACATGCTACTTTTCCTTTTGGATCATAGGAATAGATACTTTTTCCTTCCACACTGACTTCCGCAGCTCTGACTGACATCGGAATTTCAGAACCAAATACCTTGATGGATGCAGAATATGTATCGTACACCATCAGTGAAATATCCCTTGCATAATTTGTCCTGTAATCTACCATTGTCAACAAAATTCCCTCTACCTTGAGCTTTGGATTCAGCTGTTTTTTCACCCTGCCAATAGTCTTGATCAGCTGTTGTAACCCTTTGACTGGAAGATAAGCCGCCTGTACCGGAATCAGCACTGAATCTGCACATGCTAATGCGTTGATTGTCATCATTCCCAGCGACGGCATACAGTCTATAAGGATGAAATCATAAAACTCTCGCAGCTTATCAACCAGTGATCTGAGAATCAGTTCCCTGCTCATAGCATTTACCAAAGATACCTCGATAGCTGATAATTCAATGTTGGCTGGGATCAGATCCACACCCTCTCCGTGATGCAGGATTGTTTTTTCCATATTCAGTTTTTCATCATTCACAACATTCAGCATCAATGTAGCCAGTGAATACTCCATCTCATCCGGTTCCTCATATCCTAAGCTGATAGTACGGCTGCCCTGTGGATCAGCATCGATCAGCAACACCTTTTTCCCTTCCTGTGCCAGCCCTATTCCAAGATTCACACATGATACCGTTTTACCAACTCCACCTTTTTGATTAGATACTGCAATTACTCTACACATATGTTTTTCCTCCCGTTATTCAAATGTCATATTGATTTTTAATAGTGTCAGTATTTCTCTTTTCATCTGTTCAGCAGTGTAATAGGATGGGAAATACCTGTATAACTGCTCATTTTAAAACCACCCGGTCAATGTCTTTCTGCTTGATCTCACTTAAAAGCTCCTCTATCTTTTCCTTACTAAAGACCCCGTTTTCCTGTAATTTTTTGATTCTGATTGCCTGGGACAGATTAGGAGTTCCCAATGTACTTTCCATTGCATCCAGTACAGTCTTCTGATTTTTTTCAGTTAATGATGCCAGTTCCACAGCTATCGTAAATCCCATTATTTCGTCATCCACTTTTTCAAGCAGCTCTGGAATCAGTTTGGTAAGTTTTAAATATCTCTGTACCTGCTTGGGACTGTCCCCACATTCTTCGCTTATGACCTCCACACTCTTTTTTCCGGTCAGATAGTCAACCTGGCTACATTTTCTTCTGCCGGCCTTTCTCTTGAGCACATCATATTTCATCTTATAAGCAAATGCTTTTTCGCTCGGTGAGATCCGCTCCCTCTGTAAATTGGCATCTACCATTGAAATAATGGCATCCTCTTCAAGCATGTATCTAATAATGACCGGAACCTTCGTATATTTCAGTTGCTGTGCTGCATACTTCCTTCTGTGACCTGAAATGATTTCATAAAATCCTTCCGGCCTCGGTCTCACAATCAGAGGATTAAGAATCCCATATTTCTTGATGGATTCCTGTAACTCTTTCATCTGACTGTCTGCCTGTACCTTGAATGGATGATTTTTAAAGTCCCTGAGCCGTTCAATCTCTATCTCAACGACTTTCTCATCTGGATCTCTTTGATCTTCTTTTCGTACTTCCATGTAATCCTCCTTTTCTTCTGGACGAAAAAATGCCCAAACTAGACTTGTTACATCTAATCTGAGCATCTATCTTTCTCAGGTCTGAATCGTACAGACAAGAAAACCAAATTTGCATCCATTGACAACCCTTTTTCTTCCCTACACCATATGCCACACATCCGGGTGGAAAATCATAATTTTCAAATGGGTGGCAAAATCTTATTTTGGGTGGATGAAATCCTTCTGTTTTTTCAATTCCGGGTGGAAATTTCCACCCAAGATACAAAAAAAGCAGCAATGACTTTTTCAATCATTACTGCTTAAAATGAGCGTCTCCTATAGGAATCGAACCTACAATAGAGTCTTAGGAGGACCCCGTTATATCCATTTAACTAAGGAGACAAATGCCGTATTTCCGGGCTTTTTCGACCCTTTGGCTCCGGCTGCCATCATTTATAACTCTAACACTTTCGTGATGAATTATCTCTTTCCTATCTCTTCTGATTTTTCAGATTTCGCTTCCTTAAGTGACCCTCAAACGCTACCCTTTTTCTTCAAAAGGGTTCCGCCATGGTTCTACCTTAGGAGGCGAACCCTCTATCCTACTGAGGTACATGGACGTATATAAAATTTTCAGTGTTGGGCGATTGCTCCAACAAGCCCTTAGGAAGCGGTCGCTCTATCCAACTGAGCTACGGAAACAACTCCACTCATCTCTCAGCCTCAAAGCCAAAAGACAAGACAGGCTGCATTTTCTCTCACAGCCTGTTTTATATCATACATGATTTCCATCCAAAAATCAAGTATCAATTCCCATCCATTCCCTTCCGGTAAGTCCGCACCAGCAGCGGAACCTCTGCGATCAGCATTCCGATCCAGCCTGCCATATAGGCCAGAGGAAGGGCCTCAATTCCCATTCCCATCAGGAATACCAGCGGCAGTGCTGCCAGTACCCGCACACCCATATTGATAAAGCTGCTGATGAGGGTAATCTTCAAATCGCCAATCCCTCTGAAATAGCCCTGGATACCGTTAGTAGCTGCGGGAAGCAGATACATGGCTGCGATCAGATGGAGATAGCTTACTCCATGGCGGATGACCTCCTCATCCTTTACAAAGAGCAGCATCAAGGGCCGTGCAAAGAGAAAGCAGACGGCAAACACAGCCACGCCGTAAATCAGCTCCAGCTTCATTCCGCAGCGGAAGCCTTCCCTCATACGTTCCTTCTTTCTTGCGCCTTTATTCTGGGCCATAAGAGCGGTCATAGCGTGGGCGATATTCTGCTCCGGCGTATAGGCGAAATCATCGATCCGGTTTACGACTGCAAAAGCAGCTGCCACCGATACGCCCATGGTATTTACAATAGCCTGTATTCCCAGCTTTCCCAGCTGAACGGTAGCCTGCTGCATGGCGGAAGCCCATCCATAGGAAATCGTGCGCTTCAGCAGCTTCCGGTCAAACACCAGCCATTTTTTCCCCAGCCGCAGCATTGGTACCTTCTTTTGTATATAAATCATACAAAACAGGCAGCAAAGAGCCTCGCTGATTACAGTGGCAATGGCGCAGCCGTTGCTTCCGGCCCTTAATACGACTACAAAAAACAGATCGCCGAAAATGTTTAATACTGCACTGATAATCAAAAAATAAAGGGGCGTATTGCTGTCCCCCAGAGCCCTTAAAGTACTGGAAAAAAAGTTATATAAAAAGGTAAACATCAGACCCCAGAAAATGATCCGCAGATACTCCTTTGTCATCTGCATGATCGACGGATCAACCTGCATGAGCATGAGGATCGGTTCTGCAAATATAACACAGATCAGGGTCAGAATGATGGAAAATACCATTCCCGATATCATGGTTGTACTGATCTGCCGGTGAAGCGTATCATAATCCCTGGCTCCGTACTGCGTTCCCATAAGGATGGCTGCTCCCATGCACAGTCCGTTGAGAAAAAGGATCATCAGAGTGGTAATGGGATTGCAGATTCCCACAGCCGCCAGTGCCTCTTTTCCAACAAAATGGCCCACGATGATACTGTCCACCGCATTGTATGTCAGCTGGAATAAATTCCCCAGCACAAGCGGAACTGTGAACTGCACCAGCATGGGCATTATTTTTCCGGTCGTCATATCCTTTGTCATACTGTGTTCTCCCTTGTCATTCTCTTTCATACTATAAAATGTAAACACTTACAATATTAGTGCATTTCAGGAGAATGTCAAGAAAAAACTCCTTCTCGTCTCTGCATTTTGCACCGCCTCCGGCGTATCCTGAAGTCCGGTGCGCAGCTTTATTCCACCTTCATCATCCGATACCCCACTCCGATATGGGTCTGGATATACTGGGGAATCGGGCTCGCTCTCCAGCTTTTTACGCAGAGTTGCCATAAATACCCGCAGGGAGGCGATATCATTATCCCAGCTGCTTCCCCATACCTTCTGCGTGATATAAGTATGGGTCAGGACCTTTCCACGTTCTGGGCCATGAGGCAGAGCAGCTTGTACTCGATCGGCGTTAAGTGCATTTCCTTCTCTCCCAGATAAGCGCAGCCTGCTCCATAGTCGATCCGCAGCCTTCCGTTTGTAAATACGGATTCTCTTCCCGCCCCGTCGCCGTTCATAACTGCCAGACGCCTCTGGGTGACGCGCAGTCTGGCAAGAAGCTCCTCAACGGAAAAGGGCTTCGTCAGATAATCATCTGCCCCCGCATCCAGAGCGTCGATCTTATCCGTATCCTCGCTTCTGGCACTGATCACAATAATGGGAACATTCGACCAGCTGCGTACCCTTTTGATAACCTCCATGCCGTCCATATCAGGCAGTCCCAGATCCAGCAGGATAATATCGGGATTCTGGGAAGCGGTTGCCAGAACTCCCGCTTCTCCGTTTGCTGCTGTCTGGAACCGGTAATCGTTTGCTTTTAATGTGGTAGTGATCAAATTGCGCACCGGAGCGTCATCCTCGACCACTAAAATTAATGGTTTATTCATGCAGTGTTACCTCCTCTGCAGGCAGTGTAAATGTAAATACAGCCCCCTGGGGCTTATTGTCTGATACCCATATTTCTCCCCCGTGCGCCCGGATAATGGATCTGCACAGTCCCAGCCCCAGTCCCAGGCTCCTGCGTCCGTCCGCCGCCCGGTTTGTTCCTGTATAAAACATATCAAATACTTTTGATTTCTGTTCATCCGGTATTCCAGGACCTGTATCGCTGACCGACACCACCACCATACCGTCCTTTTTTCCTGTATGGATCCGAATTTGGGCTCCCTCAGGCGTATATTTTACAGCATTGTCCACCAGATTGATCACTACCTGGACAATCAGCCTGGCATCCATCTTTCCCAAAATAAACTCCTCATCACTGCTTACCTCGATCTTCCGTCCGTCCCGGTTCCGATCCGTATGGCGCATCGCCTCGGCAATGACCTCATCCATAAGCTCTGCAGACATCCGAAGATCCATCCGTCCGTCCTCAATCCGTGTGACAGACAGCAGATTTTCCACCAGCTTGATCAGCCACATGGAATCATCATAAATGTCCCCATAGATCTGCATCCGCGTCTCTTGGCTGAATTCATTTTCATTGGAAAGCAGGTTGCTGGCATTTCCGGAAATAGAGGTAAGAGGAGTGCGCAGATCATGGGAAATGGACCGAAGAAGGTCAGCCCGAAGCTGCTCCTTTTCAATCTGCATGGCCGCCTGGGCGGACTCCCTGGCATATTCCTTCATCCGGGAGGCCAGAGAACCGGTAATAAGGGCTACCAGAAACATGATGCCAAAGGTCACCGGATAGCTGGGGTCATAGGCCCGCAGGGTAAAACGCGGGACTGTAAACAAAAAATTAAAGGCCAGTACGCTGATCACAGAGGCCAGAAAACTGTACATCCAGCTGCTTGTAATAATAGATATAATCAGCACACCCAGGATGTACACGGCGATAATATTCGCCTCCGGGATCTTAAGCCCTGAAAAAAGGAGTCCCACCAGCGTAGCCGCGATCAGAATTCCCGCAGCCCGTCCCCCATCTCTTATAATGCTGTGTGTTCTACGGGAAAATGGTTTCATATCTTAAAACATTTCTGGATATCACGGCTCTCACCCAGAACCAGCATGGTCGCATCATCGGTAAGCATGGTATCTGGCCGGATCGCCATATCCAGCTTTCCATCCCGCTTCAGAGCCATGATATTGATATTGAACTTCTTTCGTATGTCTACCTGTCCGATGGTCTTTCCCACCCAGTTCTGAGGCATTTCAATCTCAAAAATAGCGTGAGTGTCACTGAGCTGCACATAGTCAAATATATGCTCTGAGCTGTAGCGGATAGCTGTCCAGTTTGCCACCTGCTTTTCTGGGTAGACGATCTCATCTGCACCATTCCGCAGCAGGAACCGGGCGTGTACATCTCTGGAAGCACGGGAAACCACCATCTTGGCCCCCAGATCCTTTAAATAAGCCGTTGTCTCCAGAGAGCTCTGGAAGTCGCTGGCAATGGCTACAATGCACACATCAAAATTGCTTACGCCAAGTGTTTCCAAAAACTCCATATTGGTGCTGTCTCCGATCTGGGCATTGGTTACATATGACATAACCGCCTCCACGCGGTCCTCCTGCTTATCTACCGCCATAACCTGATGATCCAGCTCGTATAATTTTTCTGCCACATGACGGCCGAAACGGCCCAGTCCAATAAGTAAAATTGATTTCATAAGTCATTTCCCTTTCTTTTATCCCACAGTAATCTTTTCCTGGGGCAACCTTGAAACATGAGGCTTCACTCCGGAAATAGCCGCATAGACCAGTGTCAGTCCTCCTACTCTTCCGCAATACATTAAAAGAATCAGTATGATCCGTGATGTCGTTCCCAGCTCCGGCGTAATGCCAAGGGTCAATCCTACCGTAGCAATGGCAGAGGCTGTTTCGTAAATACAGGTTAAGATAGGAAGGCCTTCCAGATAACTGATAGCAAGCGCGCCTCCGATACAGAGTGTGATATACATCATCATTACAACCGCCGCATAACGCACGGTTTCCTCTGAAATACGCCGCCCGTAGCACTGCGTATCCTCCTTGCGGTAAAATACTGCCCAGCCGGACAGCAAAAGCACTGCCAGAGTAGTCGTTTTCATACCGCCTGCCGTAGACCCCGGCGAACCTCCTATGAGCATCAAAATCGCTGTAAGAAGCTGTCCCGGCTCGCTCATGGCTGTCAGATCCACCGTGTTAAATCCCGCAGTCCTGGGCGTTACAGACTGGAATAAAGAAGCCCAGATACGCGCGCCCCGTCCCTGCCACTCAGGCCCGTTAAATTCAAGAAAATAAAAAATCACTGCCGGGATCAGGATCAAAAGAGCCGTTGTGGTGAGAATCACCTTGCTCTGCATCCTGTATTTTCTCCAGCACCGCCGGTTGGCCCATATATCCTCCCATGTGAGAAAGCCCAGACCGCCCACTACAATCAGCATCATAATGGCAAAATTGATGACCGGATGGCCCACATAATGGGTCAGAGAGGAAAAGGGTTCTCTTACGCCCATAAGGTCAAAACCTGCGTTGCAGAATGCGGAAATCGAGTGGAATACTGCATACCAGATTCCCTTAACAAAGCCGAAATCCTTAATAAACTGCGGCGCCATCAAGACAGCGCCCGTCAGCTCAACGATAAACGTACCTTTGAGGATAAAGCCCGTAAAACGGACGATCCCTCCTACCTTGGGTGCAGAAATAGCATCCTGCATGGTACTTCGTTCCCTCAGGCCGATTTTTTCCAGACACCATAGCCACGGCCACAGCCACAGTCACTACGCCAATACCGCCGACCTGAATCAGCGAAATGATCACAAACTGGCCAAATTCCGTCCAGTAGGTCGCAGTATCATGTACGATCAGCCCTGTAACACATACGGCAGATGTAGAGGTAAACAGCGCGTCTAAAAAGGGCGCTCCCCCTGGTCCTTTGGTTGATATGGGAAGCATGAGGAGCAGTGCTCCCATAAAGCTCACTACCATAAAACCGAAAATAATGATCTGAGCGGACGTCATATGTTTTTTCTGCCCTGAACATTCATCATAATATCCCTCCGGTTAACGGACACCATAAAAACCGTCTCTTTATACGGTCTTTATATTGTCTCTGTAATTGCTAATTATGCCACATCCTTCAAAAAGATTGTGTTAAAAGTAAAAACGCTGGTATAAAGATTGTATAAAGACGGCATAAAGGCCCCATTAGGAAACTGCCTAAAAATCTCCGCTCTTATCCATATCGGGAAGTTCCATCGCCGTCTTATCGGTAGGAGCGCAGCCGAACATCTTCCGATAGGCTCTGAAAAAGCTGGAATAATCTCCAAAGCCGGCTCTGGATGCAGCCTCAGCCGCCGGAGTCCCCATTGCCAGTTCTTTTCTTGCAATAGTCATGCGCTTATAAAGAATATAGCGGGCTACCGTAGTTCCTGTTGCCTGGCGGAATATGGAAGTCAGATGATTTCGGCTCATAAAAAACTGCTCTGCCAGCCCCTCTACCGTCAGCGTATCCCTCAGATGGCTGTTAATATACCGGATTATCTCCTGGGCCTGTCCCTCTGCTCCATGAACGCGTCCCGCACTTCGGACGTATATTGCAGAAATACCCGCCAAAAGCGACAGGATCCGTGTGCGAATTGCAATATTCTGCAGCTCCTTCCCGTAAGTACCGCACTCTTCGATTGCATGAAAATACCATTCAATGGGGAACTGCTCTTCAAGACAGCCCCATCCCGTTCCAAAGGGCTTTAACAGAAGCTCCCGCTCCTTTCCATTTAAAAGATCCTCTGTAAAATGAACCCGGATCCGGTCATATTCATTTCCATCCAGCACTCTCAGACCATGAAAACAGCCAGGTGCGATCACTAAAAGGCTTCCCGGACGGGGACAATAGGACCGCCCTTCCAGCAGATACTCCACATTCCCGGTTATCATATAATAAATCTCATAGCTGTTATGGCAGTGCATCTTATACTCCATGTCCGCCTCATCACTGCGGGTATGGGCATAGATCACCTGCTCTGTCTTAAAACTGACCTCCTGGTACACCTCATTTCCTCCTGACTTTTTCTGTCCGTCCCTTCCTTCGGCCGCACATTTTTCGTTATCTATCAGTTTATCAGAGTTTGTGCATTTTGCAATATTTCTTTTTCATTTCACAATGGAAATCCTTACCCCAATATACTATAATCCTAACTGTAAACAAAACCGAAAGGGTCCTCCCCCTTTCACACATTTTATCCCCCCCTTTATACACATAGAAAAGACCAGGTATCCCCAGTACCTGGTCTTTTGCTGTTTAAGCAGTTTTATAATTTGTAATCCACCGGATGGCCCGCCTGGGTCATATCCACCAGACTTAAATAACGATCCAGTTCTTCTTCCGGCAGCAGTCCCTCCTCAAGTACGATCTGGCGCACCGGAATCCCGGTTCGATTGCATTTTTTTGCAATTTCGGCCGATTTTTTATATCCCAGAGCCGGACAAAGGGCTGTAGCCAAAGCCGCACTGGACTCTACCAGAGCACGGCAGCGCTCTCTGTTCGCCGTAATACCGAGAATACAGTTATCGATCAGCGTCTCCACCGCCCCTCTTAAGGTATCGATCGACTCAAAATCTTATAGAAAATCACCGGCTCAAAAGCATTTAATTCCAGCTGTCCTGCCTCTGCAGCCATAGTAACGGTTACGTCATTTCCGATCACATTGTAGGCAACCTGGGAAACCACCTCCGGGATAACCGGATTGATCTTTCCCGGCATAATGGAAGAGCCGTTCTGCTTCGGGGCAGATTGATCTCTCCCAGTCCTGCTTTGGGGCCGCTGGAGAGCAGACGCAGATCATTGCAGATCTTAGACAGATTTACCGCACAGACTCTGAGAGCCGCAGAGGTATGTACAAAGCCGTCCAGATTCTGGGTGGCGTCAAACAGATCCTCTGCCTGGCTGCAGTCTGTGCCACAGACGAGGTTTACATTTCGGATAATGTGAAATAAGTACACCGGGTTTACATTGATCGCCGTTCCCACCGCAGTAGCTCCGATATTCAACACCTTAATCTCTGAATCCAGGGAGCGTATCCGCCGGATATCTCTCTCGATCACTGCCGCATAGGCTTCAAAGGACTGCCCCAGGCGGATCGGCACCGCATCCTGAAGCTGGGTCCGTCCCATCTTTACCACATCGTCAAATTCAATGGATTTGTCCCTCAGAGCCTTGTGCAGCCGTTCCAGCTGTTCCAAAAGGCCCGGAAGCAGCGCCAGGATCGTAAGCTTTCCTGCACTGGGGATCACATCATTGGTAGACTGGGCCATATTTACATGGTCATTGGGATGAACAATCGTATAATCCCCCTTTTCACCGCCCAGGATCTCAATCGCCCGGTTGGCTATGACCTCGTTAGCATTCATATTGGCCGAGGTGCCTGCGCCTCCCTGAATGGCGTCTACAATAAACTGAGAATGGAGCTTTCCCTCTATGATCTCATCACAGGCCTTTACAATGGCATTTCCAATCTTCTCGTCCAGTATATGGGCCGTCATATTGGTATAAGCCGCGGCCTTTTTTATTCTCACCAGATTTTTTATAAATTCCGGATGCAGCGGCCGTCCTGTAATGTGAAAATTCTTCTTCGCGCGTAATGTCTGTACTCCATAATACGCCTTCATGGGCACCTCCATTGTGCCTATGGAATCCGCTTCTTTTCTGGTTATCATAATATATTCCCTCCTGTTTTGCAGGTAGTGTCAAAAACCACCTTTACTCCGGCTCCTATCTGGAGCATATCACTTTTTTACAAAATTCTGCAGTTTCATTGCTTTTTCCAGATTTCCCTCAACTCTCAATTTTCCTGTGGTAAAGGCAAAAATCGGATCAAGTTTTCCACTGGCCAGCTTAAAAAGCGTATCTGCAGTACAGGTAAACACTGCGTCCCTGTCATAATATTCATAGGGTTCCACACAGAGAGTACCCTCTTTTACTTCTGCGTAAAATGCTCCTTCCCCTTCTCCTGTGACATTAAACTGGAATGCCACATGCTCCTTTTCCCCGCTTACATCTGCCTCCATAAAAATACTTTTAATCTGTGTAAATACTTCCTCGTACGTCATACCTGTATCTCCTTTTCCTGTTTTTTACACTTCTTTAGTATACCATGATTTCCCTTTATTTTCCAGACAGCCGAAAATCGGATATGTTATACTCTCCGCACAAAACGGAAGGCATTTTCTGTTTCTGAAGCACAAAACTAACTCTTCCTCTTAATTTATTATTGACGGCGGGAAATAGAATAGACGCGGCAAATTCCTTTTCTTCCGTTCATTCCCAAAGGGAGCCTTATGAAACCGGGACATACTAAGATCAGCGCCCGGTTTCCGGCGCCGGGGTTTTCAGGCAGGTTTTAGGATCTTGAAAGCCCCGATCCACATGTTCAGAAAGAGAGGTACTATTTAAATGAACCTGTATCGAGACGAAACCGCTCCTTACGCTGCTGTCTGCGGATACGAAAGAAATTCCCCGTTTCCCGGCGAAAAGCTGACGCTTGCAATCGCTGCAGTTCCTACCCAGCCCTGGGAAACGCCCCTTTCTCCGGCTGTGGGACTGAAGCAGGGGAGTATCTTTCCGAGCCTCGTGCTCCCGTTTTTTAAGGAAGGAGGAAACGCTCATGTCTGACCGTAAAGCCATGTTAAAGGAACTTCAGGAAATCAGCTTTACTGCCGATGATCTAAACCTATACCTTGATACCCATCCTCTGGATATGCCTGCACTTGAAGCCTTTATGCAGGCAAATACCAGACGGAAAAACCTTCTCGAACAATTTGCCAGGGAATTTGAACCCCTTACCAGAGACTGTGTCTGCCCTGATACAAACAATCAGTCCGGCTTCTGTACCGACTACCCCGGACAGAAACATTTTACCTGGACCGACGGGCCTCTGCCCTGGGATCGTGAAGGAGGTGTTCTCTGATGTGGATCTATGAAAAGCGTCTCCAGTATCCTGTCAATATAAAAAAGACCTGTCCCAAAACCGCATCTCTGATCATCAGTCAGTTTGGCGGTCCGGACGGTGAATTAGCTGCTTCCATGCGTTATCTTTCCCAACGCTACACCATGCCATGCAGAGAAGCAGCGGGACTTTTAACGGATATCGGCACAGAAGAACTGGCTCATCTGGAAATCATCTGCGCTATGGTATTTCAGCTTACCAAAGACCTGACGGCAGAACAGGCAAAGACAGCCGGATTTGATGCTTATTATATTGATCATGCCACCGGACTGTGGCCTGCGGCTGCCGCAGGCATTCCCTACAATACCTGTGAATTCCAGTCTAAGGGAGACGCCATCACAGACCTTCATGAAAACCTGGCTGCAGAACAGAAAGCCCGGAGCACCTACGAAAACCTTATCCGCATTATTGATGATCCGGATGTACTGGATCCACTTCGATTTCTGCGTGCCAGGGAAATCGTCCATTTCCAGCGGTTCGGTGAAGCTCTGGAAAAGATAAAGGACAGCCTGGACAGCAAAAACTTCTATTTCTTCAACCCTGAATTTGATAAACAGTTTACAGCAGAGGCAAAATAAGTCTAAAACAGCCGGCAGGAGCCTGAATCCGGATGCTCCTGCCGACTGCTTTTAATTTTATTCTATTTATTTTTCTTCACAAAGCTTTGCAGCTTCATGGCTTTTTCCAGATTTCCTTCAACCCTCAGTTTTCCTGTGGTAAAAGCAAAGATTAGGTCCAGCTTTCCGCCTGCCAGCTTAAAAAGCGTCTCTGCGCTGCAGGTAAAAATGGCATCTCTGTCATAGTATTCGTAGGGCTCTACATAAAGTACGCCTTCCTTTACCTCAGCATAAAAAGCGCCTTCTCCTTCACCTGCAATATTAAACTGGAATGCCAGATGCTCCTTTTCCCCGCTTACATCTGCCTCCATAAAAATTTTCTTTACCTGTGAAAATACTTCTTCGTATGTCATACCCATTTCTACCTCTTGGTTTTCATTTTATTTTTATATCAGGTATTAATATAACCTAAATTATTCACGGAACAGTATCTGAATTGATAACAGTACCATGAATCTGAAAATTGATCCATGCAGCCATAACATCACTCAATTAACCCGTCAAAAGGGTATAAAATCCCTGTGGCAGAGTTCAGCGCAGTTGTTAAGCTGTCAATGTTCGTTAATAGTTGCTATTCCAGCTGTACATTCAGCTTGTCGATATTTGAAAGTGTCTCATAGAATTCATTCTTATAGGGGCAACTGCTGCACAGTTTGAATGTGATATATCTTGCTGAACGAATTATTTTTGCAGCAATCTTCAGCAGTTTTAAACGGACGGTATCTATGCGTTGTTTTCGCATGTTTGCTGATAACGCCAATCGTCTAAACCAATTAAATATGTTATACGCAAGAGCGTGTACCTGAAGTCTGTTGGCATTTACGATTCTAGCATGGCTACTTACAGAAGCGAAATCAAAACCAGATTTGCTTTCTTTGATGAAGTTTTCCATCCGTCCTCTTTTGCAGTAAAATTTTATGAGATACTCTGGTGAGGAATCCATGTTTGTGACAACAAATGTGTACATGTAAACCATCTGGTTTTCCGGCTTTTCAACCTTGCAAACCACACGCCTTTCATAAGGCCATGAACTTGCTTTGTACATGAATTCACCATAAACTACCGCATAATCAACTTTGTTATTCCTTGGTGATTTCATCAAGCTCATCCACAAGATGGGATGCTTTTTCACGGAGAATACCATTCTCCTTCAGCCGGATGACATAGCTTGTGCCATTTTCCTCGCACTGCTTATAAAGGTCAGGCGTAGCAAAACCGCTGTCACCCCGAAGCAGAATTTGGATTGTTGGATAATCATTCAGATATTCATCAAGTATCAGTTGCAGGAAGTCAACCACTCCAGTGCAGGAATACTGTGTTCCATCACGAAGTTGGATTTTTATCAGATCCCCAGTCATTCCATCATAACAGACAAGTGGATGGTATCCATTGCTCCGATAATGAAAGTTAAAGGCTCTGCCTTCCTGTTTGCCGTATGCATCAAGAAGAGTGGAATCCAAATCCAGAATAACAGCCTGTGGCATCTGAATACGGTAAACTCTTTTTCGGAAGTATTCTGCCAATCGTAAGGAATTGGTTTAAAGTATCTTCATCCATACGGTTAAAGAATCTTGATACCGTAGGCTGTGATGCAAGGGTGTCTTTTTCAAGTACAGACTTGAATACAGGATCATTTGTAAGTTCATCGGAAGCATCATCTTCGAAATAACCGGCAATGATCATATATATCATCTGGAGCAGGTTTTTCTGATCTGTATGATATCTGAATAATGCAGAATCGTTGGTCTTGAAAACTTTGCCTAAAAGATTATCAATACGAAGTTTGCTTACGAATTCTTTGATGAGAAGCAAGCCTGCATCGGAGGATAAATCTCCTCCATCAAAATTTATTTTAATTTGTCTATTGCTTTCTAGTGATAAGGTATTTACAATACTCATAAAGGGCTCCTTTGTTGGTATTTATTTTGATTAGACACCTTAATTTTACCACAAATGGATGCTCTTTTTTCATTCACTTGATAGGTGAAAAGCAATATTCAGTTAAAATACAGTAACTATGTGGCTTTCAGCCACATTCGTGGCAAAGTCGTGAATAATTCAGGTATAATATACTATTTTTCTAAAAAACGCAATAAAGGCCATCTGCCCAAGCGCACATAAATTAAGAACTGCCGTTAAAACGACAGTTCTTACATAATAATATTATTCTGATTACTAACACATTCCCTGCACTACAAAATTCCCAATGCCCCCAACACAATTCCACATATCACAATTCCCAGCAAAAGCAGATTTGTGTTGACTTTCTTCTGAATAAGCCTGTAAATCCCCAGCGTTGCCAAAAGAGGCAGAAGCTTAGGGAACATCGTATCCAGCATATCCTGAAGCACCAGCTCCGTTCCCCCCGCATGAAAAGCCAATGGTGTTGTTATGCTGACCATACTTGCCACCATTCCTCCTACTACAGCTAATCCCACAATGGATGCACACTGCATAACCCGCTCCATGATTCCTTCCTGATACAGCTTGGTCAGGTATTTATTACCAGACTGATAGCCCAGAACCGTTCCATAATACCCCATGATAATGAGGGGATTGCGAAGAGAGAACTGCCAGAATCGGTCCTAATACATTGCCCTGCTGTGCAAAAGACAGGCCAATTCCAAATGTTATGATACGCAGAGTACCCTGGAAAAAGCTGTCGCCAATTCCCGCAAAAGGTCCCATTAGACTGGTTTTAATCATAGAAATCGATTCTGGTTGGAAAGAACCATCCTCACATTTAGCATTCTGCTCCTCCATGGAGGCAGCCAATCCCATAATAAAACCTGTCACCTGCGGTGTACAGTTAAAAAACTCCATATGACGCTGATATGCTTCCCGACACTTCTCAGGCTTATTCTTATATAGCTTGTCCAGAATGGGAGCCATTCCAAACATAAACCCCATATGCATCTGCCTCTCATAATTCCAGGAACACATAATAGTCCAGGAACGCAGGAATAATCTGCGCAGATCCTTTTTTGTCACAGCGCCCTCTGCGACGGTCTGATTCATTTCTTCCATATCTACGCACTCTCCCTTCTTCCATAAACCACTTTATCCATAATAAATGCTAAAATACAGGCGAACAGCGTCAGACCGATCAAACCGGAATATGCCACCACCAGAAAACCGAACAGAAAATACGGAAACAGCTTTTTAGAAAGCATCGTACTGAGCAGCATGGAAAAGCCCAATGCAGAAAGCAGATTTCCAGCTACTGTCAGGCCATTTGTAATTACCTCGGGAATCGCGTTCACCATTGTATCCACTAAATCTGTTCCAAAGTAGATCGTCAGAAAAATCGGCACAAAATAAACAACACAGTTTAATCCAAATGACCACCAAATATGGATATTTTGAGCCTTTTGTAATTTTCTTCTTCTATCGCCCGATCTGCCACATGAGAAAACTGAGCAATGATAATGCGCATGATCACGCTCATAAACTCACCAATTACTGCCACAGGGATAGCAATGGTCAGCGCGGCCTCTGTAGACGCACCGGATAAAATCGCAAATGACGTCGCGATAATACTTCCCAACTGCATATTTGGCGGACCAGCCGCACCAATGGCTACAAAGCCCATGGAAATCAGCTCCAGACTGGCTCCCAGCGTAACTCCAGCTCTTAAATCTCCCAGAACCAGACCTGCCAGCGTACTTAAAATCAACGGCCTGCCAATATTCTGACGGCCAATTAACCGTGAGTCAATAACTGCGATAATTCCCACCAGTCCCAGCAAAATTGATGAAATCAACATAATATTACCCCCTCTCTGCTCAATCTGCTATTTTGAAAAATCAGCATGTTCAATCTGAGAGGTGGGAACCTGCTGTATATAAATGCTGATCCCCTCTGACAGTATCTCCTGTGTATCCTTAAGTTCTTCCTTATTTAGGTACACTGCTTTTCCATATGGTTTAGAATCCTGTTTTTTTGCAACGCCGCCGTAATTAATCTCTCTGACCTGAGGCAGCTCATGGACAAGCCTCAACGCTTCTTTAGGGCCTCTTACAATAATCATAATATTCTTGTCCGCGTTGGACTCCACTGTCTGTTTCAATTCACTGAAAGGGATAATATCTAATGAACAGCCTGACGGCTTTGCAAGAGACAATGCCATCTTTCCGATGGGGTCATTAGGAACCAGATCGTCCGCCACAATAATATGATTCGCTGCCGTCTGCCGGGTCCAGGAAAAAATAACCTGTCCGTGCAGCAACCTGTGATCCACCCGCACTAATTTAATCATAATCCTGTTCCTCCTTCAAAAGCCTGTTATAATAAACAATGCTGTTTTTTCCATCCTCTGCAATGGAATCCAGATTCAGTTTATCCCAGGGAGTATGATTTTTCTTTTCCATCATTACTTCCACTGCCACAGTAAGATTAGCTCCTGCAATCAGCCTTCTTGAATCCGACAGAAACCGCAAAGCCGTATTTGCCGGCGTTCCGCCGGGTATATCCAAGAGGATTACCAGATTTCTGTCTCTATACTGTTCTTCAATCACAGTCCTTAAACACTGTTCAAACTCCTCTGTGCTTTCTCCTTCTTCAAAACATACTGTGTCTAAATCTGTCTCATCAATATCCAAAACCAGCTTTAAAGCGCTCAAATACCCTTTTGCCAGTCCGCCGTGGGTAACCATCAAAATCCCGAAATCTTCTTTTTCCATATGTTTCACCTCTTAAGCCTTTGTTTATGTCGTACCTGCACTGTCTTCCTGAAAAATCCGGCGGCCCGCCTCAAATAAGGACGGAAGAATCCACTTTGCCCGCTCCTTTTCAGCTTCTCCCGGCAAAATCATATCTGGAACCATTACACAGGGAATCCCTGCCCGAAAAGCAGCCTCTACTCCTACGGGAGAATCCTCCAGAACTACTGCTCTGTCGGCAGGACATTTCATCTGTTCCAAAACGTTCAGGTATATATCAGGGAATGGTTTTCCCCTTCTCACCTCATCCCCACAGCAAACATAAGAAAAGAAGGAAAGGATTCCCATTCGCCCCAGACGTTTTCAGTCAGTTCACGAGGGTTGCCGTAGCAACCGCACAGGAAATTTCTTTTTCCTGCAGCTTCTCAAGCAGCTCCCGTGCCCCCGGCTTTAACCGCAGATCTTCCTCAAGCATTTTGGAGCCAAAGGCCCTCATACGCTCCATAAAATCTTCTGCGCGGCAAGCCCCGTTCAAAATTTCACGTGCCTCATCCATTGAAGCCTGTCCGGTTTTTCCAATTAACCGATGAAATTCCTCGTCACGTACATTCAGAAGCCCAAACGAATCGGCTGTTTTGCGCCATGCCTGTTTCCACACCTGCTCCGTGTCCAAAAGAAGCCCGTCTACATCAAAAATAACCAATTGCGGCAGCATGTTTAATCCCCTCCTTCTTTCTCCGGTTGATTAATACTCCATGTGCCACATATACCGACGCACATCCAAAGAATGTCCACGCTCAAAAGCAATTGCTTCTACAAACTGACGAATAACTACTCCGGACAGAATGGCTGCAATATAAGGCTTAGCCTCATCTGCCACTCCTGCCAGCGGAAGATCCTCCTGATCCAGAATAAGCATCTTGTCTGAATATTTCTTACTGAAATCCTCTACTCTCTGATCCAGGAATCGTGTGTTGCCAATACTTTTTACTAATAAAAACGGAACATCATAATCTGTCACCTCAAATGGTCCATGGAAATACTCACCGGAATGGATGCAGCCGGAGTGGATCCACTGCATTTCCATAAACCAGCACATCGCAGTAGAATACACTTCTCCATAGTTAATTCCGCTTCCAATGGTATAGATAAGCTTCTCCCGCTTGTTTTCCTTTGCCCAGCGCTCCGCCTTTTCCTGATAAAGCTCCTTTGCCTTTCCTGACAACTCAGACAGCTTATCAAGCTCCTTCAGGCATACATCCCATTTTTCACTGGGAGCCAAAACCTTCAGCAGATGGAAAAGAAGACCATAAAGGATACCTTTATTCTTGTCGCTGTCGCTCACTTCCTTGCCCCAATCATAGTGAACAGGACACTGAGCGGCGTTCCATAAAGGCGATCCTTCTGCATTTGATAAAGCAATCGTCATAGCTCCTTTTTCTCTGGCAAGCTTTGTAGCGGCAACCGTTTCCGGAGTATTACCGGAATGGGAACAGCTGATTACCAGAGACTGTTCATTTAAAGACTTGGGTGTATCATACATAAATTCATTCGCTGTATACACATGGCTGGGAACCGTTGTTTCCTTATCAAAAATATACTGCCCTGCCATCAAAACTGCCTGGGAGCCTCCACAGGCCACAAAATAAACAGCATTCACTGTTCCCATCTGCTCCACAGCACTAACCGCCTGTACAATCTGTCCAAGATGTTCTTGTCTCATATCCGTCTCCTCCTAATTGATTATATATCATTATGTATCTTTATATATCTTATTATAGTGATTTGTCCCGAAAAAATCAAGTATATTTTCAAAAAAAGATACAAAAAGATAAAAATTTTAAAGATTGCATATCATCATAATATATGCTATAATGAATTGTTGAAGGAGAATCCTATTATGAATTCAAAAAGTGTAAAACCATTGTATCAACAGATTGAAGCATCCATTCGCAGCGATATCCAAACACACATTTATAAAACCGGTGACAAGCTTCCCACAGAAACCGAACTAAGCGCAAAATATAATGTAAGCAAAATCACCATACGTAAAGCTATGGAAAAACTTTCCCATAATGGATTAATACAGAAGGTTCAGGGAAAAGGTACCTTTGTGTGCCCACAAAAGGACAAAATTGCCCTCTCCGAGACAAGAGGATTTAACGATTCCCTTTCCTCTCATGGCCACTCCTCCCGTCATAAAGTACTGGAAATCAAAAAATCCAACCGATGACCGTATTTCAGAAGCTCTCAGCCTGCGTGAAGGCAGTCCTGTTATTTATGTAGAACGGCTCATCTGGGCAGACAATAAACCCATTGGCCTTGATACCATCTATGTTTCAGAAACCACCTTTCCTGACTTTATACAGAAAGCCGCCTCTGAAAAACCTCTTTATCATATCTTAAGAGAAGATTACGGTCTGGAGGTAGCGGAAGCCACTCTGGAAATTAATGGAATTTTAGCCGACAGTTCTAAGGCATCCCTCCTAAAATGTCTGGTAGGCGACCCTCTGTTCCATGTAGAAAAAACTGCCTATAATTCCGATGGGATACCTATCCATTTTTCCTCCACATATGTACGCTGTGACTCAGTTACCTATGTTGTCCGTACAAACCAGTATCTGCATATGGAAGAAAAAAGGCTGGCTTCCTGTTTTCATAAAAGAAAATAATAAAAAGTTTTTATCAAAATCCCCCTTATTCTGCCTGATATAAGACTGCAGAAAATACAACAAAAAGAAGGACTGTGACTTAAAATAAGTCAAACGTCCTTCTTTTTGTTAATATCTGAACTTTCTGTATTACTGCTTTACCTGTACATTCCCATCTATAATCCACTCGCCGTTTTCATTTACCATATAGCCGTCCGGCGTCATTCCATTCTTTATCATGGAACCAACCGGGCGGTTGGGAGCGGGAGTATCCTGGAAGTAATAGCACTTTCCATTGATCCAGTTCCAGCCCGTGTACATAGAACCGGCTCTGCTGTCGTTCTGGTCATGGAGAAAATAAGTATTTCCGTCACGGTCTGTAAACCAGCCGCTGTTCATGTAGCCCTCGGCATTAAAATAATACCATGCCTTAAAACCATTTGAGGAGCATTCATACCAGCTGTCTGCAGGATATGTGCCGTCTAAAGGAGCGAACCACCAGCCCTTTTCGTTCTGCATCCACTGACCGTTCGGCTCAGGAGCCTCCTCCTTTTGAGGCTGGACTTCATACTCATAAACCTCTTCCTCATCCTCGCTGTCCTCATAAGATGGAGGAATCGTAGTTTCCGGAACAGTTGTTTCCGGAACGGTAGTTTCTGGAACGGTTGTTTCTTCCTCTTTTTTAAGGATCATTTCATATGGCTCAAAATCTCCAAACTCTGTGATCATCCCTTTTCATGGAACCGGTCTACAATCTGGAAATCATTCTCATCTACGGAAATCGTCACATTTTCATCCGATTTTATGGTAATGGTTCCAAGAAGGACCTTTTCTCCCTTTTCAAGGACGGTATCCCTTCCGGCTACATACAGCTTCATGGTTTGATCTTCCTCATTGTACCGTTCTTCATGAACCGATACCTTCTCCCCCTTAAAATCAGATCCGAATTTAAAAACAGGCTCCTCTGACAGATCTTCCTTACTGTCAAAATTCAGTGTCAGGCTGAAGGCCTTAATTTCCTCGAACGCTTCCTTTTCCTGAAGCTCCAGATACATACTTACTACATTTTTGCTCTTCTTTTCCCATGTGATCAGGCTGTGCTTTTCCGCCCGTGTCAGCACGGGCGGGATCAGCACAAGAAGAAGGCAGATAATGGCCAGACAGCCGAAAATTGATTTCTTCTTCATATTTTTCTATCTTATTCTCCGTTGTTTGGTGTTTGACTGTTTTCCAGCTTGATGGTCGGAATAGGATCCGGAACTGCCGGAACCGCCATAAATGGGGTATCGCTTACAAGGCGGTCGCCTTCATTGGTTTCCCCATTCTGGACACGATAAAGCTCTGCCCGAACCTTTTCAGGACGTTCCACCATGTCATTCTGATCCTTAGGCTCAATATAGTAAATCCAGCTTCCTTCAGAGACCTCTCCTAACTGTCCGTCCTTTGGATCGGGAGCCAGGATCAGCTGATCTGCAGCTGTATCTCCATCCTTGTCCTTTCCGCCGACCACATTACCCTTTTCATCATAGAGGATCACCATGTTATAAGCAGGATTTCCTTTATAGCGTCCTGTAAATACGATGGAACCCTTGGGGATTCTGGTTGCATTGCTTCCAGTACGTTTTTCGCCGGAATACGCTGCTGTGCCTTCTTCACTGCCATTATCGCTTCCGGAATGCTCAAACACCGCATCCTCTGTCAGGATTCCAAACTGATCCAGCTGAACACTGTCGCCGATGGGGCTGAGAATATCGATCTCCGAAGCTGAGAAGCGGTCAGAACCAAGAGCAGTGATCTTCACATAGGCTGCATCATAGATATAGTACCTTCCGTCATTTTCCTTGTCAAAATGTACGGCTGCAACGCCATTTTCCAGCCGGAAGGTTCCTTTTTTAATCTCCTTCCAGTCTGTTCCGTCTTCGCTGATGGAAATGGAGTAAGCCCTAATCGGCTCCCCGGTTCCTTTATATGTGTATTTCACGCCTGCAATGGCTTCTGTTCTTCCAAGGGAAATGACTGCCTGAGCGTCCTCTGTCCTTTCCTCCGCTTTTACTGTTCCCTCATACACAGTATCCAGATCATTGTCAATCATGGTTTTTGCGCTGCTGACAGTTCCGCTGCAGGACTGGTTAAACTGGTTTTCCTCGCTGTTTACATCCCGTTTACCTCTTCATCCGCTTTAGACCAGGTATTTACGGTAATGCTCCAGCCTGCCTTATCCATGCTTCCGTCATGGGAAACCAGGATCTCATCAGCCAGGACATAAGCCTTTGTAGGCATCATGCACCAGTCGATTCCTCTTACCTCGTATCCAACCACCCTGTTATTGATTCCGGAAATCACATCTGTAAAGGTATCCTCCTGGGTAAAGCCCACAACCTGGCGCTCTTCCTTTCCGTAGCGGCGCTGGATCCGGGTAATCTCATAGCCGAAAAGCGTTCCACTCATGGCAGCTCCGTCTTTTCCATGAGCCTCCATGGTAAGGGTCACGCGTCCTGGATCCGTTTCATCCTGATGCGCTGTGGCTGCTACTTCTACAGATTTTGCGATACTGCTTCCACCCTCTGCACGGTATGCCCTGGCCTCATCATTGATATAGTAAATCGTTCTCTCTTCTGCGTCAAACTGCTCTGCGTATTTCCTTGTAACCGCATCAGGGATCATTCCCCAGCGTGTGAAGAATTCAAGCACGTTCTTTTCAGCAGCCGCGCAGACGCATAAGCTTATTGTCCTTATCCGCTCCGTCAGAGTCAGCTTTACTCCATCCGGTGCAGGTGCACGGCTTATATCTCTTGCATAAGAATCAATGCGGGCAAAGATCAGGTTCTTTCTCTGCTCCCCATAATCCTCATAGGTCTTAAAGTTATATCCATCGTCATAAGCCAGATGAAGCTGCCAGTACATTCCCAGCTGGTCGCTGCTTCCGCCCTTTGTTCCTGAAGTTACCTTTCTGTAAGCGTCCTCATATTTGAAACGCACAGAATCGTTGGTATCCTTTGCCTGAGCCAGGATCGAATAGTAGTTATTTGTGACCTCAGCCACAGCGTACGCGCCTTCGTTGATGATATGGCCGATTTCATGGGCAATTCCCCATCCAAAGTAGCTTCCGCTTACATATTTGCCGTTATCCGACTGGATCGGCTCTGATCCACCTAACAGCGCGCAGGAATCCCACTCAATACCAATATGAAGACCGCCTGCATACATAAATGCGCCTGCAAACATTCTCTGATAACGGATATTTAAACGCGTTGTTGGAAGCTTGTCCTTCTCATAGATTTTTCCTCCGGTAACCGGAGCCGCATTTAATCCCTTATGCTGATAGAACAGATGAATCATCTCATCCATAGCCATAAGAGACTGATACAGCTTCTCTGCTGCTTCATCCTGAGATTCACCATTTCCCGCAATGGACTTATATACCTGCTTAATGGGAATCGAAAACATCATCTGATCCAATACAATATCCGTTGCACCTAAAATACAGTTTCTTTCGTCATAGTCCAGACCGGAAATGGCGCTGTGAGAGTCCTCACTGTCAGAATTCTCATTATGCATCTCCTCTATCTTCTGGACGTATTCCGCCATTTCTGCCACATAGGCGTCTGTCAGTTCTTTGCGTTCCTCTGCAGTCTCTGCCCGTGTCACATCCAGAACCGGATACTGAGAACCGCCAATTACGCGGACTGCATAAATCTCATTGGGGTTATTTCCGGTGTACTCTATATACAGAGCTCCGCCTTTTTCCACACCCAGACTTGAAACGGCAGGAACTGTAATTTCATTAAAGCCTACCTTCAGGGATGTTACTTTTTTCTGTAAATGGCTGGCTTCTGAATGGTACTGAGTTGCATAAAGATCCAGATTTGTATTGTCTCCAGTACGTCTTCCGGGAGCTCCTACATAGACTACAACCTTCTCTCCGGCCAGAGCTGCTGTTCCCAGAGGCTGCCATCCATTGAGACCGGCGCTGAAGGTAATATGGCTGTCATATTTCTTGGATACCCCAGTATCTATATGAATCACCTTATAAGACTCATTATGATCCAGGATCTTCTCCGCATTGTCCAGCTCCTTCAGGATCAGATCTCTCTTGGGAGTCATTTCTCCGCTTACAGGATCTACCTCGTCAGCCCTGATCCTCAGCTCAGTGATCTGTTCCTGTGTAACATCCTCGCGAAGAGTCATATGCAGATCGTCCGTATACAGGGACAGAACCTCATTTAAAAGCTCATCATACTCATAAAAACGGATTTCTGCAATACTGATATAGCGGGTAGAGCTGGGTACAGCCGTATTAAGCTGAATCTTATCTGCCTCAAATGGCTTATCTGCCAGAAATTCATAATATTTCTTTCCGTTTTTATCCAGACCCTCCCGGACAGTGAGACGCCCGTTTATGATCTGAGGTTCATTTTCTTCTCCGTTCCAGGCACGGACACGGACTGCATTAAAATCATTTTTCTGATTCGGGCCTGCAGTAAATGCAATAGTATCCATAATATAGGGCTGATCCAGCGTCACAATAGGGCCTCTGTAACTATAGTAAGCGCCGGAATCCCAGTCATCCAGCTCCCATAAAGAATAGGGATCACCGTCTGCCACATCACCCGGAACACTTGTTACAGAACCGGTGACAATGGATACCTCTTTAATATGCTCTGTTAATGCCTGTCCTTCCTTCGGCTCTGTGTTGATCAGACGGTAAGCGGGCATTCTTGCCGCTTCCACTGTAATCGTACTTCCAGAGTATATCACAGACTGAGGACTGTCTCCCAAAGGATTATGACCGATCATATAGATCTCATACTCCGTCTTATCTTCCAGACCGCTGATGGTTGTGCTTGTGCCTGTAAGCTCACCAAGCATTGTAAACTCGTCTTCTGTACCCGCCTTGCGGTAATACAGGCTGTAGCTCTTTGTATCCTTCATCTTTTTCCATGAGATATGAAGGCTCTTATAGCCTCCCTCAATGGAAATATTTTCCGGTGCTGGCGGCGGACCGTCCGGTTCCGGTGTTACGGCAATCTGAGCGCTGTAACTGCTCTTCCAGCTTCCGTTTACAGAACGGACCTTTACCAGAAACGTCTCATAATTCAACAGTTCTTTTCCATTAAATTCATCAACTGTCAGCGTATTTACCGTTGTTTCGATAATTTCTGTTTTTCCATTATTTGTAATGGAAACCTCATAGCCTGTAATATTTACCTCTTTATCCCATGTAAGGGTAAAGATCTTGCTTCCGATCTGTGCGCTTACATTCTGAGGGATATTCTGGGCTGGCGGCGGGATGCGGTCCTTCATATCGCCTAAAAATTCTACCTGGCTGATTTCTGCCAGATTTCCTTCCGATACGGTTCCCGTTACCTTAATACGGATCTTTTTCACAGGCTTCTGATTCTTCAGATCAATCAGGATCGCACCGTCTGCATCGATCATGGCAGTCGCACCGCTTCGGAAGGAACGGCGCTTTTTAGTTCTCGCATACCTGTCAATGGTTACTGCGATCTTCTCGCCGTCAGTCAGCTCTGCTTCTACCTCACCAGTGCTGATCGCGCCCTCGGAATCAGGCGGAGACTGGATTACAATTCCTCCGATCACCGGCTGTCTGGAAAGATCCAGCTCCAGTTCAACCGGATAAGCCTCTGAAATTGGTTCATCTATCTCGCTGTCCGCGTGCTCCAGTGTTATGGAGCTTTCTGTATCATTATTAAACAGATCCTGTACCGTTCCCTCTACCTTTGTGGCATTGCTTTTTGTCGCTTCACTTGGAGATGCAAGGGTTACATCGCCTTCCTGAACCGTGATCGAACGTTCAATCGTAGAAACCGGATATTTATTATCGCTGCCTTCCTTTCCTTTATAAAGGCTGGCAAAATACTGCAGATCCACCAAGTCGATTTCTCCGTCACGGTTTAAATCCATGCCTTCCTCATCCATACCTGTGAGATTGCCCTCATAAACAGCATCTACCAGAGCATTCATATCCTCTTTATCAATCACGCCGCTTCCGTCCACATCACCCATACGGATCAGGCCCGGATGAGCGGAGGAAGAATATTCATAATCACCGTAATCATTTAAAATCATGATCTTGGAGGTATCATCCCTGACCTCTATGGTCTGTTCATATGGAAGATATCCTTCGGCTGTTACCTCAAGCACATACATTCCATTTGGAACATTCTCAAAGGTCTCATTTTCCTGCTGTCCCTCTCCCGATTCCTCTTCAGGCATCAGGCTGATGGTAAGAGAATCCTGGTAAATATCCCCGTCTTCGTTCGCTCTTGCCTTTTTGGATACGACTTCATTTAATTCAACATTAAAATCCACAGCAGACATTACAGGCAGCAGGGTCCGTATTTCCACCATAACAGCGCCTCTGTGCTCTTTTCCCGGCTTTACCGGCTCACTGGGACTTGCAGTGGGAACTGATTCTGTCTCTGTTCCTCCATCCTCTTCATCTTCCTGCCGATGGCTTTCAGATGAACTTGCAGTGGGAATCGTTTCTTTCTCTGTTTCCTCAGTCTGCGTTTCCTCGTCCCTGCTGTCTGATTCCAGACCGGGGATTTTGCTTTCCTCCAGGGCTTCCATTTGCCCTGCTGATTCCGGCAGCTGCGCTCCATAGGCGTTAAAGGCGCCAAGGGGAAGCTGCAGGCCAATACAGGCAGCCAGCACACATGCCAGTTGTCGTTTCATTTCTGCTTCTCCTCTTCTTTTTTGTTTCGTTTTTGTAACCAAATGCACCTTAGTATATCAGGAAATGTTTGTCATTTCAATTGTTTTTTAACTTTTATTTCCATATAAAACTCCCGCGCATATACCGTTTCCGTTTATGCGCGGGAGTTCATTTTTTCATTCTGTTTTATACAATTCCCTGACCCAGCATAGCCTCAACAACCTTCTCAAAGCCTGCAATATTGGCGCCTGCCACATAGTTTCCGGGAACGCCGTAGCGCTCTGCCGCATCCGCAGCCTTTGCAAAAATATCGGCCATGATCTTATGAAGTCTCTCATCTACTTCCTCAAAGGTCCAGGACAATCTTAAAGAGTTCTGGCTCTGCTCCAGACCGGAGGTTGCAACGCCGCCTGCATTTGCTGCCTTACCGGGCATAAAGAGAATCTTCTTCTCAACAAAGAGATCAGTTGCTTCTCTGGTGGACGGCATATTTGCACCCTCTGCCACTGCAAAGCAGCCATTTGCCAGAAGAGCTTTTGCATCCTCCAGATTCAGCTCGTTCTGCGTTGCACATGGAAGAGCAATATCGCAGGGAACTGTCCAGATGCCCTTTCCTTCTGTATATACAGCAGAAGAAACTGCCTCTGCATACTCCTTAATGCGACCTCTGCGCACTTCCTTGATCTCCTTTACAACATCCAGCTTGATGCCGTCCGGATCATATACATAGCCGTTGGAATCACTCATAGCAACAACCTTTGCGCCAAACTGCTGTGCCTTCTCAACTGCATAGATGGCAACATTTCCGGAACCAGATACGATTACCGTCTTTCCTGCAATCTCCTTGCCGTTGTGCTTTAACATCTCATCCAGCATGTATACAAGGCCATAGCCGGTCGCCTGGGTTCTTGCCAGAGAACCGCCGAAGGTCAGTCCCTTTCCGGTGAGAACGCCCTCATATAAGCCGGTCAGTCTCTTGTACTGGCCGAACAGGTATCCGACCTCTCTTCCGCCTACGCCGATATCGCCTGCGGGAACGTCCGTATCCTTGCCGATATGACGGTACAGTTCTGTCATAAAGCTCTGGCAGAAGGCCATGATCTCACGGTCGGATTTGCCCTTTGGATCAAAGTTGGAGCCGCCCTTTCCGCCGCCCATAGGAAGACCGGTCAGAGAATTCTTTAAGGTCTGCTCAAAGCCCAGGAATTTAAGAATACTCTGGTTTACGGAAGGATGGAAACGAAGTCCGCCCTTGTAAGGTCCAATGGCGCTGTTAAACTGCACTCTGTAACCTTTATTGACCTGCACATTTCCCTGATCATCCACCCACGGCACGCGGAACGAAATAATGCGCTCCGGCTCTGTAAAACGCTCCAGGATGCCCGCTTTGCGGTACTTTTCCTCATTTGCGTCGATCACCAGCTTTAAGGAATCCAAAACTTCCTTTACTGCCTGGTGGAATTCCGGCTCACCGGGATTCTGTGCTACCACTCTCTCATAAATCTCATCAACATATGACATGGTACTGATCCTCCTTTGGTTTTTGTTGGGGTATGCGCCCGGTTTTAAGCGGACGTATATGGGATACTCCATCTTTCGATGTACATTTTAGGGACAGTATAGCAAGTTAACTTGCTAAAGTCAAGAAGGAATTTCATATGTTTAAAACAAAGCCGGATTCTACCTCCCGGCTTCCTTTCGTTCCATCCCCACCAGCTCCGCCAGCTGTTCCATCACGCCTTTTCCGCCATTAATAGAAATCGTCCCCACCTTATCGCAGATCCGCTCCAGATACTCCATCTCCTTAAGCTTAAAGAGGGTCTGGTTTTCATCCATCAGCCTTGCGGTATTTAAGAGGCTTCTGGTAGAAGCTACCTCCTCCCTTCGGGTGATAACATTGGCCTGGGCGCGTTTTCCGCCAGAAGCACAGTATTCATGATCTCCCGTATCTCCCCCGGAAGGATAATATCCTTGATTCCCGCAGAGACGATTTCCACGCAGTAATCCTCCTGCTTCTTTTTCATCTCCTCCAGCACATACTGGCTGATCTCCTCCTTCTGCTCCAAAAGCTCATCCAGACGGAACCGTCCTACATATTCCCTGAGGATCAGCTGCGCATGGGTATAGAGCTGTGTTCCCACATTTTCCACCAGCATTACCAGCCTGCGGGGATCTGTGATCCTGTAAGTGCAGATCACATTCAGCCGCACCCCCACCTTATCTGCTGTCAGTATCTCCTGACCGGAAATTTCCAGCTGCTGAAGCTTCAGATTAAATACTTTGCAGGTAGTTTCCCTTCCGTAATTCCAGAAAAAGTAAGTTCCCGTTTCCAGCTGCCGCTCAAACTGATTGTCAAAGTACAAAAGCCCAGTCTCTCCGTCCTTAATCACAATTTTCTTATAGTATTTGGCAGGCATCAGCTCCATATACATCCTGGGAAGAGTTTCTTCCATCCATGGCTTTGTGATATCAATCACCTGAAATTCATTTTTCTCAAATACATTCCAAAACAATGTCTCCGGCTTACAGACCACCTCTCTGAACGCTCCATTTACAAACCGGATGGCAATGGATGTATCCGGAAGCACATTTTTTACCACACGGGAAGCAAATTCCGGATTCTTCATCAGGATTTCCTCCGGAATCCCACAGGTATTTACAGCCCCGGTCATGGGAACAATTTTTACCTCACAGCCGGACAGGCTGAGAAAATAGTAGGTTCCCACAGTCAACAGCTTCTCAAAGCGGCCCCTGCGGATCAGATAGCCGCACTCATTTTCATTGATCTTATATTTCTTTATCATAGGTACCTCCCTGTTTCACAAACAATTTCCCTGTTTCATACAGAAAATCCTGCGCCATGCTTCGTCCCCGGCCCAGGGGGCTGTTTCTTAAGCCCAAAGGGCAAAGGACTCCAAAACTTCCTTATCCCGGCTCCTTTGGGCGATATCCGAAACTGCACAGGCCTTGCCGGAGACTGCCGCGATGCTGCCTGCAGCCGAAGCAAAAGCGCATTCTTTCTGTGGCCCTGCAGCCTTTTGACTGCAAAGCCGTGCTCCTGTGACATTTTTAAGATGTCTCTTAACGATTGCTATACCCGCTTAGCTACATGACTTGCCATCATGGCAGGATTTGAACCTGCGGCCCATCGTGCTGACTATATGCTGTCCTGCCGGAATACCAAAACACCATAGGCGACGGCACCGGGGAGCCAGGAAATACTCCTCCCATGGGCAGAACTGCCTGTATCTGACACCGGCCCTCCTGCCCTGCAGGTGCCGGACTCTTCCATCATTATCCTTTACCACCCTACGGTCTTCAGCCGTTTGACCGGGGTTACCAGATCCGTTTGGGCGTTCATTACCTGATCGATATCTTTATAGGCAAACCGGCTTTCCTCTGCCACATCTGCCTTTCCCTTCTTTCCCAGAACCACGCCCTGTTTTCTCAGATCCAGGATTACATCCTCACAGGAAAAGGCTTCCATAGCGCCTTTTCTGGAATATTTCCGCCCTGCTCCGTGAGAACAGGAACAAAAACTCTCCTGATTCCCCTTTCCCATCACCACATAGCTGTAAGAACCCATGGCGCCGGGGATAACCGCCAGTTCGCCGTTTTCTGCCCTTACCGCGCCTTTTCTGTGCACCCATACCTCTTTTCCATAGTGTGTTTCGAGGGATGCATAATTATGATGACAGTTAATATCGCCGGAAAACTTCAAATCCAGCTCCGTATATTTTCCAATATACTTTTCCAGGATCGCCTTTACTGCCAGCATCAGCTTTTCCCGGTTTTCCTTTGCAAAATCCATGGAAAGCTGCATCCAGCGCAGATACTGGCGGCCCTCCGGGCTGTCCACGGGCAGAAAAGCCAGCCTGTATTCATCCGGCACCTGGCTGTACCATTTCTGGTTCAGCTGACGGGCCTTATAATGAAAATAGTCGCAGACGGATTTTCCAAAATGACGGCTGCCGGAGTGAATCATCACTGCCAGCATCCCCTGATCATCCTCCTGAAGCTCAATAAAATGATTTCCTCCGCCCAGAGTTCCGATCTGAAAATATCCGGCCTCCAGCTGTCCCAAAAGCTCTGTATCCTCCTCATACAGGTTCAGCTCTTCCAGTGCCCGGTCCATGGTATAAGAGGGCATCCCCAGCTTATGATGGGCAAAGCCCACGGGAACATTTCTCATAATATCACCGATCACCGCCTGGATCAGCGTTCCGTTCCCGGTCTGGATCTCCCGAATGGCCTCTAACGGAATATTGGTTTCCGTATATGCCATCCCGCAGCCAATATCCACACCCACTGCATTAGGGATGATCACTCCCTCTGCAGCGATCACACCGCCGATGGGCATTCCCATTCCTGCATGGGTATCCGGCATCAGATTGACCCATTTATGGAGAAATGGAAGCTGTGCCAGGTGGTATGCCTGTTCCCTGCAGGTCTCTTCCAAATCCTTTTTATCCTCAAGCCATACCTTTACCGGCAATCTCATGGCATCCTTTTCATACATTACGAACATATCCTGCACATCCTTTCATTTCTTATCATGGCTTTATCTTAGCCTGATTTTCCATTTTTATCATTTAAAAAAAGGTGCGAACCCGCTATAATGGAGCTATATCACCCTATGGAGGGATCTATATGGCAGAATTTCAGGAGCTTATCAAAAACTTTGACCGGATCCGGGATTATATGCGCCAGTTTTATATTTATGGATTTAAGGTGAGAAATGATTTTGACTCCGCAGCGCCCGGACCTATGACAATGAACGGAGGCGGATCGAGAGCTGGCTGGGCGATTACACCTGCTCTTCCTATACGACCAAGGGAAAACAGGTCTATATCAATATCGACAGCAAGACAGTGCCCGAAAATCCCCTCTATGCGGCCTGGAAATCGAAAAGCTTTACGGATAATGATATCCTTCTGCACTTTTTCATTCTGGATCAGCTCACCGATCATCCTCGGGGAATGAATGCCTCTGCCCTGAGCGATGCGATTTCCCTTACCTACGGCGTTGCCTTTGACCCCCAGACCGTGCGGCTGAAGCTGAAGGAATACGAATCTCTGGGACTGCTGTGCTCTCATAAAGAAGGAAAAAACCTTATCTATCAGATGCTCCCGCCCCAGTTTCCCCATGACTCTCCCTTAAATGATACTCTTTTAACCGCTGTTTCCTTTTTTCAGGGAACCGCCCCTTTCGGGTTTATCGGGAGCACCATTCTGGACTGGCACGACCGGAAAAATACCTTTTTTCAGTTCAAGCATCATTTTATCGTACATACCCTGGAAGATCAGGTGCTCCTGCAAAGCCTTACAGCCATCCGGGAGCACCGTTTGATCGACTATGAAAATAAGAGTTTCCGTTCCGGGAGCATTTCCTCCCAGTCCGGCGTTCCCTTAAAAATCTTTGTAAGCACCCGTACCGGAAGGCGCTACCTCTGTCTGTACCTTCCATCTCTGCGGAGGTTCCACAATGCCCGTCTGGATTCCATTCTCTCCATTACCATTAAGGAGCCCTGGGAAGACTATGAACGAACCTATGAGGCGCTGCTGGCAAATATAAAGCGCTGCTGGGGCGTTTCCTTCGGAAGCGGAAGAAGCCGCCTGGAAACCATCTGCCTGCGCCTTTCTATTGATGAAGAAAAAGAACCCTATGTTTTAAAACGCCTTTATCGGGAGGGGAAAGGCGGAGAAATCCTAAAAATACGGGAGCATGAATATCTGTATACGGGAGCATTTTTCGATACCAATGAACTTCTGTCCTGGGTAAAGTCCTTTACCGGGCGCATTCTGGATATTCAGGGAACCTGTGAACCTGCCATCCTTAAGGTCACAAGAGACTGGGAACGGATGTATCAGATGTACTGCAGCGAAGAAAAGGAAGAAACAAATGGAACTGTTTAATGAGATATACAGCTGTTACTACCACACGGTCCGCCATATTTTGGAGGAAGCTGCCGGCCATTCAGTGAACATGAAAGAAATGGAGCAGATCTGCAAAAATCAGGCCTTTCAGGAAACAGCCCTGGCTGTACTCCCGAAACTTACAAAGGGAGAGTGGCCCCTTCTTTTCCCCTCAAAGGAGCATCCTGGCTGCTATGAAAGTGCCCTGCATTTTTCCTCCTCCCGAACTGCCGCTGACTGCACTTCAGATGTCCTGGCTGGCAGCTCTGATCCATGACCCGCGCTTCCGGCTCTTTTTTACGGATGAAGAATTAAAACTCTTTCAGAATCCCTAAAGGGATTTGAACCGCTGTATCAGCAAGAAAATTTTTACTATTACGACCAGTTTTGCGACGGTGATTCCTATGCTTCACCTTCCTACCGGGAGCATTTTCAGGCAATTTTAAAAGCCCTGAGGGAGCATCATATCCTTTTTATTGGATATGAAGGCAAAAAAGGAATCTGCCATTCCTTTGAAGTCACCCCTATCAGCTTCAGTACTCCTCCAAGGATGACAAATTCCGTCTCTGCTGTCTGCAGTACCGACGGGGACGCTGCGGCCTAAATACCATTCTCAACCTGGAACGGATCCGTGACTGCCGCGTTTCCCCTGACCTCCTTTCGGACAGCGATATACAGACTCTCTCCACCGCTTTCTCCCGGTCCGCAAAGCAAAAGAGCCCGTTCTCTTAAAAATAACCGGAGAACGGAACTCTCTTGAACGCTGTATGCTTCACTTTGCCAGCTATGAAAAGCATACGGAATACCATGAAGAAGGCAAATACTGGCTGTGCTCCATTTACTATGATACCGCAGATGAAACGGAGCTTTCATCGATATCCTTTCCTTCGGCCCCGTAATAGAGGTTCTGGGGCCAGGCTATTTCCGCAGTATGGTGAAAAACCGGGTGAAACGGCAGCATGAGCTTTTGTATGGAACGGTGGAGTAAATATTTCTACGCGAACAGGCCGCCTGCCCTAACCGGACAGACGGCCTGTTCCAAACACAAAGGATAAAGGTTCACCCTCAATGGGTTCGATTATTTTCCGTAATAAGCTCTTAAATACATATCCTTGATCTCGCTCATGAGAGGATATCTTGGGTTGGCGCCGGTACACTGGTCGTCGAAGGCCTGCTCCGTCATATCATCCAGTCTGTCTAAGAAGTCTTTCTCGTCAATGCCGTAATCCTTGATGCAGGACTTCACGCCAACAGCCTTCTTTAACTCCTCGATCTTCTCGATCAGCTTCTTCACAGCCTCTTCATCGCTGCCTGCATTGATTCCGCAGAATCTTGCACACTCAGCGTATCTTGCCATGGTATGCGGATACTGGTACTGGGAGAAAGTTCCCATCTTGCGTGGATTCTCAGCAGCGTTGAACTCAACTACCAGAGAGATCATCAGCGCATTTGCAATACCGTGGGGCAGATGGTGGAATGCTCCCAGCTTATGTGCCATAGAGTGGCATACGCCCAGGAATGCGTTCGCAAATGCCATACCTGCCATACAGGATGCGTCTGCCATCTTCTGGCGTGCCTCAACATTGTTTGGCTCATTGTAAGCGATCGGCAGGTAGTCAAATACGTTCTTCATGGCCTTTAACGCAAGGCCGTCTGTATAGTCCGTTGCCATAACAGAAGCATATGCCTCTAATGCATGGGTTAAAACATCAACGCCGGAAGCGCTGGTTAAGCCTCTTGGCTGGCTCATCATGTTGTCAGTATCAACAATCGCCATATTTGGAAGCAGCTGGTAATCAGCCAGAGGATACTTGATGCCGGTTTCCTGATCAGTGATAACGGCAAATGGAGTAACCTCAGAACCTGTACCGGAAGAGGTAGGAACAGCTACGAAATAAGCTTTCTCACCCATCTTCGGGAAGGTATAAACTCTCTTGCGGATATCGATAAAGCGCATTGCCATATCCATGAAATCTGCTTCCGGATGCTCGTACAGTACCCACATGATCTTTCCTGCATCCATTGCGGAGCCGCCGCCCATTGCGATAATTACATCCGGCTCAAATTCTTTCATCAGTTTGGCGCCTGCCTGTGCATTTGCCAGAGTAGGATCAGGCTGAACGTCAGAGAATACGGTATATGTGATTCCCATTTCATTTAAACGGTCTGTAATTACATTTGTGTAGCCGTTCTTGTACAGGAAGGAGTCTGTTACGATAAAGGCTCTCTTCTTGCCCATTACATCCTTTAATTCGTTTAATGCTACAGGCAGACAGCCCTTCTTAAAGTAAACCTTCTCAGGTGTACGGAACCACAGCATATTTTCTCTCCTCTCAGCAACAGTCTTAATGTTCAGCAGATGCTTAACGCCAACGTTCTCAGATACGGAGTTTCCGCCCCAGGAACCGCAGCCCAGTGTAAGAGACGGAGCCAGCTTGAAGTTGTACAGATCGCCGATACCGCCGTGGGAGGAAGGTGTATTTACAAGAATACGGCAGGTCTTCATTCTTTCTGCATGCTTCATCATCTTTTCTTTTTCATTTACATTGATGTACAGAGAAGAGGTATGGCCGTAGCCGCCGTCTGCAACCAGACGCTCTGCCTTTGCAAGAGCCTCATCAAAGGTCTGAGCCTTGTACATAGCCAGTACCGGAGACAGCTTTTCGTGAGCAAACTCCTCGCTGATATCTACAGACTCAACCTCGCCGATGATAATCTTTGTATCAACCGGAACATCCACACCTGCCAGCTTTGCGATGGTGTATGCAGACTGTCCTACGATCTTTGCATTTAATGCCCCGTTGATCAGGATGGTCTTTCTTACCTTCTTCAATCTCACCCGGCTTTAAGAAATAGCAGCCTCTGTATTCAAATTCCTTCTTAACAGCCTCATATACAGGCTCCAGAACAGTTACAGACTGCTCAGAAGCACAGATCATACCATTATCAAAGGTCTTGGAATGGATAATGGAGTTAACTGCCATACGGATATCAGCCGTATCGTCAATGATAACCGGCGTATTTCCAGCGCCAACGCCCAGCGCAGGCTTACCGGAAGAATATGCAGCCTTAACCATGCCCGGGCCACCAGTTGCCAGGATGATATCAGCGTCTCTCATTACCTCATTGGTCAGCTCCAGGGAAGGAACGTCGATCCATCCAATGATCCCCTCAGGAGCGCCTGCCTTAACAGCAGCCTCCAGCACAACCTTGGCAGCCTCAATGGTACTCTTCTTTGCTCTTGGATGTGGGGAAATGATGATGGCATTGCGTGTCTTTAAGGAAATCAGTGTCTTAAAGATTGCAGTGGAGGTTGGATTTGTAGTAGGGATAACAGCTGCGATCAGGCCGATTGGCTCTGCAATCTTCTTTATACCGTACTCCTTATCCTCCTCAACCACACCAACGGTCTTTGTATTCTTGTATGCATTGTAGATATACTCAGCTGCGTAGTTGTTCTTGATTACTTTATCCTCAACCACGCCCATTCCGGTCTCTTCTACCGCCATCTTTGCCAGCGGAATACGCATCTTATTCGCTGCGCTTGCTGCCGCGAAAAAGATCTTATCTACCTGCTCCTGTGTGTAGGTTGCAAATACCTTCTGAGCCTCGCGCATTGCTGCCATCTTGGCGTTCAGTCCCTCTACGCTGTCAATGATCTCCGGAACTACCTGCTCGGTCTTCTTTGCCATTTCCATTTCCTCCATTTTCCTTGTGTTTGTGTTTGTATTCGGAATGTTTGTCAATTTATTAACAATTTAACTATCCGCATTATATAACATCGTTAAAAAAATGTCAACCATATTTTTTCTTTTTTCAGGTTTTGCGCAAATTTTTAGTCTCAGAGCATACTCTATCGATTCACCAATGGCAAAAAGATTGTTAAATATATAACACCATTTTGGATATTTTGTATAATTTTAAAACCTATCCACTGCTATTCTATAAATTATGGTAAAATATACCTGACAACTATAAAAATAAAACTGTAACATAAGGAGAGCTTTTCTATGTTTCGGCCAATGCCACGTTACGGACAGCAGTTGGAGCTGAAAAAAGGCATCTGCACGCCGATACATACCATTGTGCAAATGCCTTTTTGTATTCTTATTACAGATATTTTTTAAGGGTATCCACCTTATCTAACTTCTCCCAAGGAAGGTCAAGGTCATTGCGGCCAAAATGTCCGTAAGCAGCGGTCTGCTTGTAGATCGGACGACGCAGATCCAGCATACGGATGATTCCAGCCGGACGAAGATCAAAGTTCTCGCGGATGATCTCTACCAGCTTCTCCTCACTGAGCTTTCCTGTTCCGAAGGTCTCTACCATAATAGAGGTTGGGTGAGCCACGCCGATTGCATAGGACAGCTGGATCTCGCACTTATCAGCCAGACCGGCAGCTACGATATTCTTAGCCACATAGCGGGCCGCATAAGCTGCAGAACGGTCTACCTTGGTGCAGTCCTTACCGGAAAATGCCCCGCCGCCGTGACGTGCCATTCCGCCGTAAGTATCTACAATAATCTTTCTTCCTGTCAGACCGCTGTCTCCGTGTGGTCCGCCGATCACAAAACGGCCTGTCGGATTGATGAAGAACTTTGTATTCTCATCTACCATATCTGCAGGAATAATCTCATCAAATACATACTTCTTGATATCTGCATGGATCTGCTCCTGAGTTACATTCTCATCATGCTGAGTGGACAGAACCACTGCATCCAGACGAACCGGCTTTCCATTCTCGTCATACTCTACTGTAACCTGAGTCTTTCCGTCCGGACGAAGATACTTTAAGGTACCGTTCTTTCTTACCTCAGTCAGTCTTCTAGCCAGCTTGTGAGCCATGGAAATAGGATATGGCATATACTCCTCTGTCTCGTTGCTTGCATAGCCGAACATCATACCCTGGTCGCCTGCACCAATGGCGTCCAACTCTTCCTCGGACATACGGTTTTCCTTTGCCTCAAGAGCCTTATCAACACCCATAGCAATGTCGGAGGACTGCTCGTCAATGGCGGTAATCACGCCGCAGGTATCACAGTCAAAACCATATTTTGCACGGTCATAGCCAATCTCGCGAACCGTCTCTCTTACGATTTTCTGGATATCAACATATGCTTTTGTGGTGATCTCGCCCATAACCAGTACCAGACCGGTTGTCGTCGCTGTCTCGCATGCTACACGGCTCATCGGATCCTGCTCAAGCAGTGCGTCCAGAATCGCATCAGAAATCGCGTCGCACATTTTGTCCGGATGTCCTTCTGTTACAGACTCGGATGTAAATAATCTTCTCTCCATCAATCATTCTCCTTTTCTTTGCTGTAAAATAAATACATACTGTACTGTGTTTCGTGTCATTTAAGCAGGTGTAATCCTCTGCCCTCTGGCAAAAAGAAAAGTCCGCAGCAACGGCGGACTTGAAAATATCAGATCTTCAAATCCTCTTATTGCTCGATCAAGCACATCAAAAAGCTTTTAAAACTTTATAAGCTGCACTCCTCGCTCAGGCTGGCACCTTCCGGCCCTTTCGCACACCGCATAAGCACTGCTTACGGGATACTCAACCGGGGTTGCCGTGACTTCACAGGTCCTTTATACCTCCATCACTCTGAATAAGGGATATTTACGAACGTTTTCTATTGTGAAATGACTACTAGCATATATTAAATCATTTTTTCTTTCCTGTCAATATACATTTTTCCGCGCAAAAAATCCCGGCAAAGTTCCATCTCCTCTGCCGGAATTTTCATTAAAACAATCTTTTTACCGGATCACAATCCGTCCCTGTCCTTCGGAATTCTCATATTCAGAGGATACAGAACCGCCCAGGCCCTGAATATAGGTGGATAATACATCTACATCCACCATAACCTCATCCTTTATAATATTGCAGCCATTAAACATGGTCATGCCGTCCCCACCGGACTTTAACATATAATTATGGGAAGCCACTGTGTAAGTCTTATTCAGATCAATGGGCTGTCCGCCAACCAGAATATCCGTAACTCTGTACGGCCCGTCTACACTGACAAAATTACCCTTATCATCCACCTTTATACTGGATTTTACAGAGCTGTCAATGGTATAGGTCAGACCGGATACATGCATGAAGCCTCCGGACTCCTCAGGATAATTCTTAGCGCCCATTTCCAGGGCATCCTTGATCTGCTGTCCTGTCACCTCTGCCACACATCCCATGTTTCCAAATGGGAATACAGCCAGTGTATCCTCATATGTAATGGTTCCGGACTCAATATCTGTGCGGACGCCTCCGCCATTGCAAAGTCCGATGTCTGCTCCCAGCTGAACTCTGTAAGCATCTGCCGCCAGATCACCAAGATTAGTTTCGCCATTTCTTATCCGGCGTTCTCCGGTGGCCTCATCCTTGATCGTCAGCTTGTACGCTGTACTTCCCAATGGGGTCTTTAAGGTTTCGTTAAACTGCCCCTTGATCTGCTCGATCAGGCTGTGGGTATCCGGATCCACTGCACGGCCATTTTCATTTACAACACTGCCCTGGCGGATGGTAAGAACCATTCCGGGATAAATGGTACCCGGATCAGAAATCTTATCCCGATTGCTGTCATAAATCTCTCTCCAGCGGTCATAGCTTCCCAGCTCTCTCTTGGCGATCCTGCTTAAGGAATCATTCTTCTGAACCGTATAGGTACGATTTACTTCTGAAGGCACAACCTCTGAGATCAGCTCTGTGGAAATCGTTCCATCTGTATGAATGGTCATCTTTCCAATATTTGCCAGCTTAGTGCCTGTCTGGGTAACGATAACATCCTTTCCCGTCTGCATCCTTTACTATCATGGATAGTGTAGTTTCATGGGAATGTCCGTCAATGCAGGCATCCACGCCCCGGATATGACCGATCAGGCTTCCGGCACTCCAGCGCTCTGTGATTCCATTTTCTCCCAGATGTCCAACTAAAATCACAAATTCCGCTCCTTCAGCCCTGGCACTGTCCACTGCCGACTGCACCTGATTGTAAAATGCAGTTCCGTCTGCATCCTCACAGAAGGAATAGATATAATTTCCATTCGCATCCTGGAAATAAGCAGGCGTAGATTTTGTAAAGCTTTCCGTGGAAACGCCCACATAAGCCACCTGTGTATCACCGTAAGAAATCATCTTATAGGGTGCAAATACAGACTGTCCGGAAGCAGTGCTGATAAAGTTGCAGGAATAATATCCGCAGTTTAATTTTCCTGCCAATTCCAGAAAGCTGGGCATACCGTAGTCAAACTCATGATTTCCCGGAACTGCCACATCATATCCTGTCTGATTCATGATATCAATGATATAACCGCCCTCGGACAGAGTTCCTACCGGAGCACCCTGGATGGCATCACCTGCATCCACCAGAGTAACATATGGTGTCTGGTTCATCATTTGCTTTTTGTACAGCGCCAATCCGCCGTAACCGATGTTTTCATCAATTGCGCAGTGAACATCATTGGTATATAGAACCACAATGTCCTGATCCGCTCCTTTGACTGTTCCAGCCTCCTGTGCCCATGCGGACATGGACATACCTGTGATAAGGCTGCAGGTAAGAATCAGGGACCAAAGCAGACCCAGGAACCTTCTTTTTCCTGTTCTCCCGGTCATTTCATAACCCTCCTTATGAGATAATTTTGCCTCTGCCCGGATTACTCCTGACAGAGGCTATTCTTATATGAAACCGTACGATGGATATACGGTCATCATCCTACCCTAAGTTTAAATTTCTGCATCTCCCTTTCAGAATCCACCAGCTCGATCATGGCTCCCAGCCCCTGGAGCTTTTCCTCAAAGCTTTCGTATCCCCTCTGAATATATCCGATCTCATCTACAATGGTATATCCTTCTGCCGCCAGCCCTGCGATTACCAGAGCTGCACCTGCCGAAGATCCGGCGCATTTACCTGAGCGCCAGTAAAGCCTTCTACGCCGTTAATCACAGCTACATTTCCCTCTACCTTTATAGTGCTTCCCATGCGTGCCAACTCGTCCACGTATTTAAAACGATTCTCAAAAATGCTTTCTGTAACCATACTGGTTCCTTTGGTAAGAGCCAGTGTAACAGCCATCTGAGGCTGCATATCGGTAGGAAAGCCGGGATATGGCAGTGTCTTAATATCTGTATGACGCTGGTTCGGCTTACCCACAACACGGACTGCGTCATCAAACTCGATCACCTCACAGCCAATCTCTGTAAGCTTGGCGGAAATCGCCTCCAGATGCTTTGGAATTACATTTTTTACCATCACGTCGCCTCTGGTTGCTGCTGCTGCACACATAAAGGTACCAGCCTCGATCTGATCCGGAATAATAGAATATTCTGTGCCGTGAAGCCGCTCTACGCCCCTGATACGGATTGTGTCTGTTCCTGCACCCTTAATATTGGCTCCCATACTGTTAAGGAAGTTTGCCACATCTACGATATGGGGCTCCTTGGCAGCATTCTCAAGGATCGTCTGTCCCTCTGCCATAGCAGCAGCCATCATGATATTGATGGTCGCTCCCACAGAAACCACATCCAGATAAATATGACTTGCCACCAAATCAATGGCATGGGCGATCACTGCTCCGCCCTCAATCTGCACATCTGCTCCCAGCGCCCGGAAGCCCTTAATATGCTGGTCAATGGGGCGGCTTCCGATATTGCAGCCTCCGGGAAGAGGAACCTGAGCGCTCTTGTATTTTCCTAAAAGAGCACCGATAAAATAATAGGACGCACGGATCCGGCGGATATATTCGTCATCCACGGATACTTCTCTGATATTTCCTGCGTTGATCTTTACTGTATGGCGGTCAATGCGGTGTACGCTGGCACCGATCTCCTGGATTGCTTCCAGCATAACATTGATATCCCGCACATCCGGCAGATTGTCGATAAGAACATCCTCATCGGTCATAATGGATGCTGCCAGAATACCAAGTGCGGCATTTTTGGCTCCGCCTATGGTCACATCGCCCACCAGCGGATTGCCGCCTTTTATAATATAATGTTCCATTTTATACCTCAATTACTGATCGAACAGACCTTAATTTTTCTTTCTGTCTTTGTTCACATTTTATTTACATCTCTTAGATTATACCATAAGAACAGGATTTGTAAAGCAAACTCGCCTGCCGGGCGAAAAAAACGTTTCACCGGACAGGCGTGTTTCAAAATTATTTTTATTCAATTTTTAACCCGCACAGGAAACGGTTATGCTGGCTTCCAAAGTGCGCGGCTGCGTCCCCCAGCCCCATTTTTACGTTTTCCTGGACAGCAGGATCATAAATGGTTACATTATAGGTATCATAACCGGACAGAAGAACATAACTTCCATCCTCTCTGTAAGCGGCTGCCTGAATCCCTTTATCAATAAAATACAATACCTGATTCAGTGTACAGCCCGTAGCGTCAATCACCATGATCCCGTCCTCATACAGCGTACTTCTGGTAAATCCATCCAGATGGCTCATCACTGCACCGGCTGCACCGGATGGATCTTTCAGATTTCGGATCGGCTGACGGTTAATGCGATCCCAGACAAGGTGTCCTCTTTCATCTGTCACAAATCCCATTTTATCATAGGCAAGGTTCACAGCTTCTGCAAACTGTCTGGATGCTCCCAGAAAATGGCCGCCTCCGTAAGCGTAAAAAATCACTTCACCTTTTTCTCCCGAAGCCGCTTTTCCTGCCAGCTCCAGAATACCTGTATTTTCATACGAAAATGCCTTTGGCCGTTCGGATTTTACAGACGAAGCCTTCTGGTCTGAATCCATCTGTACAAAATACATTCGTCCCATCTCGGAAGAAGCATACCAGCCAATTCCTCCAGTGGATCTGTTTCCACCTTTTCATTGCAGACAATGGTATCCTCATCCTGATAGGAATACTGATTGTCCCCCAGCTTTACCAGCCTCTTTAAATGAATCCGTCCATCCTCCGTCACCACATCTGAAATGTAGATTCCGTCCTTTCTGTATTCGCTTTCAATGTTCATCTCACTGTCTGCGATATACATCACATACATGGGGATTTCCTGCACCCTTCCGTTTACACTCCAGACATCCTCCTGCCGGGCAAAACCATAGATCAGATCACTTCCTACAAAGCCCAGCACCCTGGCATAATCACCTTCTGAAACAGGAATTTCCTGTTTTTGGGATGTATTAAAATCCATCACATGAATCCTCTCATCCCGGGTGTCCTCTCTCTTTTCCTGCCATGCCATGCGGCTTCCGTCATGGCTTACCGCAAAGGTTCCCTCCGTAAGTCCCTGAGCTACGGAAATGGATTCGTTACTGCTTAAATCAATTCCAAATACATTTCCATTCAGCATCAGATATACCATTTCTCCGGGACTTACATAGGCCAGCTGCTCTATATCCTTTTTTAATTTTTCAAATTCCTGAACAACCGGAATGAAGAATTTCTCCTGGACTGTATTGCTTCCCGCATCATAGCGATAAAATATCACTCCGGTTTGACCCTCATACGGTCCACGGTTCATATAGCCGTAAACCAGAAAAATCTGCCGAGCCGTCATCTCCTGCTCTCAAAATCTGTACATCATGATCTCCATAGCTGCTGCGCACATCGTCTGTTTCTCCATTTGAAAATGTAAACACACACATGATCCTGTGATCTGATTGATCATAACGCCACAGATTGCCATTTACTTTAAAAAGAATATACCGGGAATCCTGGCTCTTTACCGTACCAATACCGGCTTCATCGGAAATTCCCAAAACAATCCTCTTTCCGGAAAATGCCCCTTCACTTCCTGTAAAAATATGGTTGGCATTGCGCTCATAATTCATTAAGTAGATCCGCTGCTCATTCCATTTCATGGCAAAATTATCTTCTGCCTCTGCCAGACTCTCCTTTCCCTGCGAATCTGTAAGCCGGACATAATATTGAACCTGAACCTGTCCCATAATCCCGTCAAATTCCTGAAGGGTAATCCTGGGTTCTCCTTCCATCTCCGCATGGAGTCCATCCCAGGTCAAATGATCAAAACTGGCCCGGATCGTCACATGGCCCAGAGAACTGTTATCCTCCTCCGGACTGGTTTCCAGATACGATACCAATTCCTTTGCCTGCTCATAATCCAAACTCTTTCTTGTAAATTCCTCTGCCAGCTGCAGCATATCCAAAGCCCTTGGAGCATCCGTCCACATGATACGGGTATAATACTGGATCTGCTGTTCTGCTGTCTTTACATTTAAAATTAAGAGATACGCTTTATCCTTAGAAATCAGATTCTGGATAGGAAGGCTCACTGTGGTTATGCCCTCCTTGCTGGACCAGTCCGAAAGCTCTGTCCGTTCAATCAGGCGATCCATGGAAAGATTCCTTATCTCATAACTGATTTCTGTAATTGTATTTCCAAACTCATGGATGCGAAGATTCAGGGTTGAATGGGATGTATATCCGTGCAGACCGTTAATCTCCTTTCCTTCAAACTCCGTATATACCACCGGCAATCTTGATTCATCCATGGATGAATATACGGCGCCCTCCTGCTCTGATGTCCTGTGTGCACCGATAAAGTATATCACCAATGCAGCCAGAAAAACCACAAACAGGATTCCTGCTCTCTGTATTATTTTTTTCATCTGTTCATTCCTTTTCAGAATTTTATCTGCTCAATTTTACCTTTCCATCTCCGGTGTGAGAACTGGAAGAAAAATCCGCTTACAAGCAAGCTTGACACATATTTTTCTGCCAGTTCTCCCTCCGTCCTGAATCGTTACCTCTATTTTATATAATAACCGTTAAAACTACAACTTAATCTTTTTTGAATATTTCCTGTGATAACTTTTATGCTGTAATTCTATCCAATACACATTCCTCTGCGGCACCGCCGGTTCTGCATCTCATCTAAAATCAAGGTCTTTACAATATCGCGAAACCAGGCTGGATAAATACCAGGTCTGGGTGGACGTACCGGACCGGGACCCTGCGGTGGATACGGTGGACGCACTGGGCCGGGACCCTGCGGCGGATACGGTGGACGCACCGGGCCGGGACCCTGCGGTGGATACGGTGGACGCACTGGGCCGGGACCCTGCGGCGGATACGGTGGACGCACCGGGCCGGGACCCTGCGGTGGATACGGTGGACGCACCGGGCCGGGATTCTGCGGCGGGCGGGGCGGACGTCTGAGTTCCTGTCCCAGTAGCACCGGGCCATTTTCAGTTTCCACAGGAACAACCGGGGCATACATGGATCCCATCCCCCAAGCCATTCCCTGCACGTCCGGCCTAATCCCATTGATCCCCCAGCCGTTCCACCAATTCCTCAATGGAGGTCTCATTTCCTGGCTTTCAATTATTCTGTTATGTTCTCTTAAATCCGCCTCTGCTGTTACCTGATAGATATTTTCTTCCATGTCACTTTCCATGGGATTCTTATTTTCTTCTGCCCCTTCTTTTATATTCTCCTCTCCCCTCTCATCCACAGTCTTTTTTTTACCATCATTTTTCTTGTTTTCTTCATCATTTAACTCCTCTGTTTCAACCTTTTCTTTTTCCCGATCTGTACCTTTTTCCACCCCCTTTTTTTCCTGATCCACTACTTCCTCTTCCTGTTCTTCTTCCACGCTCATTCTTTCAATCGTCTTTTTCTCCTGCATCTCCCACGCCTCTCTTAAAATCCCCATGTCTCCGGATGTACTCACAGCCTCACAAACGGAATTGCACATTTGATCTACCATTCTCTGTTCTGGCCACTCATCATACATAGGGCTGTTTTGATAATCCATTCTGTCACATGCTTCCGATACATAGCTCTGTATCATCCGGATTTCTCTGGGATACATACTTTTAAAATTTTCCATTCATCTGTCCTTACCCATATCTTTCACTTTTATCATATGCAGAAACCATAAAAAATGTTTCACGTGAAACATAAAAGGATATCTGAGTTTATATTCCCAGATATCCCTGCATCATCAATTTTTCTTTACATATCCCAATGCCTGCTCCAGAGCTTCCTGCTCCTCATTTCCCAGCACCTTTTCAGTCTTGCCTGCATCTACTTCCTTCATATATAAATAGCAGCCCTCCTTACTGTGAATACAATTCAAAATAAAGCCACTGTTCGTATAATCCAAAACTGCAATTACAAAGCTCAGTGTTCCTCCCATTCCAGGAAATGCATTATATCGAACCATTCCAAATTTTTGAAAGGAAGAACGGAAGTTTCGATTCAACGTTCGAATCGAGTCCTTGGCTGCCCGATCCTCTGCCTTCAAAATACGAATTTCCTCCAGCTGATCCAGTATCACATCCTCCAGTGTTTCCGCATCCTTTCCCCGCATAAAATAATCATATTTCCGACTCAATTTTTTCAGCTTTGCCATAGCAGCAATTACAAGAATCAATAGAATCACTACCAAGCCTGACAATATTACAATAATATATGCCGGATCAAATGGAAGTTCAAATAGCATACTGTTTTCCATTCTTATCTAATCTCTCCTTACTCTTATCCGAATGTTAGATACAGAATCTTTATTTCTAGTGGATGGACTCAATCAATTCCACAATTCGTTCCAACTCTGCCTCTGAATAGTATTCGATTTCTATACGGCCTTTGTTCTTATCCTTATTATGTATGCTGACCTTTGTTCCCATAATGGTTTTCATTCTGTCTTCCAGATTTTGATAAATCAGCATCAGGGCATCATCCGCTTTCTTTTCCTTCTTTTCTTCTCCAGCAGCTTCCTTGGCCATCCGTTTTACCAACCGTTCTGTTTCCCGGACACTTAAGCTTTTTTCTATAATTTCCTTTGCTGCCTTTAACTGCAGCCCCCCACCGTCCAGAGAAAGAAGCGCTCTGGCATGACCGCTGCTAATAATACCCTGGATGAGCATTTCCTGAATCTGCTCATCCAGCTTTAAAAGACGCATGGTATTCGTAATGGTCGCTCTGTTTTTTGCTACACGCTCTGCAATTTCCTCCTGCGTGAGATTAAACTCACGAATCAGCTGCTGATACGCCTTCGCCTCTTCAATAGGATTCAGATCTGCCCGCTGAACATTTTCAATCAGAGAAATCTCCATTGCTTCCTGTCGGCTGTACTCCTTTAAAACCACCGGCGCTTCCTTGAGTCCCGCCATCTGGGCAGCTCTCCATCTTCTTTCTCCGGCAATAATCTCGTAAAAGTTCCCATTCTTCTTTACAAGAAGCGGCTGAAGAATCCCGTACCGTTTGATTGAGGCAGATAACTCCTTAAGCTTTTCCTGATCAAATGTCTTTCTTGGCTGCTCCTTATTAGGCTGAATCAGAGAAAGCTTTACCATCAGTTCCTTTCCTTTTCCATCTTCCATCGCAATCTTTTCTTTCTGTTCCTTAATCACTTCTTCCCCAAAGATTGCGCCCAAACCTTTTCCCAAACCTCTTTTAGCCGCCATTATACCTCTCCTCTGCTAATCACTTCTGCTGCCAGCATACGATAGCTCTCCGCACCCGTAGAACGGGACGAATAGTGATTGATGGACATTCCATGACTTGGAGCTTCTGCAAGCCGCACATTTCTTGGAATGATTGTTTTATAGATTGTCTGATTCAGATTACTCTTCACACTCTCCACTACCTGAAGAGACAGATTGGTTCTGGCATCATACATAGTAAATACTACGCCTTCCAGTTCCAATGACGGGTTCAGCTTTCTCTTCACCAAATCTACCGTCTTTAACATCTGATTCAATCCCTCCAATGCGTAATACTCACACTGGATTGGCACCAGCACGGTATCAGCTGCTGTCAAAGCATTAATCGTAAGTATATTTAATGAAGGCGGACAATCAATTAAAATGAAATCATACTCATCCCGTACCATGTCTAACGATTTCTTAAGCAGAATCTCTTTCTTGTCCAATTCCTGAAATTCAATCTCCGCACCCGCCAGATTCATATCCGAAGGAAGTACATCCAGATTTTCCTGAACCTCTTTTGTGATGCACTCCTTTATAGAAGCCTCTCCAGCCATCATATCATAAACGGTCTGTTCAAAATCCTTTTCTTCCAGGCCCAGGCCGCTGCTGGCATTTCCCTGTGGGTCAAAATCCACCAGCATTACATGCTGTCCTGCTTCTGCAAGGCAGGCTGCCAGATTGATCGCCGTGGTTGTTTTTCCTACTCCACCCTTCTGATTTGCTATTGTAATAATCCGTCCCATATCCGTTTCCTCACGTTCGTTTTCGATGTACCAGACGATTATAACACAACTTTTCTGCTTTTCCTATGAAAAACTCTGCATTTGTATTTATTTTTCTATTTTATACAAAATATTACATGAGTAATGTTTCACGTGAAACATTACCATCTGTAGACAAGGGAGCACTGTGTTCTGGTGTTTAGGACGCCAGAACACAGTAAAATACGGAAGCTCAAAAACAGTTTTCATTGTAATCACTATCCACTTGTACTATAATAATCTTACCATCAGCGGACAAAAACTGCCCGGTTTACGAACCAGCACACGACACCTATCATTACTTTTTCAGGAGATAAAACGAATGAAAACAAGAAATAAATTATTGACTCTGCTCATACTGGCTGCAGGTGATGCTGCCGCCACTGCCTGTATCAACAAGGCCATTAAACTGTCTGCGATTTCCAGACACATTCTTGAAAATGAAAGCAGCGCCTCTCTATGCTATCACTGGCGCTTTGGAAACATTCACTATACAAAAGAAGGCAGCGGTAAACCGATTCTTCTGATCCATGATCTCTCCCCCGCTTCCAGCGGTTATGAATGGAAAGAATTTGCCCGACGTCTTGCAAAGGATCGAACCGTCTATACCATTGACCTGTTGGGATTTGGCCGTTCAGAAAAGCCGAATCTCACCTACACAAACTATCTTTACGTCCAGCTGATTTCAGATTTTATTAAATCAGAAATCGGTCACCGCACCGATGTGGCGGCAACTGGAGACTCCTCTTCGATTGCTGTCATGGCCTGCAGCAATAGTCCGGAGCTCTTTGACCGGCTTCTTCTGATCAATCCCGAATCTCTGCTCTCCAGCAGTCTGGTTCCGGGAAAAAATGCCCGGCTTTATAAGTTGATTTTGGATCTTCCCATTGCAGGAACTCTGATTTACAATATAGCCTGCAGCCGAAAAAATCTTACTCAGGATTTTATGAGCCGCTGCTTCTGTAATCCCTACTCTGTTAATTCCCGGCTGGTTGATGCTTACTATGAAGCAGCCCATCTGGGAGCTTCTCCAAAATCCATTTATGCCAGTGTAAAATGTAACTACACGAAATGCAATATTACAACCGCTCTGCGCCGGATTGATAACAGCATCTGTCTTTTTGGCGGAGCAGAGTTGGATGGTATGTCCGAAACCATGGAAGATTATCAGAATTACAATCCTGCAATCGAAACAGTGCCAGTTCCTAAGGCGAAACATTTGCCCCATCTGGAATCCCTGCTCGATTTTATGAATTATTCCGCCCTTATCTGGAAAATTAAAATACCGGCAGTTTCTACTATAAATGTTTCACGTGAAACATTTCTGCAGAAACTGCCGATCAATTTTACATAAAAACAATGTTAAAGGAGGCTCCTATATGTTACGAATCGGCTGTCATCTTTCCTCTGCCAAAGGCTACTGTTCCATGGCAAAGGATGCTGCCAAAATACATGCAAACACCTTTCAGTTTTTCTCACGCAACCCCCGCGGAGGAAATGCCAAAGAAATCAATCCTGAAGATGTAGCTCTATTTCTTAAAAAGGTGCAGGAACAGAATCTGATTCCCATTCTCTGTCATGCCCCCTATACTCTGAATGCCTGCTCTGCCGATCCTCATCTCAGGGATTTTGCCAGAAAAACTATGGCAGATGATCTGGCACGGATGGAATATACTCCCGGAAATCTTTATAACTTCCATCCGGGAAGTCATGTGAAACAGGGTGTTGATGTGGGAATTTCCTACATCGCAGATATGTTAAATGCCATATTAAAACCGGAACAAACCACCACTGTCCTCCTAGAAACCATGGCTGGAAAAGGAAGCGAAATCGGCCGCAGCTTTGAAGAACTTCGCCAAATTCTTGACCGGATAGATCTGTCCGACCATATGGGGATCTGTATGGATACCTGTCATGTATGGGATGCCGGCTATGATATCGCAAACCATCTGGATGATGTTCTCGCAGAATTTGATCACATCATTGGTTTAAATCGTCTGAAAGCCATCCATCTCAATGACAGCATGAATCCCCTTGGTTCTCACAAAGACCGCCATGCCCGGTTGGGCGAAGGCCAGATTGGCCTTCCGTCCTTAAAAGCCATTATCAATCATCCCGCCTTACGCCATCTTCCCTTCTATTTGGAAACACCGAATGATCTGGATGGCTATGCCCGTGAATTGCCATGATGCGCGAAGCCTGGAGTTAACGCTCCGGGCTTTCTTTTTCTTTTTCTGCCAATTTCTTTTTTCTAGCGCTTTCTGTAACCGTTTTCATATTCCCAGATCCGCGCAGAATCAGCCTGCATGGAACCATTACGCGCTTTCCGATTCTGCGTTCCTGTTCTTTTTCATCAAATCGTTCCTGAAGCAGTCTCATCGCTTCCCTTCCCTGTTCCACTGCATCCCGCTCCACAACAGAAAGACGATATCCCAGCTCATATAAAACCGGCTGATCATCAAAGCCCATAAAGCCCAAATCTTCTCCTGCCGTCAGCCCCTTCCTTTCCAGACATTTCATGCAGCTGCATGTTCCTGCCCCGCTCAGTGCAAACAGGGCCGTAGGCGGTGTATTTTCTTCTAAAAGCCGCGCAATCGCATCTGCTGTTTCTGCTCCGCTTTCTCCGTTGTATATTACATATTCATCGGAAACCTCCAGGCCATGATCCTCCATTGCCTGCATAAAGCCCCGAAAACGCTCCCTGTCCTCTCTGAAATTGCCTTTTTCACGAATGACTGCAATCTTTTTATGGCCTGCATCCATAAGGGACTCAGCGCCTTCATAAGCCCCCCTCCAGTTATCTCCAAACACACAGTCAAACGGTGCTCCTTTTATATTCCCTTCTGTCAAGATCACTGGCATTCCCTGCTCTTCCAGATGGAGAAGTTTATCTCTCGTCCCCCTGTCATCAGAAGCTGCGGGAGCAACGATAAGCCCTTTCATTCTCTGGTTTCAGCAGCCTCCAGAAACTCATGCTGCTTCTTTATATCCCCTCCTGTGTTCATAAGAACAATATTGTAGCCGAAAGGCTGAGCCAGACGGCAGATCCCTTCCAGAATCCCACTGTAAACTCTCTGACTTGCGGAAGGGAGAATCACTCCAATACTGAAGCTGTCTCTTCCGCTCAGACTCCTTGCAATCAGACTGGGCGTATAGTTATTTTTCTCAACTGCCGCCATTACCTTTTTCTTTGTCTCTTCTTTCACATATCCCGAACCATTTTAAGTACACGGGATATGGTAGCCGGGATACTCCTGCCACCCGGGCAATTTCTTTAATATTCATGCGACCTTGTCCTGCCTGTACTGTATTTTCTGTAATCGTTTTCATAGTGTATCCCCTGTTTTTGCATCATGCGTCATAAAGTATGTGTAACCGTTTTCCATCTCTTCTGCGGCACTGATCTCACCCACATATGCTCTGCCTTCGCGCCTATTTTCCCAGAGGTTCTTTCCCCGGCATTCCCGCTTTTCTTGGATATCTGGAAGATACCGGCTTTACTTTACGAATACGGATCAGACTTCTGGCTCCATCTCCTTCCGGTAAAGAAAAGCGCACCACTTCGTTTATTTCTCCTCCCAGAATTGCTGCTGCTTTTTTTCCCTGATTCAGCTCTTCCTCAATTTCTCCTGATTTATAAGGAATAAAGAATCCCCCTTTTTTTACAAAAGGAATACAATATTCTGACAGCGATGCCAGATTTGCTACTGCTCTGGACACTGCCAGATCATACTGCTCCCTGTGCTCTTTCATCCGTCCTGCATCCTCTGCCCTTCCATGGATGCACTGTACATTCTCCAGTTCCAGCTCTCTGCATACCTGCTCTAAAAATTTTACTCTTTTATTCAGCGAATCCAGCAGCGTGAGTTTAATCTGAGGAAATGCAATCTTAAGCGGGATTCCAGGGAACCCCGCTCCGGTTCCCACATCAATCACAGAAACCGTTTTCATATCTTTAGCTTCACCTTCAGACTCCCGATCCAGAAGCTCATGATATGCCTTTACCAGGCAAAGACTGTCACAGAAATGCTTTGCCACCACGTCCCCTTCCTCTGTAATGGCTGTCAGATTCATCACTTTATTTGTCTCCACCAGCATTTCATAATATTTAAAAAACTGTTCCAACTGCCTCTGGCTCAGGGTTATATTCAGCTCCCTTGTCCCGGCCTTCATTTTCTCAGCAAATGATTCTGTCATTGATCCCGTCCTCTCTTTTATATGTAAAAACCATCTTTTACTCTCTTCCCAGATACACTAAAAGCACTGATATATCCGCTGGAGATACCCCGGAAATCCGTGATGCCTGTCCCACGGTAGACGGCTGTATCTGATTCAGCTTCTGAACAGCTTCCCGACGCAGGCTCTTTACCTGGCTGTAATCAAAGTTTTCCGGCAGATGCCTGCCTTCCAGCTTCTTAAACTGGGCTACCTGCTGTCTCTGCCTCTTTATGTAGCCCTCATACTTGATTTCAATATTTACCTGCTCCCGCACATCAAATGGAAGATCCGGCCTTTTTTTATCAATTTCCCTGATCTTTTCATAATCCAGCTCCGGCCGGCGCACCAGCTCTGCCAGCGTACTTCCTGATTTAAGAGGCGTACTTCCGTACTGCTCCAGAACTGCCTGGACTGCCGGCGTTCCGCCGATGGCAGTATTTTCTAAACGGCGTATTTCTTCTTCGATGGCCTGACGTTTAGAGAGCAGCTTTTCATACTCCTCATCGCTTACCAATCCGATTTTATGACCGATTTCCCGAAGCCGTAAATCGGCATTATCCTGGCGCAGCAAAAGCCGGTACTCTGCCCTTGAAGTCATCATCCGGTATGGCTCATGGTTTTCCTTGGTCACCAGATCGTCAATCAGAACGCCGATATAGGCCTGTGACCGGTCTAACACTACCTGCTCTCTTCCCAGCACCTCCATAGACGCGTTTACGCCCGCCATAAAGCCCTGAACTGCTGCCTCCTCATATCCGGAGCTTCCGTTAAACTGACCGCCCGCAAACAGGCCTCTGATGCGTTTAAACTCCAGGGTAGACTTTAACTGCAGGGCATTGATGCAGTCATACTCGATCGCATAGGCATTGCGCACGATCGTTACATTCTCTAACCCCGGTACGGTGCGGTACATGGCATACTGCACGTCTTCCGGCAGAGAGCTGCTCATTCCGCCCAGATACATTTCATTGGTATAAAGTCCCTCCGGCTCCACAAACACCTGATGGCGCTCCTTATCAGGAAAACGCACTACCTTGTCCTCGATAGACGGACAATATCGAGGGCCTGTTCCCTCAATGGCTCCTGAAAACAGCGGCGAACGGTCCAGATTATCCCGGATGATCTGATGGGTCTCCCCATTGGTATAGGTCAGCCAGCAGGAAACCTGCTCCTTCTGTATGCTGTCCGGATCGGTTGAAAATGAAAACGGCACAATCCTCTCATCTCCAAACTGCTCCTCCATCTTTGCAAAATCAATGCTTCTCTTATCCACTCTGGCCGGAGTTCCCGTCTTAAACCGGAACATCTCGATCCCATTATCAATCAGAGACTGTGTCAGGTGGTTGGCCGCCTGAAGGCCATTAGGCCCTGTAGGATTGCTTACATCCCCGTAAATGCATCTGGCCCGCAGATAGGTGCCTGTACACAAAACGACCGCCTTTGCGTGGTATACAGCGCCGGAAAAGGTCTTTACGCCTCTTACAGCGCCCTCTTTTACAATCAGCTCCGATACCTCTGCCTGGCGTATGGTCAGGTGTTCGGTCTGTTCCAGGGTCTGCCTCATGGCCTGAGTATAGGCCTGCTTATCCGCCTGGGCCCTGAGGGAGTGAACCGCCGGCCCCTTGGATTCATTTAACATCTTGGACTGGATAAAGGTCTTATCAATATTTTTGCCCATTTCTCCCCCAAGCGCATCCAGTTCCCGGACCAGATGCCCCTTTGAGCTTCCTCCGATATTCGGATTGCATGGCATCAGCGCAATACTGTCCACACTGACCGTAAACATGATGGTTTCAAGCCCAAGCCGCGCGCAGGCTAACGCCGCCTCGCAGCCCGCATGGCCTGCTCCCACCACCACGATATCATAACTTTCTTCCAAATACGGCATCTTTTTCCTTCCTTCCTGTCCTCTCATTTTCCCATACAGAACTTTGAGAAGATCTCATTTACCACATCATCATCCACTGCTTCTCCTAAGATCAGTCCCAGCTGTTCATAGGCGTCTGCAAGATCTATGGAATAAAAATCCTCCGGCATCCCATCAAGCACACTTGAACGCACCATCCGAAGGCTCCTTAAGGCAGCTTCCAAAGCCTCCTTATGACGGGCATTTGTAATATATACCTGGTCATTAAAGGCAATCTCTCCATGATAAAACATGGACTGGATCTCCTTTTCCAGATCTCCGATCCCATGCTCCTCCTTGGCGGAAATAGGGATTACACGGTGGCCGCACTGCTCCTCTAAAGCCTCCTTATCTACAGTAAGCTCCAGATCCGTCTTATTTAAAAGCACAATGGCCTTCTTATCATGGATCAGCTCCATGATCTCCCGGTCGCTCTCATCCAGCGGGCGGGAGCCGTCTGCCACATAAATGATCAGATCCGCTCCTTTTGCTGCCTTCATGGCACGGTTTACGCCGATCTTTTCCACTACATCCTCCGTGTCCCGGATTCCCGCCGTATCCACTACATGCAGGCTGATCCCCTGAAGGTTAATATGCTCCTCTAAGGTATCTCTGGTAGTACCTGCAATATCCGTTACAATAGCCCTCTCTTCCCCTAAAAGCACATTCATCAGGGAAGATTTTCCTGCGTTAGGTTTTCCAAGGATCACCGTCCGAACGCCCTCTGTCATCACTCTTCCGTCATCTGCCGAGGCGATCAGCTTTTCAATCTCTTCTGTCACCGGCTCCAGCACCTTTAAAAGCCTGTCCCCGTACCCCTCCAGTGAAATGTGCTCCGGATCATCCAGAGCCGACTCAATAAAGGCAGTCTCATAAAGAATGGTTTCCCTGAGAGCCCGTATCTTTCCCGATACCGATCCTCCCAGCTGGCTCACAGAGCTCTTTAAGGCATAGTCATTGGATGCATGGATCAGTTCTGCCACTGCCTCTGCCTGGGCCAGATCCAGCCTTCCGTTTAAAAAGGCGCGCTTGGTAAACTCTCCCGGCTGGGCGGTTCTTGCCCCGTTATGAAGGACCGTTTCCAGAATCCGCTGAACCATGCGAATGCCGCCATGACAATCAATCTCAACGGTATCCTCTGCTGTATAGCTGTTTGGCCCCCGCATAATAAGCACCAGAACCTCATCGATCCTTTCATCACCATCATAAATATATCCATAATGGGCTGTGTGGGACTTTGCGTCCCATAATGTTCCTGCCTGCCCCTTTTTATTCCGATAGATTCGGTCAATGACCTCAAAGGCCTGATCTCCGCTGATCCTTACAATGCCGATTCCCGAATTGCTCATGCCTGTGGCAATGGCAGCAATGGTTTCTGTTTTCATTTTCACTCCTCGCCTTTCTGGCTTTCAGCGCAAAAGAGGCCGCCGCAAATCACTCTGCAACAGCCTCCCCATGTTCATTTACCGGATTACTCCTCTGTTTCCTGTCCGCTGCCGCCGGCTGTCTCAGCATTATGCTCTGACAGGGAAGCCGCCTGATAGGAGTCATTCCTGCGGGTATTTCCCCGGTAGCCGCCGGTACGCTCATAGCGCCCGCCGCGGCTGCGGTCATAACGTCCCCTGCGCTCACCGGCGCCTGTTTCCTTCTTAAGAGCGATTACCACATGGCGGAAAGGTTCTTCCCCTCACTGCGGGTAGTCACATACTTATCATTCTGGATCGCCGCATGGATGATCCTTCTCTCATAGGGATTCATGGGCTCCAGAGAAACGGGACGTTTGGTTCTCTTAACCTTGTAGGCAATGTTCTTTGCCAGGGTCTCCAGAGTCTCTTTTCTGCGCTCACGGTAATTTTCCGTATCCAGTTTGACTCTCAGATAACCGTCTGTTTCCTTGTTTACAATAAGGCTAACAAGATACTGAAGAGAATCCAGGGTCTGACCTCTCTTGCCGATCAGGATTCCCATATCTCCGCCCTCTAATTCCAAGGACAGCTCCTGCTCCCCTTCATTATATTCCGACTTAATGGATACGTCCATACCCATAGCGTCAAATATCTGGGTCAGAAACTCAATGGCCCTGTCCGCCACTGTTTCCTTCTTCTTTGCGCGGATCACAGCCGGCTTTGCGCCCAGCCCCAGAAAGCCTTTGCTTCCTTCCTCCACAACCTCATACTCCAGTTTATCGCTGGTTGTCTTAAGTTCGATCAGAGCTTTCGTAACTGCTTCATCCACTGTTTTTGCAGAAACCGTAATCATATCCATACGAAACCCTCCTACTTTTTCTTTCCCTTCTCCTGACGCTCATTGTATTTGGCTACCATATTCGCCTTGGCTGCCAGACTTCCCGGTTTGGCATCCTGATTATAGTACTTATTGGATTCCTCTACCTGAACCTTTGTCTTGGCAATTTTTTCCATACGAGCAGACTCTTCTCTGGATTCCTTCTCTTCCATCCTCTTTAACATCTCATCTACATTTCCGACTTTGACAGGAGAAAGGCCCTTCTTGGCACGCTTTTTATTGGTCTTTTCAATATTCTTCTGTACCAGGTCATCCATATCTACCTTGTTCAGGTAGGAATTGATCCATACCTGCTGGATGATAGTGAACACACTCTGAGCCACCCAGTAAAGACCGATACCGGAAGCAAAGGAGAAGCAGAAGAATACGGACATCAGAGGCATGGTGATATTCATGGATTTCATCATGCTGGCAGCCGGATTATCGTCATCAGCCGGCTGAGACTGATTGGCAGTCATAAGCTTTGTACTGTACCACTGGCTTAAGCCTGCAAGGATCGGAATTGCCAGAGCTGCAGCTGCCATACCCAGAGTTACGCCGCCCTGCTGCTCAAAGAAATTCACGATCACCTGAAATGGAGTATACGCAATATTCAGGCCAAAGAAGCTCTGCATATTTTCAATGGCTTCCACTGCATTTACGCCTGCATCTGTCACTGCCTGTCCCACTGCCGGGAATGCGGCAACAAAGCTGTCCCACTGCTGGGCTGTAAAGGTATATAAAAGGTCAATTACCGTGTTTACATTGTTATAATCAAATTTCTCACCCACCATCTTATGGGCCTCTGCCAGCTGGGTAAACGCCTGCTGGGTCTGGTATCCGCTGGGAAGATGGGAAATTACCGTCTCATAATAGCCTCTGACAGACTGTACATAAGCCGGAATATTGTAAATAACTCTGTACAGTGCAAAAATGATCGGCATCTGGATCAGAAGAGGAAGACAGCCGCCCGTCATGGATGTGCCGTATTTCTCATATACTGCCTTGATCTCAGCCTGCATCATCATCGCGGCTTTCTGATCATTTTCTTTTCCTTTGTATTTCTTCTGAATTGCTGCAATTTCCGGCTGCATAACCGTCATCAGCTTGGATGATTTCTGCTGCTTTATGGTCAAGGGAATCATAAGAACCTTTGTAACCAGTGTAAACAGGATAATGCAAAGGCCGATATTTTCAATGCCGAATATGCTGGTGAACTCAAAAAGCAGGTCCATGATCCAGCCAAGGATACTTGCGATCGGCCCCAGAAAACCTCTGTCCTTTGTCAATACTACTGCGCCGACTAAACCGTTCAAAACGCTACCTCCTTATGGAACTTTCTACGGAACTGGATCATAACCGCCTTCTGCAAAGGGATGGCAACGAAGGATCCTCTTGCAGGCTAACCATGTACCTTTTAACGCGCCATACTTTTGAAGTGCCTCAATGGCGTATTGAGAGCACGTTGGCGTGTAAATACAGTGAGTCCTTACCTTTAAGGGCGACAGATATTTCTGGTAGATCCTGATAAGCAGGATCATTCCTTTTTTTATCATAACTCTCACTTCGATTCCTTTAAAATGTGATGCAGTCCGCACAGGTGCATATAGGCACCCTCCAAATGTCTGTAATCAGATCTTGCGGCAGCCACACGGGCTACCAGAATGATGTTTAACCCAGTCTCAATTTTATTATCATTCAACCGGAATATCTCCCGCAGCAGCCTGGTCACATGATGGCGTACCACGCTGTTGCCTACTTTTTTACTCACCGATATCCCGATGCTGTTCGCTTCTCCCCCGCTTCTTACCACATACATGACTAAAAGACGGTTGGCATAGGACTTTCCATTTCTATATATATACTGAAAGTCACTGTTTTTTTTAATGGAAGGAAATCGCTTCATTCGATCCTCCTGGAAATTTGCCGGAACAGGTTTATGTACTGGGTTCCGACTTGTTTATTGTAGACGTAAGAAAAAGGCCACATGAAAATGTGGCCTTGCAATTCTTAAGCGGTTAACTTTGCTCTACCTTTTGCTCTTCTGGCAGCAATAACTTTTCTACCGCCTGCTGTCTTCATTCTTGCTCTGAAGCCATGAACTTTTGCTCTCTGTCTTTTCTTAGGCTGAAATGTCATCTTCATAATCCGGGCACCTCCTATCAAATATTATCTGGTAATGTGATATAACACACATTTGACTAGTATAATTAAACATCTTCTCAATTATATAGAAGAAATCCGCCTCCGTCAAGCAATTTTTTATTAAAATACAGGCTTTTACGCCCTGAAACCGCTTACTTTATGAATTTCAGCATAATCTTTCCAATTATAGCCACCAAAACTGCAGCTACGACCGCCTCCGGAATCCCTGATGCGGTAACAGTAGCCATGATCAGTCCCCACACTGCGTCAACAGCCACATTCTTTACCTGGGCATACGGAAGCGCCAAAAGCTTATAAATACTTCCCATCACAGCCACCGTATTTACCATAGATCCCATAAAACCGGTTACAGCCAGCGCCGCCATGCGGTTCATCTTGCATTTTGACAGTAAAATCCAGAGCCATCCTGCAAAAAAACCGATTAAGATCCGGCATCCAACGGAAATCCACACTGCCTTTACGGCTCCTGAAATCCCGGTCATGCTCATAAACGGTGAAAACGCAAAGGATAGCAGGGTAGGCGCCATCGTGTTGCTCACCATAGAACAGATACCGAACACTCCTCCCAGGATGGAACCTGCCAGGGGCCCCAGAAGAATGGCTCCCAAAATCACAGGGATATGCACAGTTGTCGCCTTCACCACCGGCAGCTGGATCATTCCTAACGGCGTACTTGCCAGAAGGATCACCACCGCCATCATAAGTGCAACACTTGCAAGCCAACGGGTGTCTTTTTTTCTCTTATTCATTTTTTTCCTCCTTGCTGCTGTTCTTAATGTTAAGATACAACGCATTACACAGGCATTATAGCGACATTTTTTTCACCCGTCAATATTTTTCCTCTAAATCCACGGTTCCTTTTTTCACCTTATCCACAATTTGTTGATAACTTGTGGATAAGTATGGGATATTTCGACCTTTTTCCTCATTCGTGGACAAAATCCCCTTATTTTCTGTAAGTTTCCCCCTTGTGTACAACCTGCAGTTATTTTTTTCCCTATTCTGTGGAAAACCTCTCTGTCCACGCCTTCGATTCCCTTCATCCACAGGTTTCCTACAAAGTTATCCACAGATATTTACACTTTTGATTGAAAAATTCACACCGTTAGTATACAATGTATTTAGATTGGGCAATTCTGCAATACAGTTTCAGGAGACAGAAAATGATAGAGAAAATAAAAGAAAACTGGGAAAAAATTCTGCTTATTTTAAAGGAAGAGCATGAAATTTCAAATATTTCATACCAGACATGGCTGGAACCTTTAAGCCCCTATTCTTTTAAGGGAAATACCATTACGATTATTGTTCCAGAACAGACATTTTTAGCTTATGTAAAGAAAAAATACGGCCTCCTTTTTAAAGTTACCATCTCTGAATTTCTTGGTCAGGAATGTGAGGTGGATTTTAAGGTAAAGGAGCAGATAGAGGTTCAGGAAACGCCTGCAGCCCCCTCCCTTATCCCAAAAGCCAAAGCTCCCGTAAGCCCGGATGTGATCCAGAGCGCCAATTTAAACCCAAAGTATACCTTTGATACCTTTGTAGTCGGCTCCAACAACAATCTGGCCCACGCGGCAGCCCTTGCGGTAGCGGAATCTCCGGGCGAAATCTACAATCCGCTGTTTATCTACGGAGGCGTAGGACTTGGAAAAACCCATTTGATGCATGCAATCGCTCATTTTATACTGAAAAACAACCCGAAATCCAAGATTCTTTACGTCAGTTCCGAGACCTTTACCAATGAGCTGATCGACGCGATCCGAAACAAAAATAATATTACCACCACAGAGTTCCGTGAAAAATACCGCAACAACGACGTCCTCCTCATCGATGATATCCAGTTTATTATAGGAAAGGAGAGTACCCAGGAGGAATTTTTCCATACCTTCAACACCCTGTACGAATCGAAAAAACAGATCATCATCTCCTCTGATAAACCGCCCAAGGAGATCGAAACTCTGGAGGAACGGCTGCGTTCCCGTTTTGAATGGGGCCTGACCGTGGACATCCAGTCCCCGGACTACGAAACCCGAATGGCCATTCTCCGAAAAAAAGAGGAGATGGAAGGCTACAATATTGATAATGAAGTAATCAAATACATTGCAACTAATATCAAATCCAATATCCGTGAACTGGAAGGCGCTCTTACAAAAATCGTAGCGCTTTCCCGCTTAAATAAATGTGATATTACTCTGGAACTGGCAGAGGAAGCATTAAAGGATATCATTTCTCCCAATGCCCAGAGAGAAGTGACTCCGGAGCTGATCATTCAGGTAGTATCCGATCATTTCGGCATCACTCCCGCTGATGTTATTTCCCAGAAGCGGACCAAGGATATCGTATATCCAAGACAGATCATCATGTACCTCTGCCGAACCATGACGGAAACCTCCTTACAGATCATCGGCCGCAGCCTTGGAAAAAGGGATCATACCACTGTTCTCCACGGTGCTGATAAGATTACCAGCGACATGCAGAAGGATGAGACCTTACGAAATACGATCGATATATTAAAGAAGAAGATCAATCCACAATAAGACGTGGAATCACTGTGGATAAATGGTTGATAACCTTTGGGTATTTTTGAGGCTCAAATTCATTTTTAACCGCCTGTGGATAAATCTTAACTTACTCCCAGGTTTTGTGGATTCTTTCCACAGTCTCTTCCACAGTGATTTATCCCCATTTTTACGGGATTTACACACTTTTACACAAACCCACAGCCCCTACTACGATTACGGCGGAAATTAACTATATCTTTATCTATTTAGGTTCCGCCTTTTTTACTTCATTCAGAAAGGAAGTTATCAACAATCATGAAGCTGCAATTCCAGAAGGACGCCATTGTAAATGGTATCAACATCGTTATGAAAGCCGTTCCATCCAAGACAACCATGTCTATTTTAGAGTGTATCCTGATCGACGCTTCTTCCAACGAAATCCGTCTGACAGGAAACGATATGGAACTAGGTATCGAAACAAAGGTAGAAGGCCAGATCCTGGAACACGGTAAAATTGCTTTGGATGCCAAGCTTTTTTCTGAAATCACCCGTCGTTTATCCAGCCAGAATTCAACCATTACCATTGAATCCGATCAAAAGCTGAATACCACTATCCGATGTGAAAATTCTGTTTTTAATATTCAGGGACGGGACGGGGAGGAATTTACCTATATTCCCTATATTGAACGATAAATATATCACCCTTTCTCAATTCACCTTAAAGGAAGTGATCCAGCAGACTATTTTCTCCATTTCTCCCAATGACAGCAATAAAATGATGGGAGGAGAGCTTTTTGAGGTAAATGAAAACCAACTGAAAGTGGTTTCACTGGACGGCCACCGTATTTCCATCCGAAATGTTACCTTAAAGGATCACTATGAACCCACTAAGGTCATCGTTCCCGGAAAAACCTTAAGCGAGATCAGCAAGATCCTTGGGGGAGACAATGAAAAAGAGGTTCGGATTTTCTTCAGCTCCAACCATATTTTATTTGAATTCGACGATACGATCGTGGTTTCCCGCCTCATTGAAGGCGAGTATTTCCGTATTAATCAGATGCTTTCCAGTGATTACGAGACGAAATTTTCTGTAAACCGGAGAGAATTTTTGGATTGTATTGAGCGGGCAACGATCCTGATCCGTGAAAATGATAAAAGCCCCTGATCCTTCAGGTAAATGACAATACCATGGAATTAAAGTTAAATTCCAGCTTTGGCTCCATGAATGCGGAGCTTTTGATCCACAAGACTGGAAAGGATATTATGATCGGCTTTAATCCCAAGTTCCTTATTGACGCTCTCCGCGCCATTGAGGATGAGGAAATCAATATTTATATGATGAATCCCAAGTCCCCCTGCTTTATCAAGGATGAGGAAGAGACATATATTTATCTGATCCTTCCTGTAAACTTTAACGCAGCTTCTGTTTAAATGCATAAATATACATCAGCATGTGCGCCGGTGAAAGACATTTCTCTGGTGCTCCTGTGCTTGGAAAGGAAAACAATGGAAACAATTAAATTAAGAGAAGATTATATCAAGCTGGGACAGGCCTTAAAGGCAGCGGGCTTTGTAGAATCCGGTGTAGATGCCAAATATGCGATTGAGGATGGTTTGGTATCTGTAAACGGTGAAACTGCTTATCAGAGGGTAAAGAAACTGGTAGACGGAGATGTGGTTGCCTATCAGGGCCAGACCATAAAGATCATAAAATAATCATGAAGAGAGAACATCCATGGTCATTGAGTCCATAGAGCTTAAGAATTACCGTAATTATGAAGAACTGCATATGGAACTGAATCAGGGAACCAACATTCTCTATGGTGACAATGCCCAGGGAAAGACAAATATTCTGGAATCTGCCTATGTTTGCTGCACATCCAAGTCCCACCGGGGGGCAAAGGACAGGGATATCATCCGTTTTGGACAGGATGAATCCCATATAAAGCTGCAGATCCGGAAAAATGACGTTCCCTGGCGCATTGATATGCATTTAAAGAAAAATAAACCAAAGGGCATAGCCATCAACGGGATTCCCATCCGGCGGGCCAGCGAGCTGTTTGGATTGGCGAATATGGTATTCTTTTCCCCGGAGGACTTAAATATTATCAAAAACGGTCCGGCAGAACGGAGGCGGTTTATTGATATGGAGCTTTGCCAGCTGGATAAGCTGTATGTCCACTCCCTGGTTCAGTATAACCGGGTGCTGCTGCAGAGAAACCGCCTTTTAAAAGAACTGGCCTTTAAACCGGAATATGAAACAACGCTGGACATTTGGGACGAACAGCTGGTAAAATACGGGGTAGAGGTGATTACTTCCCGCCGTTTGTTTATTGAGCAGCTGGGAGGGATCATAAGCGGTATCCACGCCCGTTTATCAGGGGGAAAGGAAGAAATATCGGTTCTCTATGATCCGGATATCCGGGAGGAGGATTTTAAAGCCGCACTGGAAAAGAACCGTTCTCAGGATATCCGTCAGAAGACCACGCTTGCAGGTCCCCACAGGGATGATATTAATTTTATTGTAAATGGAATCGATATCCGCCGGTTCGGCTCTCAGGGCCAGCAGCGTACGGCAGCCCTGTCTTTAAAGCTTTCAGAGCTTGAGCTGGTAAAGCTTGTGAGCAGGGATGCACCGGTTCTTTTGCTGGATGACGTTCTCTCAGAGCTTGATGGCAGCCGGCAGACCCAGCTTCTGTCCGCAATACAGGATATTCAGACTATGATCACCTGTACAGGGCTGGAAGATTTTGTTAATCACAGGTTCCCCATTGACAAAATCTTCAAAGTAGTGGACGGAAAGGTATACAGCCAGAATTAGACGAACACCTGAAAAGAAAGGAAGATATAGAACATGGCAGAGCAGCAATACGGAGCAGATCAGATCCAGATCCTGGAAGGACTTGAGGCAGTAAGAAAGCGTCCCGGTATGTATATCGGCAGCACCTCTGCAAGGGGACTTCATCATCTGGTATATGAGATTGTAGACAATGCGGTAGATGAGGCATTGGCTGGATATTGTGATTCCATCGAGGTTTTTATTAATGAGGACAACTCCATTACCGTGGTTGATGACGGCCGCGGTATTCCCGTAGATATACAGAAAAAAGCAGGGATTCCTGCGGTAGAGGTTGTATTTACCATCCTTCATGCAGGGAAAATTTGGAAACGGCGGTTATAAGGTATCCGGCGGCCTTCACGGAGTGGGTGCATCCGTTGTAAATGCGCTTTCTGAATGGCTGGAGGTACAGGTATACAGAGATGGAAACGTATACCAGCAGCGTTACGAACGGGGCAGAACCATGTATCCCTTAAAGATTGTGGGAACATGCAGTCCTGATCAGCATGGAACCCGTGTTTCCTTCCTTCCTGATAAGGAGATTTTTTTTTTTTTTTTATTTGACTATGACACATTAAAAATGCGCCTGCGGGAGACTGCATTCCTTACAAAAAATCTGAAAATCGTTCTCCATGATGAGAGGGAGGAGAAGCATGAGCATACCTTCCATTATGAGGGCGGTATCAAGGAGTTTGTAACCTATCTGAATAAAGGCAAAACGCCGCTGTATGAAAATGTCCTTTACTGCGAAGGTACAAAGGACGGCGTATATGTGGAAGTGTCCATGCAGCACAATGACTCCTATACAGAAAATATTTACACCTTTGTAAATAACATCAATACTCCTGAGGGCGGTACTCATCTGACAGGATTTAAAAATGCCCTTACAAAGACCTTTAATGATTATGCAAGAAAGAATAAGCTTTTAAAGGAAAATGAGGACAGTCTTTCCGGTGAGGATATCCGAGAGGGGCTTACGGCGATCGTAAGCGTAAAAGTAGAGGAGCCTCAGTTTGAGGGACAGACCAAGCAGAAGCTGGGAAACAGTGAGGCCAGAGGTGCGGTTGACAATATTGTGAGCGAGCAGCTGACTTATTATTTAGAACAGAACCCCACAGCAGCAAAAGCCATGTGCGAGAAGTCCATTATGGCTCAGAGAGCCCGTGCGGCAGCCAGAAAGGCCAGAGATTTAACCCGCCGCAAATCTGCCCTGGAGGGGATGGCTCTTCCGGGAAAGCTGGCAGATTGTTCCGATAAGAATCCTGAAAATTGTGAAATTTATATCGTAGAGGGAGATTCCGCAGGCGGTTCTGCAAAGACGGCCCGTTCCAGAGCCACCCAGGCCATTCTGCCCCTGCGAGGAAAAATCTTAAATGTTGAAAAGGCCAGGATGGATAAGGTTTATGCCAATGCAGAGATTAAGGCAATGATCACAGCATTCGGAACGGGAATCCACGAAGATTTTGATATCAGTAAGCTGAGATATCACAAGATCATTATCATGACCGATGCCGATGTGGACGGCGCCCATATCAGCACCCTCCTTTTAACTTTTATTTACCGGTTTATGCCGGAGCTGATCAAGCAGGGATATGTATATCTGGCGCAGCCGCCGCTGTATAAAATCGAAAAAAATAAGCGTGTATGGTATGCGTACAGCGATGAGGAGCTGAATTCCATTCTTATGGACATTGGCCGCGACAACAGCAATAAGATCCAGCGCTACAAGGGACTTGGAGAGATGGATGCAGAGCAGCTCTGGGAGACAACCATGGATCCGGAACGCCGTATCCTTCTGCGTGTAACCATGGATGAGGAAACCACCTCAGAAGTGGATCTGACCTTTACCACTCTCATGGGCGACCAGGTAGAGCCGAGAAGGGAATTTATTGAAAATAATGCCAAAAAGGTGAAAAATCTGGATATTTAAGCTGCAAATGAGATCGAACATAAAGGAGATATACTATGGAACCAAATGTATTTGACAAGGTCCATGACGTAGACCTGAAAAAGACCATGGAACAGTCCTATATCGACTATGCCATGAGCGTTATCAGCGCCCGGGCTCTTCCGGACGCCAGAGACGGTTTAAAGCCGGTTCAGCGCCGTGTACTTTACTTTCAATGATCGAGTTGAACAACGGGCCGGATAAGCCACACAGAAAATGTGCCCGTATCGTAGGTGATACCATGGGTAAATATCATCCACATGGAGACAGCTCCATCTACGGAGCACTGGTAAATATGGCTCAGGACTGGTCAACCAGATATCCTCTGGTAGACGGCCACGGAAACTTTGGTTCCGTGGACGGAGACGGAGCAGCAGCCATGCGATATACAGAGGCCCGTTTAAGCCGTATTTCCATGGAAATGCTGGCTGATATCAATAAGGACACCGTAGACTTTGCTCCCAACTTTGACGAGACGGAGAAGGAGCCAATGGTTCTTCCGGCACGTTTCCCAAATCTTCTGGTAAATGGTACGACCGGTATCGCCGTAGGTATGGCAACGAACATTCCGCCTCACAATCTCAGAGAGGTCATAGGGGCTGTTTCCCTGATGATTGACAATCGGGTCAATGAGGATCGTGATACCTCCATAGAGGAGCTTATGGAAGTCATCAAGGGGCCGGATTTTCCTACAGGAGCTACTATTTTAGGCCGCAGAGGCATTGAGGAGGCTTACCGTACAGGCCGTGCCAAGATCAAGGTGAGAGCTGTTACCAATATCGAGACTATGGCAAACGGTAAATCCCGGATTATTGTCACCGAGCTGCCTTATATGGTAAATAAGGCCCGTCTCATTGAGAAGATTGCGGATCTTGTGAAAGAAAAGAAGATTGACGGAATCACTTATATTGGAGATGAGTCCAACCGTGAAGGTATGCGCATCAATATCGAACTTCGTCGTGATGCGAATGCGAACGTAATTTTAAACCAGCTTCTTAAGCATACCCAGCTTCAGGATACCTTTGGTGTCATTATGCTGGCATTAGTGAATAATCAGCCAAAGATCCTGAACCTTCATCAGATGCTGGAGGTTTATATTTCCCATCAGGAAGAGGTAGTAAGAAGAAGAACTCAGTATGATTTGAATAAGGCAGAGGAGCGGGCTCATATTTTGCAGGGTCTGCTGATCGCACTGGATCATATTGATGAAGTCATCAGCATTATCCGCGGTTCTGCCAACGTGGCAGAGGCCAAGACACAGTTGATGGAGCGGTTCGGGCTTTCGGATGCCCAGTCTCAGGCAATCGTAGATATGCGTCTGCGTGCTCTTACCGGTCTGGAACGGGAAAAGCTGGAAAATGAATATAAGGAGCTGCAGGCTAAAATTGCCCAGTTAAAGGCAATTCTGGCAGATGAGAAGAAACTTCTTATGGTAATCAGAGAGGAAATCAATATCATTGCGGCCAAATACGGGATGACCGCCGTACTGCTATTGGCTTTGATGATGATATTTCCATGGAAGATCTGATCCCGGATGAGGATACAGTGGTAGCCATGACTCATTTAGGCTATATTAAACGCATGGATGCAGATAATTTCAAGAGCCAGAACCGGGGCGGAAAAGGTATTAAGGGAATGCAGACCATTGAGGAGGACTATATTGAAGACCTTCTTATGACAACCAACCACCATCACATGATGTTCTTTACAAATACAGGCCGCGTATACCGCTTAAAGGCATATGAGATTCCGGAGGCAGGCCGCACTGCTCGAGGAACCGCTATTGTAAACCTTCTGCAGCTTCAGCCGGGAGAAAAGATTACTGCCATTATTCCCATGAGGGAGTTTAATGAGGATCAGTATCTCTTTATGGCAACCAAAGAGGGTATGGTAAAGAAAACCCCTATGGTAGAGTACGGCAATGTACGCAAAAACGGACTTCAGGCTATTGTACTGAAAGAGGGAGACGAACTCATTGAAGTAAAGGCTACAGACGATAAGCAGGATATTTTCCTGGTAACCAAGAAGGGAATGTGCATCCGCTTTAAGGAAAAGGATGTAAGAACCACTGGCCGTGTATCCATGGGCGTGATCGGTATGCGCTTTGATGAGGATGACGAGGTTATTGGCATGCAGATGGAAAGCCAGGGAGAGGAGCTTCTTGTAGTATCTGAAAACGGTATGGGCAAGCGTACGCCGATTGAGGAGTTTAAGCCTCAGTTCAGAGGCGGAAAGGGTGTGCTCTGCTATAAGATAACGGAAAAGACAGGGAACCTGGTAGGCGCCAAGCTGGTAAATGACGGAAGGAAATCATGCTGATTACCACAGAAGGCATTATTATCCGTATGTCTGTAGATGATATTTCAGTAATCGGAAGAAATACTTCTGGTGTAAAACTTATGTCTATTGATCAAAATTCAGATATTAAGGTAGCAAGCATTGCCAAGGTACGCGAAAGCGAAGCCAAGGACAGCAATGTTTATGATGAAGAGTATTATGAAGAAGATACGGAAAATGAGTCCGAATAAATTCCAATAAGAAAAACCGGTTCAGTCAGAGTTTCGACTGGGCCGGTTTTTCTCGTTTATAAAAAATTATGTAAAAAAATTGAAAAATAGCTCTTGACATAATAAGAACCCTTTAGTATAATACCCTATGCGTCTGGCGGGCAGATATACCTGTCAGGAGCAATTATATGGAAATTTGAATTCGGAGAAATACTCAAGAGGCTGAAGAGGCGCCCCTGCTAAGGGTGTAGGTCGGGAAACCGGCGCGAGGGTTCAAATCCCTCTTTCTCCGCTCCATTTTCCTAAAAAAGTTTTTGAAAATTGTTAAAAAAGTGGTTGACATGAGCGCTTAAGTGTGATATCATTGATACTCGCTGAGGCAATCGGCAAAAACGAAAAAATAAAATTAAAAAAAGTTCTTGACAAACGCGAGCGACTGTGATAAGATATAAAGTTGCTGCTGAGGAAAACAACAGCAAAGATCCTTGAAAATTGAAGATTAAACAGTATGTAAAACCCTGAAAATTCTAACAATACAAAAGGTTTGGTTTAGACCTTTAGGATTTGAGAAAATTCAGAACAAAAACCAAGTAAAACGGTTTAAGATAACATTAGCCAAGCTAAGTAATCTTGAATAAGAATCAACTTTAAACATGAGAGTTTGATCCTGGCTCAGGATGAACGCTGGCGGCGTGCTTAACACATGCAAGTCGAACGAAGCGGTTAAATGAAGATTTCGGATGGAATTCAACTGACTGAGCGGCGGACGGGTGAGTAACGCGTGGGTAACCTGCCCTGTACAGGGGGATAACAGTCAGAAATGACTGCTAATACCGCATAAGACCACAGCCGCATGGTGCGGTGTAAAAACTCCGGTGGTATGAGATGGACCCGCGTCTGATTAGCTAGTTGGTAAGGTAACGGCCCAAGCGACGATCAGTAGCCGACCTGAGAGGGTGACCGGCCACATTGGGACTGAGACACGGCCCAAACTCCTACGGAGGCAGCAGTGGGGAATATTGCACAATGGGGAAACCCTGATGCAGCGACGCCGCGTGAGTGAAGAAGTATTTCGGTATGTAAAGCTCTATCAGCAGGGAAGATAATGACGGTACCTGACTAAGAAGCCCCGGCTAACTACGTGCCAGCAGCCGCGGTAATACGTAGGGGGCAAGCGTTATCCGGAATTACTGGGTGTAAAGGGAGCGTAGACGGCAAGGCAAGTCTGAAAAGCCCGGGGCCCAACCACTGCTTTGGAAACTGTTCTGCTAGAGTGCTGGAGAGGTAAGCGGAATTCTAGTGTAGCGGTGAAATGCGTAGATATTAGAGGAACACCAGTGGCGAAGGCGGCTTACTGGACGGTAACTGACGTTGAGGCTCGAAAGCGTGGGGAGCAAACAGGATTAGATACCCTGGTAGTCCACGCCGTAAACGATGAATGCTAGGTGTTGGGGAGCAAAGCTCTTCGGTGCCGCCGCAAACGCATTAAGCATTCCACCTGGGGAGTACGTTCGCAAGAATGAAACTCAAAGGAATTGACGGGACCCGCACAAGTAGCGGAGCATGTGGTTTAATTCGAAGCAACGCGAAGAACCTTACCTGGGCTCTTGACATCTCCCTGACCGGAACAGTAATGTCCTTCCTTCGACAGGGAGACAGGTGGTGCATGGTTGTCGTCAGCTCGTGTCGTGAGATGTTGGGTTAAGTCCCGCAACGAGCGCAACCCCTATCTTTAGTAGCCAGCATATAAGGTGGGCACTCTAGAGAGACTGCCAGGGATAACCTGGAGGAAGGTGGGGACGACGTCAAATCATCATGCCCCTTATGACCAGGGCTACACACGTGCTACAATGGCGTAAACAAAGGGAAGCGAGCCCGCGAGGGGGAGCAAATCCCAAAAATAACGTCTCAGTTCGGATTGCAGTCTGCAACTCGACTGCACGAAGCTGGAATCGCTAGTAATCGCGAATCAGAATGTCGCGGTGAATACGTTCCCGGGTCTTGTACACACCGCCCGTCACACCATGGGAGTCAGTAACGCCCGAAGTCAGTGACCCAACCGTAAGGAGGGAGCTGCCGAAGGCGGGACCGATAACTGGGGTGAAGTCGTAACAAGGTAGCCGTATCGGAAGGTGCGGCTGGATCACCTCCTTCTGGAAAGAATGAAGTAAGGGTTTTATATACCGTTTAGTTTCTGCCAAGGACACGAAAGATTCCGGTGGCGATGCGCTCAGGGGAAACACCCGTACCCATCCCGAACACGATGGTTAAGACCTGAGCGGCCGATGATACTATGCTGGAGACGGCATGGGAAAGCAGGTGGATGCCGGATCCTTCAAAAGACTCACCTCGAGTGTTTTATAGAGAACAGACATGTTCCAGTGGGGAGAGAAAGGCGAAGCCTGTGAAGTCTGAAAAGACAGAAAGCGTGTTAACCTACGTCAGCAGGAAGTGCTGTTCGATAACTGGTTTTACCAGTGATTTGTGAGTTCGAGGCACTCGAGCCTGCAAATGACTGATAAAAATGTCAGCCAGATACGTACCTTGAAAACCGCATATTGAACAAAAGAATTGAATATTCAATCGAATATCAAGACATCCGAGGCCATACATGAAATGTATGGAAACAAACAACAAATTTGTAAACCTAGAACCAAAGGATGCAACGCTATGCATCTGAGATAAGTAGCCCGCACCCGCAGGCAACATCGTTTGGTCAAGCTATAAAGAGCGCAGGGTGGATGCCTTGGCACTAAGAGCCGATGAAGGACGTGATAAGCTGCGAAAAGCTTCGGGGAGGAGCAAATATCCATTGATCCGGAGATATCTGAATGGGGAAACCCGGCTGAGCAACCCTCAGTCACCGTACAGTGAATCCATAGCTGTGCGGAGGGAACCCGGTGAACTGAAACATCTAAGTAGCCGGAGGAAAAGAAAGAAACATCGATTCTGGGAGTAGCGGCGAGCGAAACCGGAGGAGCCTAAACCAGCGTGCGTGCATGCTGGGGTTAAGGACTGCATAAGTGAGCCGATTCTTAAGGGAACGGGCTGGGAAGCCCGGCCAGAGAGAGTGAGAGCCTCGTACATGAAAGCGATAGGCAGCGGCAGGATCCAGAGTACCGCGGACACGAGAAACCCGAAGTCGGAGGACCACCTCCCGCTAAATACCCTTAGTGACCGATAGCGCATAGTACTGTGAAGGAAAGGTGAAAAGGACCCCGGAGGGGAGTGAAAGAGAGAAACCCGTTTACAAGCCGAGCACGTTAAGGTGCGACCGCGTACTTTTTGTAGAACGGTCCGGCGAGTTGCCGGCGCTGGCAAGGTTAAGCGGTAAAGCCGTGGAGCCGAAGGGAAACCAAGTCTCAAATGGGCGTAAAGTCAGCGCAGGCAGACCTGAAACCGGGTGACTATCCATGTCCAGGTTGAAGCGGAAGTAAAATTCCGTGGAGGACCGGATCCACATCCGTTGAAAAGGGTGGGAATGAGGTGTGGATAGGGGAGAAATCTAATCGAACCCGGAGATAGCTGGTTCTCCTCGAAATAGCTTTAGGGCTAGCCCCGTATTAGTTTAGCGGAGG